>OFHO01000341.1_pt1 | contig 44437 bp, 40 predicted proteins | sample 1521531 | NCBI WGS metagenome assembly OFHO01 (sample SAMEA3504124, study PRJEB24116) | mouse gut metagenome | biome: mouse gut; feature: mouse-associated habitat; material: faeces | place: Denmark | collected 2011
AGAACAGCCCCAAATGACCCAAATCCAATAAATAAAAACACAAGAAGAAAAAATACAAAGTGCGGAAAGGGATATTTTTGGTTGCTATAAATGGATAAGAATAAAAGTACAACTATACAAATTATTGTTAATAATATTCTGTTTTTTTTATGATTCTTTTTCTTGCCTTTAAAGACATTTGTCAATTTTTTCTTCATTCTCTAATAAAAACGCTTAGAAGACATAAACTTAATGTTGTTAATATTGTATTATTAATTCAAAAACTTAATGGGCAATTATCCGACAGATTCTTCAATACAAATTGAATTTAACGGATAACTACAAAATATCAACGGATAATAATAAATTATCTTCTGTTAATAACGAAAAGAGATGTAATTGTGAATACACTATGTAATACGATTGGAAAATGCTATGAGCGAATTTGAGTACTCGTAAATAGTAAATGCTTGGATGTTTATAAAAGTACGATTGAATTTAAAGAAAATTCAGCGATATAAATGTATTGAGGTCATATATCTTTATAAATGCTATATACATTTAGCCGTTGAATCTGCGAAAGGATATCTGGAAGTACAGAGCTTGGTGTTTCATCCCCAAGAAATAGATTTATAACAACAATCGAAAAGCAGCAAACACCCCGTTTGCTGCTTCCCCTCTCAAATACCCCAGAAAACAAACGCCACATTAACATCCATTAAATTCCATAAAATTCCTCGGATGTTTCGTCGTCAAAATATTATTCTGCTTTGCCATAGATACACTCGTATATATTTCCGTTGTTTTGATAGAGCTATGCCCAAGCATCTTTTGTATATATCGAATATCAACATCAGCTTCCAGCAGCAAAGTAGCAAAAGAATGACGGAACATATGCGGCGTAATATGCATATCAATCATAGCCAATTTTAAGTACTTTACAATCATAGCCCGCACGGACTGCTCGGAATATCGCTGGTGAAGCCGGTTAATAAAGAACCACCCGGTAGAATGAATATCTGTCTGAAAAGCGGCATAATATTCAGACACTACCTTTTTTACATCATCATTTCCGATTTGTATCAACCGTTCTTTCGAGCCTTTTCCATAAATGATTATTTTATAGGACACAAGATCCACTTGCCGCAGTGTCAATGCACATAGCTCAGATATCCGAACACCTGTAGAAAAGAGCAGCTCAATAATAGTGATGTCGCGAAGAACCGCATTATATTGATATACTGTGTCTGCGAGAGCCTTTTGCCGGTACATTGCGGAGAGAAAGTCAGCAATCGTGGCTTCTGGTATCGTGCGCGGCAGTATTTGAGGTTCCCGGAATTTTACGTTTATTTTGTCAAATGGATTTGCCGCGATGATTTCTTCATAAATCAAATGGTGAAAAAAAGCCTTTAGAGTGGCAATCTTTCTTTTGGTAGTCCTTGGTTTATACTGGTTATGAAGAGAGGAAATATAATCGCTTATGGCTGCCTTATCTTCAAAATCAGGGCGTCCCAGCATAAATGCCTGGAATTGTGCCAAATCAATCCGATATGCTTTCAGTGTTTTCTTGTCCAGCTTTTTCATGGTTTCACAGGTTTTCATGTAGTTTGAAACTAATTTTTCTAATTTGTTCATAAATGGATACTCCTTGGTTTTTAATAGTAATTATGGGGATTATTTTATGAAATGTCGATCATTTTTTTCTATGAGAGAAAATGAGCGGAAGGCTAGGGAGGATGTCGGCTTGGCAGACGGCAGATATTGCAAAAGAATCAGAAAACAAGTATAATTGACATGTCTTAAAGTAATACAAGATTAGTCCGGGAGGAAACAGTAGAAATGGAAAATTTGGAAAGAGAGCAAAAAAGACTGGAAGAAATTAATCGAGTCGCAGAGGAGGGACAATTTCAGGCAGACTGGGATTCCTTGTGCCAATGGAGCGCCCCGTCATGGTTCCATGGCGCCAAGTTCGGCATATTCATTCACTGGGGGCTTTACAGTATCCCTGCCCATGGCAGTGAATGGTATTCGAGAAATATGTATCTCAAGGAGAAGGAAGAATGGGAGTGGCACCGCAAGACGTACGGCGAGCAGAAGGATTTTGGATACAAGGACTTTATTCCTATGTTTACGGCGGACAGGTTCAACCCCAAGGAATGGATTCAGTTGTTTAAAGAGGCGGGAGCCAGATATATTTTCCCGGTGGCGGAGCATCATGACGGATTCCAGATGTACAAAAGCGGGCTGTCAAAGTATAACACATGGGATATGGGGCCTGGCAGAGATATTTTAGGCGAATTAAAAGAAGAAGCGGAAAGACAGGGGGTGTATTTCTGCACTTCAAACCACAGAGCGGAACACTGGTTTTTTATGGGGCATGGGAAAGAATTTGACAGTGATATCAAAGAACCCTTAAAGAGGGGGGATTTCTATTGGCCTGCGATGCCGGAGCCGAATTTTGTGGAGCTTAGAAGCCAGCCATACCCGACCGAGGAATTCCTGAATGACTGGCTGCTCAGAGTGTGTGAGATTATTGACAACTATCAGCCTTCTTTGATTTATTTTGACTGGTGGGTGCAGCATGAGGCATTCCGTGAAGTATTCAAGAAGATGGCGGCTTATTACTATAACAAGGGGCTTGAGTGGGGAAAAGAAGTAGGAATCTGTTATAAGTACGATGCCATGGCGTTCGGCAGCGGCATTGTGGAGGTAGAGCGAGGAGGACTGGACGAGGCAGTTCCGTATCTGTGGCAGACGGATACGGCGATTGCAAAGAATTCCTGGTGCTATACGGATAATCTGGACTACAAGACAAGCCGGCAGATTATCTGCGCATTGGTGGAGACAGTCTGCCGGAACGGGAATATGCTCTTGAATGTGGGCCCTAAGGGAGACGGGTCTATCCCGGAGGAGGATGTAAGAATTTTACGGGAAATCGGCGCATGGCTTCAGGTGAATGGAGAAGCCATATACGGAGCCGGCGTGTGGCGTAAGCAGACGGAAGGGAATGCAAAGCTTCCGGAGGGACCTTTCTCAGACAATGACGAGATCCCATATACGGGTGAAGATATCCGCTTTATGTCAAAGGGGAAAATGATTTATGCTATCGTGATGCAATGGCCTAAGGAGGGGAAGGTTTCTATCCGCTCCATGGCAAAACAAGTGGAAGAGACGACAAAGTTCCATGGCTTGATTAAGGATGTGCAGATACTTGGAGCCGGGGAGGAAACACTGGACTGGCGGCAGGACGAAGAGGGGCTGCATGTGGAATGCAGTCTCTCCAAAGAGATGCCGGTGGTAGTCAGGGTAGAGATCTTATAGCCCTAGAGATTGGAAACAATGAATCATTACTAAGAGAAAAGGAGTTTTACAAATGAAAGATTGGCTTGAAAAACAATTTAAACTGTCAGCATTCCAAACAGACATCAAGACAGAGCTTCTGGCTGGGATGACCACATTTGTCACAATGGCGTATGTCCTTGCCACCGTCCCCAATATTCTTGGCGGGGCGGGGTTGGACAAACACGTCGTCCTCACAGCTATGGTTCTTCTGATTGTCCTGACGAGCTGCGCCATGGCGTTGTACACCAACCGTCCCTTTGCGTTGGCGCCCGGCCTTGGAAGCGTCGGGATCGTAGCGTCTATGATATCTAATGAAGGAATCAGCGCGCCAATCGCCGCAGGAGTCATATTCTGGAGCGGCGTTTTGTTCATCGTGATTTCCTTCTTAGGGCTTAGGGAGGCGGTAGTGCGTGTTATCCCGGTAAGCATGAAGCATGCGGTCAGCGCGGGAATCGGGCTGTTCATCGCCCTGTTAGGCGCAAAGAACTGCGGGCTGATTGTGGCAAATGCAGACAAAAACAATCTCGCATTCGGAGATTTGGCTTCCCCGTCCGTGATTGTGGCAGTCATTGGATTTATCATCCTTCTTATTATAAAGGTGCGCAACGTTCCGGGAGGGATGATTCTGGCAATCCTTGCTACGACTGTGATTGGCATCCCCTTTGGCGTGACCCATCTTCCGGAAAGCCTGTTCTCCCTTCCGGCAAATATCGGAAAACAGTTCCTACAGGTTGATTTCCTTGGGGCTTTGAATTTCGCATATATCCCGTTTTTGATTGCTTTGTTCGTCCCGGACTTTTTCTCCACATTTGGAACCGTGCTGGGCGTCGGCGCGAAAGCCGGGTATCTGGATGAGGACGGCAATCTTCCGGACATTGATAAATGCTTCAAAGTAGACGCAGTGGCTACCAGCTTCGGAGCGCTGTTCACGATGCCCAGTATGACTACCTATCTGGAGTCCTCCGCAGGGGTGGAGGCAGGCGGGAAGACCGGCCTGACAGTAGTCTTTACAAGCATCTTTTTTGCTTTGTCACTGTTCCTTGCGCCCCTTGCGCTGATTATCCCGTCCGCAGCGACAGGCCCGGTGCTCATTTTCATCGGAATCAATATGTTAAGCGGAATGAGGAACGTGAATTACTCCGATATCACAGAATACGTACCCGCGTTTATCTGCGTCACCTTTACGATTTTTGCAAATAATATCGCCAACGGGATCTGCGTCGCCCTTCCTGCGTACCTGATTATGAAGATTGGGGCCGGGAAAATCAAAGAAATTCAACCTGTGATGTACGTCCTTGTGGCGGTGTGCCTGCTCTATTTCTACACCATCATTTAAGCAGGAGGAAACTTTATGGAAAACGTTTCTTTATTTATAAAAAATGCAAAGGTATTCAATACATATCTGAAAAAATTTATTCTGGCAGACGTCTCTGTGAAAGACGGGAAATTCTATTACATTGACCGGAAGCAGGATACGCCCTTTTCGGCAGACAACGTGCTGGATGCCGAGGGGATGTATATGATTCCTGGACTTGTGGATATCCACATGCATATCGAGAGTAGCATGCTCACGCCCGGGCCTTTTGGGAACTGTGTCGCTTCTTACGGTGTGACCACAGTGGTATCAGAGCCTCACGAGATGGCAAATGTCAAGGGAATCCGGGGAATCCTGGAAATGATTTCCGCTGCAAAAAATGCGCCCATCGACATATTTTACGGGATACCAAGCAGCGTACCCTCCACGGACGAGGGGCTGGAAACCACAGGGGGAATCATTGACTGCAATGGGATGAAGCATCTTCTGAATGAAGAGGATGTGGTCTGTGTCGGGGAAATTATGAACTACCGGCAGATTATCCGGGAAAATGATTTGGAGATTACAAAGTTTCTGGATTATCTCCGGAAGGAGCGCCCGGGCTATGTAATCGAAGGACACTGCCCGTCCCTTTTGGATTTAGACCTTGCCAAGTTCTTATATCTTGGAATCGACGGGGACCATACAGAGCATACGCTGGAAGAAGTGAAACAGCGGATTGAAAACGGGATGTTCTTCGAGATTCAGGATAAAATGCTCAAGCCGGAGGTACTTCATTACATTCAGGAGAACCAGCTTTATGAGTACTGCGGATTCGTGACGGACGATACCATGGCAGATGTCCTCTATGAAAAGGGGCAGCTAAATTATGTGGTCCAAAAGGCAGTGGAAGCCGGATTTCCATTAGAAATGGCAATTTACTGCGCCACTTACACGCCAAGCAGGAGAATGCATCTCTATGACCGGGGAGCGATTGCCCCGGGAAAGCTGGCGGACTTTATACTGTTGGAAAATCCTGCAGTGATAAGTCCGGCGTATGTGTATAAAAACGGAGTCCGGATATTCTGCCGCAAAGACAGGCGGGAGACTGGGGTCTCCTATCAGTTCCCGGCAGATTTTTATCAGAGCGTCTGTCTGCCGCCTGTGACATTGAGTGATTTCCGGGTGGTGGCGGATACGGACAAAGAGAAAGTTACCGTGCGTGCAATCGAGGTACATCCTGACCGGACGCAGACCACGGAAAAGCTGGTTACAATGCCGGTGCGGGAGCGCGTGCTGGACTGGGAGAACAGCGGGTGTATGCTTGCGATGGTATTGGAGCGGCATGGCAAGAACGGTAAGATCGGATATGGTTTTATCACAGGTTCATGCTTGGATAAAGGGACGGTAGCCACCACATATTTCCATGACCATCACAATCTATTTGTAGCCGGGGACAGTCCGGAGGATATGCTTCTTGCAGTAAGGCGGATCCAGGAATTGCAGGGCGGCTTTTTGACCGTTCGTGACGGCAGGGTTCTTGCGGAGCTTGCGCTTCCCGTATGCGGTATTTTGTCTGAAAAAGGAGTCGGGGAGACGGCGGCCGGACTGAAGGCGGTTCGCGGGAGCATGGAAGAACTGGGCTATCGGCATAATAATCCGATTATGTCGCTGGGGACGCTGGGGCTTCCGGTAAGCCCGGCATTGAAGCTCACGGACAAGGGACTTGTAGATGTGAAACAAGGGGCAGTAGTGCCTTTGATTGTAGAGTGATACAGAAAGACGACAGTTTTTTACAAAAAACCCGAAAAACCATATAGTATCATGGACTTTTTGAATATTATCTATTATAATGAATTTAGTAACTTTTTTTCGGCTTTTTTTGTTGAAAAATAATAAAGGTCTATTTAAAATATGAGAGGAGTTTTTGTAATGAAACTGAAGTTGCGGGGAAAACTGATTTTAAGTATGGGGATTCTTATCTTTGTGGCGGTCTTGCTGATTTCGTCCTTGTCATATGTGGCTTTGCAGAGAGCTTATGACAAGAATATTGAGGCAGAGAAGGAGAAGCTTGATCAGATTATCCAGAGTCAGGTCGAATGTATGATCGGAGTATTGCAGGCAGAGTATGATAAGTCTCAGAGCGGCGAGATTACCGAGGAAGAAGCGATGGAGAACGCCAAGTATATCGTCCGTACCACCAGATACAATGATGGAACCGGATATTTCTGGGCAGACATGGCAGACGGCACGAATGCGGTACATATCAATCCCGATGTGGAAGGCACGAACCGATATAATACGCAGGATGAAAAGGGCAATTATTTCGTGCAGGATACGATTGCCGCAGGGGATAAGCCGGACGGAGATTTTATCGATTTTTATTTCGCAAAATCCGGCGAGACGGAGGCCAAAGCTAAGAGGGGCTTCGTTAAAAAGTTTGAGCCTTACGGATGGTATATCGGAACCGGGAATTATGAGGAAGATATGCTGCCCATTATTCAGGAAGAGTTGGATGATGCCAATAGATCCTGTTTTATGGCGTTGACGGTTACATACTTGTTTGGTCTGGCTATTTTTGTAATCGGTATTATTGTAACGTCTATCATTGCTAAAAAGATGGCAGATCCGATTAAGGCGGCGTCAGAGCGTTTGATTGAACTCAGCCAAGGGAATCTCAGGGATGAGGTGGAAGAGTTCCAGAGAGAAGACGAGATTGGGGATTTGACCCGCGCCTTGGCAAAGACGGTGCAGACCTGGCGGGATTATATTGGAGACATATCTTCTTGTTTGGCGGAGCTTGACAAGGGCAATCTTAAGTTTGATATTGAGATGGACTATGTGGGGGATTTTGCGCCAATCAAGGATTCCTTCCAGCATACTCTATTTAAACTGAATGAGACGTTCCGGAAACTGAACATGAGCGCAGAGCAGGTGGCAAGCGGTTCGGAGCAGGTGGCAAGCGGAGCGCAGGCTCTTGCCCAGGGAACTACGGAACAGGCGTCGTCGGTAGAAGAGTTAGCGGCTACTATTACTGAGATACATAACCATGTGGCGAACAACGCGGAGAATGCGAAACAGACCAGCGGCCAGGCATTAACGGCTGCAACGGAACTAGAGCAAGGCAAGAAGCAGATGGAGCAGATGACCACGGCGATGAATCAGATTAACGATTCTTCCTCTGAGATTAGTAAGATTATCAAGACGATTGAGGATATTGCTTTCCAGACCAATATTCTTGCACTGAATGCGGCAGTGGAGGCGGCGCGCGCCGGGGCGGCCGGAAAAGGATTTGCGGTAGTTGCCGATGAAGTGCGTAATCTGGCAAGCAAGTCTGCCGAGGCGTCTAAGAATACGGCGGCTCTTATTGAAGCGACCGTTCAGTCCGTACAGGAAGGGACCGGTATCGCTAACCGGACGGCAGAGTCTCTTGACCGGATTGTCCTTTCTTCCGAAGAGTCAGCGAAGCTGGTTCAGGATATCTCAAAGGCATCACAGGATCAGGCGGCTTCTATAGCACAGGTAACAGTGGGAATCGATCAGATTTCCAGTGTGGTACATACCAATTCTGCTACTTCTGAGGAAAGTGCGGCGGCGAGCCAGGAATTGTCAAATCAGGCACAGTTCTTGATGAGTCTGGTTAAGCAATTTAAGATTAGGGAAGCGTAAGAAGCTGGTTAAGTAATTTAAGATTAGAGAAGCGTAAGAATAAAGATGAAGAGGCTGTTGCAAAAGGGATGTATATTGTACGTATCTACTGCTTTGCAACAGCCTCTTTTTGGGTTGTACTATGATTGGTGATTCCGAGAAAATTTAAAATCCGAAAGAATTTGCCCACACAGCCTGGCATCATCTTGTGTACATGCATCCTTACTATACCGTGCTTTTTCATACAATTCGTGAATCCGGCATATATCTGCGTCGTCTTGTCCCGGATTTGCACGACGGTATCTAACTGCGTCAGTTTGTTTTGGAGCACGATAAAGCCCGGCTTTCTGTTCCAGTTCCAGCGGCGTTTCGCACCCGTAAGGCGTTTCTTTTAAGGAACGCCGAATCAGTTTTTTATATAGCCGCCGTATCTTCCGCTCAGGAGAACGGACTCCTTCCTTCTTGCCTGGCTTCCACAGGCTTCTCTTTTCCGTCATGCTGTTGTCATCTTTCCCGAGAAATATGATTTCGTCGTCGCCGTCGCCGTCCTCTGAAAAGGAATCCATCGCCTTTCGGATTGCTATGATAATAAGCTTTATTACCACGAAGATAAGTCCGATTAATGTGATGATATAGAGAAGGTCAGAAGCCATCAGAAGCCACTCGGGCGTTTTTTTTGCCTGGGACTTCAAACGCAGCAGTTCTTCCATCAGATAATCAGGTTCTGTATTTCCCTGATAAAGGTCTTCCATCTGCCCTTCCATGTTAAGTGGTTTCAACCGAATGTCTGCCAAGGGTTCTTTGTGATAAATGGCGGCGGGCAGCATAAACAGCATGAGCGCCGTAATTCCTGTAAGAAGAATTGCATTCCCGATTTTTTTCATAGCGCCGGCGGGAAGGTTCGCGACGCGGATATTTTTCTTTACAAATCCCTCAAGGCTTTCCAGATAACAGTATGCCAGACAGACGCAGAACTCCGATGCAAGGATTCCCAGCATCAGATACAGAAGTCCGTGGCGGCCAAAAGTAAGCAGGTATAGATACATGCCTGCGGGAAACAGGCAGTACAGTACTCTGGGAGCATCGAGAAGAGTCGGTACTTCCCACATCTCTTGATCTTCCTGCGCGCCAGCCTCGTTTGGCATTTCCTTCATCTTCCTTCGGATTTCACCTTGTTTCATCTTCACATAAAAACGGAAAAGGAAGACAAAAACAGTGAGCCAAGTGGTAATCATATTTCCGCTGAGCGTGTGCATTCCCCAGACCATGATTAGGGAAAATGCGAGGAAAATCCAAAGGCTCCGGCATTTATATATGATGATATAGGAAAGGCTCACCGGAAAAATCATAAAAAGCCCATTCAAAAGGAAAACAATTACTTCCTGTCCCCGGATGTTCCATATGGCGATTGCAAGCACATAGATTCCCTCAAAAAGCAGGATATCGTGTATCCAGGAAAGCAGAATCATTGCGCGGCTTTTTTCTTTCATTATCCATTCATCTCCCATTTAAAAATATTGACGCCCCTTATGTTTTCGGGCGTATTTTCCGTAGATACCTGCACAGGTATTACCCACAAGACCGGGCATCCGTTCTCTGCCATGGCGGCAACGGCTTTCACGGTCTCCGGATCTTGGTTCATGGAAATAACGACGTAGACGACTCCTGACTGGATTTTTTCTTTTTCCTGCTTCAATGTCTCGAAGAGCCGCTTCGCAGGCATGCGGATATCAATACGGGAAAGTTCCTGATACAACGTCTGTATCTGTCCGGCGCCATCCTTTAAGTAGATTGGCTGCATTCCATTTCCAATGACCGTAAGTTCCATCTTCTGTTTCACGATGCGGGACGCCAGAGACGCCGCGATGCGTATTCCCTCCTCCGTTAACTCCTCGCGGCGGACGATGCCGGAATCCTCTGTGTCCAGAATCATCCTCATCCGGATATTCGTCGTGGAGTCGAATTGATTTACCAGAAGCCCCTGTCCTTTCGCAGAAGCCTTCCAGTTGATATGGTGCATCGGGTCGGAAGGGTGGTAATCCCGAATTCCCGAAAAACAGAACGGGTCGGGAAACAGCCGGTTCTGCGTGATGATCATGCCGGACACAGCCTTGCAAAGCAAGACGAGCCGATGGGTATCTAAAAGCCTGGGATACACATATAGGGCAGTCGCTACCTTCCGGTCGTCGTGGAAGCTTCGGCGGAAAAAGAAATCATATCCGATTACATCGGCTTTTGTAATCTCGTAATAACCCCGCTTTTCACACACGAACGGAAGCCTCCGGATAACGCGCTGGCGCATAAAAAGAGAGAAGATGTCTCTGCGGTAACTCTGGTCAGTGACATTTGCATTTTCTTTCGCCTCACCGGAAAATTGTAGCGCCCGGTCCATGGCAAGGTTGACCTCCAGCGCGGGCAGGGGGAGGGGCTTATCGTTGGTGATTTCTTCCCTGAGATAAGAGACATCCCCTTCATAGGCGGAACGCGCTTCAAATTCAGCTTCAATGCCAAGCCCGGTATTCCAGTATTTCTTGTAAATAATGTGCTGGAGCAGATAAAATGCCCCGGCTCCGGCAAACAGTAATAACAGCATAATCGAAAGTCTCCTTTACCGTTTTTCCCAATCTTCCACCGGAACCGGTACAAGGCTTAGGACTTCCCGTATGATTTCTTCCTCATATCTTACGCCCTCGGCGGGAACGGACAGGGTGAGCCGGTGGGAGAGGACCGGAACCGCCACATTCTTAATATCTTCCGGTACGACATACTCCCGCCCTTCCGTCATGGCGAAACCCTGTGCGGCACGTACAAAAGCCAACGTACCTCTGGGGCTTACGCCCTGCATAATCTTAGGATGCTTTCTGGTGGCGTGGACTGTCTCGATCATGTATTTCAGCAAATCTCTGTGGATATAAATCTCACGGCACTGTGCCTGAAGCTTCACAAGTTCCTCTTTCCCGCACACGCTCTCAAGCGCTGCGAGAGGCTCGTCTACAAGAAAACGTTCTACCATGGAAAACTCTTGGCTCGGTGTCATATCCTCCATGCTGATCCGCATCAGGAAACGGTCCATCTGCGCCTCCGGAAGGGGAAATGTACCCAATGTTTCCAGCGGGTTCTGCGTCGCAATGACAAAGAAAGGCGCTTCTAATCCCCTGGTCTTTCCGTCTACCGTTACCTGGCTCTCTGCCATGCACTCGAGCAGGCTGCTCTGTGTCTTAGGTGTGGCCCGGTTGATTTCATCCGCAAGCAAAATGTTGCAGAAAACAGGACCTTCCCGGAATACAAATTCGCCTTTTTTAGAATCAAAATAGTTTAGCCCTGTCACGTCTGACGGGAGCAGGTCGGGGGTGAACTGAACTCTTCCGAACTGTGCGCAGACAGACTTGGCAAGGGATTTGGCAAGTACGGTCTTGCCGGTTCCAGGGACGTCCTCCAAAAGGACGTGGCCTTTTGCAAGAATGGCGGTTAGGATGAGTTTCAGCGTTCTTTCGTTTCCAATCATGACTCTGGAAATATTGTTCTGTAGAGTTTCGAGTAATTCAAGGTTCATCTTTCGTTTATCCTCCTGTTTCAGAAATGTATGCATTCCCCTTTTATTAATATAATTGTAACGCTTTTATTGTCACATTTCAATTAGTACTTTGGCCATAGATTTACTGTTGAAATGCTGTTTAATGTAATTAGCAGCAATAATAAGTTGATTAAAATGTGAATTTCTGCATTAAAGTTGACTTACGTTTGCAGATAAGGTATACTATGATTAGAAAAGGGAAAGAATTATGATAGAAGATAACGGAGTGATGTGTATGAAAAGGAAGATAACAGACCGGCTCGTAAAATGGAGGAACACCGCTGCTTCACGTCTGCCTTTGTTACTCTATGGAGCGCGTCAGGTAGGAAAAACTTACGTTATGCAAGAACTGGGCGCAGACTATTTTAAAAATACCGTTTATGTGAACTTTGAAGCGGACCGTAAAATCGGGGATTTTTTTGAAAATGAAATCCACGCGGAAGCGGTTCTTGGAATTTTAGAGAGATATTATCACACGAGAATCATTCCGGACGAGACGTTAATTATATTTGACGAGATACAGATGTGCGAAAGGGCGCTTGCCTCTCTCAAATATTTTGCGGAAGAGGCGCCAGAATATCATGTGATTGCTGCCGGAAGCCTGTTAGGTGTGGCATTGAAGCGGGAGCAGTTCTCCTTCCCTGTGGGCAAGATTCAGATGGAGAATATGTATCCAATGGATTTTGAAGAGTATCTGTGGGCAAAGGGCAAAGAATTGCTTGCTGATATGATTCGTACCCACTATGAGAAGAATCAGGCATTAGGAGAGGGAATGCACAAGGAGGCATTGGCAGAGTATTATAATTACTGTATTATAGGCGGTATGCCCGCTGCGATAGCGGCTGAGACTATGCCTTATGCAACACTGACACAAGAAGAAATCAGGCATATGCTGCTGGATTCTTATATTGCGGATATGGCAAAATACGCATTGCCAAGTGAAACGGTCAAGATATTTGCCACCTATGATTCACTGCCGTCTCAGCTTGCGAAAGATTCCAAGAAGTTCCAGTACAAACTGATAAAGAGCGGGGCACGCGCATCCCAGTACGGAGACTCTATAGACTGGCTGATTCGTGCGGGCATTGTGAATAAATGCGTAAAATGTACGCAAGGCTTTATGCCGCCCTCTGCATTCTTGGACTTGACAGCATTTAAGCTATATTATAGCGATACGGGCATTATGTCGGCAAGGACGGGCATGAATCTGGTGAGGTTGATGGGTGAGGAGGCAGAGCGGTTCCGGGGGATATTTGCGGAGAATTATGTTGCCTGTGTTCTAAGGGCCAATGGGTATGAACTGCTTTACTGGGAATCTGACGGCACTGCAGAAGTTGATTTCCTGATTATCAAAGATGACCATGTGATTCCGGTGGAGTGTAAATCAGGAAACCATGTAAAATCCAGAAGCCTTGCGGTCTATCGGGAAAAATATCATCCTGCGTACAGCATCCGCATATCTGCAAGGAATTTCGGGATGGCGGACGAGATAAAATCAGTGCCATTGTATGCGGCGTTCTGCATATAGAAAAGAAGGAGGCAGAGTATGGGCATTTATGTAAATCCAGGGAATCGGTTGTTTGAGGAAGCAGTGCATTCTCCAATCTATGTGGATAAGAGTGGGCTGATCGATTATACAAATAGCATACTGAAAACACAGAGAAAAAATATTTGCGTCAGCCGTCCACGGCGTTTTGGCAAGTCGATGGCGGCAGATATGCTGGCGGCATATTACAGCAAGGGCTGTGATTCAAAAGGATTGTTTGAGAATCTGGAAGTATCGGATGAAAATAGGGATGTTTCAGCCGGGGAGCAGGCAGCGAAACGGCTAGAGTCATATAAGGCAAACTTAAACCGGCATAACGTGATTCGTTTTGACGTCCAGAGATTTCTATTTGACGAATCACACGTACCTGTTTTTATCAAGAGGATACAGGATGTAATTATCAGAGAATTACGGGATGAGTTTGGCGGGTGCTTCGACGGTGGGGATGAGTTATATGGTATGCCGGGAGTATTAGAGCAGATTTATGCACATACGGGCCAGGGATTCGTTTTTATAATTGATGAGTGGGACTGTGTATTCCGACTTGCAAAAGAGGATGTGGAGATACAGAAGAAATATCTTGACTTTTTAAGAGGTCTTTTTAAAGGCTCTGAATATGTGGATTTGGCATATATGACCGGAATCCTTCCTATAAAAAAGTATGGGGAACATTCTGCAATTAACATGTTTGACGAGTATTCTGTGACGGATTCCAAAGGTCTTGGAGCGTATTTTGGATTTACGGAAAAAGAAGTACGGGAACAATGTGCAAAATACGACGTTGTTTTTCAAGAGATGAAAAAGTGGTATGACGGGTATACTTTGGGAGATTACCATATCTATAATCCGAAATCGGTCACAGATGCATTAACATGGAGAAAGTTCCAAAGTTATTGGACAGGTACGGAGACGTATGAAGCATTGAAGGTTTATATTGAGAGGAATTTTGACGGGCTTAAAGAGGCGGTTGTGGAGATGTTAGGCGGCGGTCAGTGTAAACTGGATACAACCATATTTCAAAATGATATGACCACATTTTATACGAAGGATGACGTGCTGACCCTCTTGGTTCATCTGGGATATCTGACATATGACGAGCAGACGGGCAAGGTTTCTATTCCCAATCAGGAAATATCGCAGGAGTTTGTTAGGGCGATAAAAGTTGGTGGATGGGGCAGTCTCATGGAGGCTCTAAACCGTTCGGAGGAACTTTTGAAAAGTACGTGGGCAATGGACGCTGCCGCAGTGGCGAAGGGAGTGGAACAGGCACGTAGGGATACGGCTTCGATTATTCAATATAATGATGAGAATTCGTTGGCTTGTGCGGTCTATGCGGCATACTTTAGCGCGCAGGTTTATTATATGAAACCGATTAGGGAGCTTCCGAGCGGGAGAGGATTTGCCGATGTGGTTTATCTTCCCCAAAGGGGTGTGGACAGACCGGCGCTGTTGATTGAATTAAAATGGGATAAGTCTGCTCAGGGGGCAATCGCTCAGATTAAGGATAGAAAATATGCAGATTGGGTCAAGGGTTATACTGGGAATATTCTACTTGTAGCGATTAATTATGAAAGGAAGAAAGATGTGCATGAGTGTATTATTGAGAAATACGATGACAGTACAGGAAATTATGAAAAAAATGGTTCTTTATTCTAAGGAGAATATACATGACATTAATCATTTCATTAAAGTATACGGTTATGCAAAGATGATTGGTGAATGTGAGCATTTGGCTTCTAAGGAACAGAAGATTCTTGAGATTGCAGCAATTCTGCACGATATTGCCTGCCCGCTGTGCCGAGAAAAATATGGGAATACAGACGGAAAGAGGCAGGAAGAAGAGGGGATTCCTCTTGTATACGATTTTCTGAAAGAAACCGGAATAGAACCAGAAACGGTGGATCGGGTTGCCTATCTGGTGGGACATCACCATACTTTGACGGATATTGACGGGTTGGATTACCAGATTTTGATAGAAGCAGATTATCTGGTGAATGTGGAAGAAAACGGTTATTCAGAAGAGAATATAAGGAATATGTTGAAAAATATTTTTAAGACAGAAACGGGCCGGATGCTTTTGGAGGCGATTTATTTGCCGTAATTTAACGAAAGAATATATATATTTGATATGGGAATGTGGCAGAGAGGAGGAAGTTATGAGAAAGACTTTGCTATTATGGGCAGTGTCAGCGATAATCATTATGTTAGTATTACCTTGGATGGCGGTGAATTTTGTAAGCGCCCAGGCGGGGCTGACGGTGTGTTTTCTTCTGTTCTTTATTGTGAACCCGATTTACGCCGTGACTGTAGGCGTAGCTGCAGGAAGAAATATAAAGAGTCTGTGGTATCAGCCAGCCGTGACATCGGTATTATTCTTGATTGGCATAGGGGTGTTTTTTGAAACGATTGACAGTGCATTCATTATGTATGCATTCAGTTATCTTGTTTTGGGGATGCTTGCGGCAGTGATTTCAGGGGTTGTCAGAAAAAGAGCTCATTAACGGCAGGATAAGGCGAAGGGACTCTGGGAATTGTCAGCTTTCCCGGAAGCCCCTTTTTAGTGCGTCTTATTACTTTTTAAACAGTATTTTGCGGTTTATACAAAAATAAAAGAATGTATAGCTGATTGTTATACAACAGCTTCTATTAACAACTTATTTCCTAATATAACTTCTTTTACTCCAACAGTTTTCTTCTTATTAAAATTAAAGCTCAGCATGTATCCCTTTTTCAAATGAAAATAATCAAGGTAATCTGATAACTGTTGCTCGCCCCGTTCGTTATAGGCATTACCTCTCCACACCTTTAGCTCGATGATGAATTGTTCGCCGCGGTATGCTTTCGGAAAATTCTTCTGAAATAAAAAGATTATATAGTACAGATTCTTTTCCGGTAAGTGACTGGAATAAAGGATTATTTTCCGTTGTGAGCAGCTTCTCTGCTTCAATTACCCCGTCTTTTGTCCAAGCTTGTTTTCTGTCAGGGAAATCTGCTGTCCCGCAGATTTCTTCGTCAAGATATTTACATAAACCGGAAACCAGATAGGGATACCCGGAAGTGCGGTTATAAATGGCTTCTGCCAGTTCTTGGATATCCATTCCCGTGAGATGGTCTTGCTCATATTCTTCCAACATTCCAGCGATTTCCCCAGAAGAAAACCCCATATCAACGCGGAAACTGGCCGCAATGTTCCAAGGGCTGTTGGTTCTAAGGGCTGCTTTTGTCTCATGTTTTCCCCTAATATTACGGATATCATAGACACTTGCAAGGATTACCGACTGGAATGTTGGGGTTACGTCGTTATCCAGATAGGCGGCCCGAAGCTGTGCAAGAAAATCAAGGAATACTTGGTTATTTGTTGCAGTATCGGCTTCGTCGATAAGAAGGACGATTGGTTTTGGGGAACATCCGCACCAGTCGCAGAAACAATCGAATATTTCCGCAAGTCTGGTTTTGTGGGGAGTCCCGCCAGCCGCCAGTTCAAGTAATTTCATTTTGGTGTCGTCTGGTACGTCGCCCATTCTTTGGATACGCCTGCTGATTTCTCTTGCAAGTGCATTGACAAAAGCAGACTCGTTCTCGAAATCAAGGGAACTCATCCTTTGGAAGTCGAGGCTTATTACCGTATAATCGGTCTTTAAATAGTCCGCTAACGCACGTAATGTGGTAGTCTTACCGTGCTGCCTTGCCCTGTTGATGGTAAAATATTGCCCGTTTTCTATCATTGTACGGATTTCTTTCAGTTTTGGTTCGAGATTAACCATATAATGTATGCCCGGCCGGCAGGCGCCGTTCACATTAAAATATTTTGCCATTCTATACCATGTAATCCTTTCCGAAGCGGTTGCTTCAAAACCTTTCAGCGTCTCTGTAAAAAATTATATCATAAGTTATGAGAAAAGTCATTTGCTTCAACTTGATTTTTCTAATAAATTATGAGATGCATTAGATTGATTGTAGGGGAGGTTTCTGCTATATTAATTGAAAAGAGAAAGTGGATTTAAGCATAATTGAAGGAAAAGGATGGGAGGGGAGGTATGGTATGCTGCCGACAAGAGAAAATGCCGAAACGCTGCTCAAAGAAGCGGAACAATGTAATCCGGGTCCATGGGGAAACCATAGCCGCATAGCTGCCCATTGTGCGGAAAAGATTGGGAAGGAGTGTGTGGAGCTTAATTCCGACAAGGCATATATATTAGGTTTACTGCATGATATTGGCAGGAGGTTTGGCGTAAGGCATCTGGGACATGTGTCAGACGGTTATTCATACATGATGTCTCTGGGATATGACGAAGTTGCCCGAGTTTGCCTGACTCATTCCTTTCATGACCAGACTACGGATGGGTATATCGGAAGATTCGATACGACAGAGGAAGAGCTGGGGATAATCAGGGATGCTCTGCAGACGATTGTACCGGATGAATATGACAGGCTGATTCAGTTATGCGATGCTTTGGCAGGTTCGGAAAGTGTGTTGGATATTGAGGAACGCATGAATGACGTAAAGCAGCGTTACGGATATTATCCTCAGGAAAAATGGGATAATAATATAAGGCTGAAACAGCATTTTGAAGAGAAGATGGGAAAAGAGATCTATGCTGTTGTGGGGAAGGATGAGTTTAAGATATGAAACGATTTAATACGACAGGGCCGTGTATCCCGGAAAAGCATTATATGGTAGATTTAAAAGAACGTCTGGAGCAGATTCGCGAGTTGGTCGATGATGGCGCGTATTTTACAATAAACTGTGCGAGACAGTATGGGAAGACCACGACTCTGGCGGCGTTGGCCAAGCAGCTTTCTAAGGAAATTCTGGTTGTAAGCATAGATTTTCAGAGGTTCAGCCAGTCGTGTTTTGAAAATGAATGGAAATTTTGCTATGCGTTTGCGGCGGCATTTGCCAGTGAAATCAACAGAATCCTCCCGGAAACGGCAGAGGGAAGGCAACAACTGGAAGAGTTATCCATACAGAAGAAAGACGGCAATTTTAATCTAATGCGGATGTTTGAAATATTGTGGCAGTTTTGCGGCAGTCTGGACAAGCCTGTAGTTTTGATGATTGATGAAGTAGACAGTGCGTCGAATAACCAAGTGTTTCTGGATTTTTTGTCGCAGCTTAGGAATGGTTATCTGGACAGGGAATTGAAGGCTCTTACTGTATTTCAGTCAGTTATCCTAGCCGGGGTTTATGATGTCAGGACGCTTAGGCGAAAAATCCGGCCGCTGGAGGAACACAAGCTTAACAGCCCGTGGAATATTGCGGCAGATTTTGATGTAAATATGAGCCTTTCAAGCGAGGGGATTGCCGGGATGCTCCGGGAATATGAGGACGACTATGGCGTGGGAATGAATATTGAGGAGACGGCGGCTCTGCTGTATGATTATACGTCCGGATATCCTTATCTGGTGTCCAGACTGTGTAAACTGATTGATGAGAAGGTTGCAAAGAAAGATTCATTCCCGGGAAAGAAGGCGGCATGGACGCGAGACGGGTTTTACGAGGCTGTACGCCTGATTGTGACAGAAGAAAATACTTTGTTTGATTCATTGACCGGGAAATTGGCAGACTATCCTGAATTGAACCGTATACTGAGCTCTCTTTTGTTTTCGGGAGAGAATACGGGATATAATTCCGATAATCTGGCAATCCGTGACGCCGCTATGTTTGGATTTGTAAAAAATAGACAGGGAATGGTGGCGATTGCAAACCGCATTTTTGAGACAAGGCTTTATAATTATTACCTCTCTAATTCAGAAATCGAAGGGTTGGATATATGCAGGCTGTCCAAACAAGAAAAAAATCTGTTTGTGGTGGACGGGCGTTTGGATATGAAAAGGGTTCTTGAAAAATTCGTGGTGCATTTCCATGAATTGTATCAGGATTGTGATGAGTCATTTGTTGAGGATGAGGGGAGAAAATATTTTCTGCTTTATCTCCGCCCAATTATTAACGGAACAGGGAATTACTATATTGAATCAAGGACAAGAAGCATGGGGCGGACAGATGTGATTGTAGATTACCGTGGGGAGCAGTTTGTGATTGAGATGAAAATATGGAGAGGAAATGAATACCATATGCGCGGTGAGGAACAGCTCGTCAGATACTTGGATGATTATCACATAAATAAAGGATATATGCTCAGTTTTAATTTCAATAAGAAGAAACAGATTGGCGTCCGTGAGATTGCGGCGGGAGATAAGGTGTTAGTTGAGGCAGTTGTATAAGGTAGGAAATGAGAAAATACAAGGGAGAAAGAATATGCTTGGAGATAAAAGAGGAAGAAAAATCGATAAATACGTTGGAGATTATGTTGTCTTTGACTTGGAAACGACAGGGACTAGCTGGGCAAGCGACGCGGTAGTCGAGATTTCCGCAATTAAAGTGGAGAAAGGCAAGGTTGTGGATACCTTTTCCACCCTGGTAAACCCGGAAAGACCTATTCCTTTTCGGGCGTCGGAGGTGAATCACATCTATGACGACATGGTAAAAGACGCGCCTGTGTTTAAGAAGGCGCTGGCGGATTTTGATGCATTTGTTGGCGAAGGATTTTTGGTAGGGCATAATATCCATACCTTTGACATGAAATTTATCTGGAGGGATGCAGAGTATTACTGGGGAAGGACGATTGCAAATGACTACATAGACACATTATCCCTTGCCAGACAATGTCTACCCCAGCTATCCCATTATAAGCTGGTGGATTTGGCGTCGCATTATCATATTTCCACAGACGGGGCGCATCGTGCCCTTGCAGACTGCAGCATGAACCAGAAGGTGTTTGAGAAGCTGGGAGAAGAATTGGCGAATCCGGCGGTTACGGCGAATATGAAGGTCTGTCCCAGATGCGGGCAGTTTCTAAAGAAACGCAGCGGAAAATTTGGAGAATTCTGGGGATGCAGCGGGTATCCGGCGTGCAGGTATACGGAGAATATTTAGGGAAAAGAAATATTTAAAAAAATACTTTTTTTAAATAAGAATCTGTGATAGAATGGTGAGGAAATAACATAAATGATTCAAGATCAAGGAGTGAAAAACATGAAGGAGCGGAAAAAACAGCTAAAGCGGTTGCTGGCTGTGGCGTTATCCCTTGTGGTGATTGGAGGTTCAGTGAATTTGCCTGTTCTGACGTCACTTGCGGAGGATGATACAGACAGCAGCGGGCCTACGGTCACAGGGACGAATGATCCGAGTGGTCAGGGAACCGAGCAGGACACGCCGGATGAGCCGGGAACCGAGCCGGGGACACCGGGTACACCGGGTGCGCCAGACGGACAGGGAACCGAGCCGGGTGGCGGAGAGAATCAGGATGATGCAGGCCCGGCGGAGAGAAGTCAGGAATTCACCGTAGAGGTGAAGAATCTGGATGAAGATCTTCCGGACAGTGACGAATTATTTGCGGGTTATGTAGAGCAGCTTTTCTACGAAGGTTTCAACGATGGAATTGCGACGCTTGGAAATGTCGGCGCGGACAAGCTGACAGACCCGAAACTGAAAACTGCATATACAGAGTTGAAGAAGGTCATTGAAGAAGTGGCGGCAGGAAATAGAACGTCTACGAAAGATATTGCCGTGCCATATGCTATGACATGGACTACGGCCGAGTTGGGATCTGATTTTGATGCGGCTGCAGATATTGCGGGGGATAAGCTTTTAGATGCGATAGATCCTGTGATCTCATATCTGTTGATGGATTGCCCATATGAATTATACTGGTTTGATAAGACAATAGGATTTCGATTCGGGTATGATTTTACTTATCAGGGAGGAATCTATAGTATCAGCCGGTTGTCATTCCAGTTTGTAGTTGCGTCAGAGTATCGTGCGGCAGATATGTTCACGGTTGATTCTACAAAAACTAGCGGAGTGAAAGCAGCGGCTGATAATGCAAAGGCAATTGCAGCAAAATATCAGGGACAATCAGATTATGAGAAACTTGTTGCATATTGCCAGGAGATTTGTGATCTGGTAACTTACTATGACGATGCGGCTACAGATGTCTCAATGCCTTACGGGAATCCGTGGCAGCTGATCTGGGTTTTTGATGGGAATCCAGATACGAATGTCGTGTGTGAGGGTTATGCAAAAGCATTCCAGTATCTTTGCGACCTGTCAGGCTTAGAGTGCTACACCATAGCCGGAGATACAGACGGCGGCCATATGTGGAATATCGTTACTCTGGCTGGGAAAAATTATTTGGTTGATGTAACAAATTGTGATATAGACAAAGCCGGTACGTTTAATGACGAGCTGTTCCTGGCAGGAACAAAAGCCAATGCAGACGGCAGCTATACGTTCCCAATCTTTGTGGTAGATGAGATTACATATGTTTACGATGATGATCAATGGGGATTGTTTGGCAAAGAGATTTTAACTCTGTCAGAGACAGATTATATTCAGAAGCCGACGCTTACGATTACGGTTCCGACAATTAATGTTACATATGGAGATACAGTAACGGGGGACGTCTTAGATGTTGCTTCTGTGAAAGATAAAGACGGCAATGAGGCTGCTGGCTTGATTGGCTGGGCGTTTGAAGGGGATTCCTATGGCGATGTCGGTAAGAAAACATTAAAGGGAATCTTTATACCAGATGATAAAAATTATGATGCACAGGCATTTATGGTAGAAGTGAATGTAAGTCCTAAGCCGATTACAATTACTGCGAAATCAGCGGAAAAATTATACGGCGAAAACGACCCTAAGTTTGAGTATACCATTGACGAGACCACACCGTTAGTTGCCGGCGACAGCCTTACAGGCGCGTTAGGGCGTGAAGCAGGCGAAAACGTGAAGGCAGGCGGATATGCAATCAATGTAGGAACATTGGCAGAGTCTAATCCGAACTATAAGATTACATTAACCGCAGGCGGCGTTCTTGAGATTAAGCCGACAGATAAGTATACGGTCAGCGCAGTGGCTGAGCAGAATGTCGTAGCCGAAATCGGAAAGTTTACGGAGCCTGTATTTACCGGAATGAATGATGAAGTAATTTCTGGTTCTGTTGCTTATACCTACAACAACGTTACTGGTATGAAATATGACGAGGTAGTGGCTGAGCTTGCGAAGCTGGCCGTAGGCGAGACCGGAGAGATTGGCTATACGTTTGTTCCGGGCAGCGGAAACTATCTTGGCAGACAAGGCACTATCAAATTTACGGTCAGAGATATTGAATTTGTCGTAGGCGATGCACAGGCAACTCTTGATAACGCAGTAACAGTTAAGCAGAACCCGACATACGGCGATACATGGGCTGACATTGTGAAGATTGCGAAGATTACGGCAAAAGTCGGTGACGAGAGCGACAACGACGCAAGCCATTTTACGCTTGACGTCAGCGGTATGCCGCTGGCAGGAGAAGGACAGGCATTCCGTGTATTATACAACGGAACCGTGGGCGGCAAGGAATTTAAGGATCAGGTCGTTTGCAGCGGCGTTGTGACGGTTGCTAAGAAGGCGTTGACATGGGATGTCAGCGGTTTAGAGGCAGTAGACAGCGAGCAGAGCCTGAATGGCGGCAACAATGCGACTCTTTACGGAGAGTTACGGGTAGCCGGTATTCTTCCGGCCGACGCAGCCGACGTACGGTTTATGCCAGAGAGCAAGTTAGTAGGAACCTATGGGGCGACTACGCCAGGCGAGCAGAAGGTAACACTTGCATGGGAAGACCCGAATTATGTAGCAGTTCTTACCGGAACCAAGATTGATAATTACACAATGCCCGCAGCTTTACCGGTTCTTACCGGAAGAATCAATTCGGTCAGCGTACAGCCGAATGTACCGGAATCAACGGCTGATGTAGAGTACAGGCTGGAATTTGAAAACGGAATTTCTGTAGTTCCGGAAACATTGGCTCAGATTGGATTAAACACTCCGTCAAAGATTGAAGGAAAGATGGAGAATGAGATTCAGAAGAAGCTGCCGAACGGAAGCAAGAGCTATGAAGTTTACGACGTAGTCCTGAAGGTTAAGGATGAAAACGGAAACTGGGTTAAGGTAGATAAGGATAATTTCCCTAAGGGTGGAATTACTGTTACCATGTCATACCCGGAAGGAACCGGAAAAGATACTCACGATTTCGAGGTAGTGCATATGTTTACCGAGGAAATGAATGGGTATAAGCCAGGAGATATCGAATATCCGGCTGCAGTAAAGGGTGATGCAATTCAGTTTAAGGTAACTAGCCTGTCGCCAATCGCTTTGGGCTGGAAAGAAGTGAAAAAGACAGAAGGCGGAACAACGGGTGAGAATACTGAGTCAGGCTCTTTCCCGAAAAAATCCACAGCGCCTAAGACTGGCGACGCAAATACAATGATGCTCTATGTTCTCTTTATGATGTTGGGAGTTGCAGGCATTGGATATAGTGTGAAGCGCAGGACAATGCGGTAAAAAACAGAGGAGCTTTAAGCTCCTCTGTTTTTTGAATCTGTTATATTTATGTGTATTTGCATAGTATGATATTGTATAAAGCAAGACGTTGACAAATGCTTTACGAAAACATATACTTTATTTAACAAAGAAATATGTTTGCTACGAAAGTCAGCAGAGAAAAACGAATACCATTTGAGATAAATGCAGACCCATTTTATTCAGAAAGTAATATGAAATATCTAGATATCAGAGCTTAAAAGCGGCAAGGCAAAACTGGTAGAGCATGATTTGATAGAGGATTAGCTGATGTGGCAAGTAAATCTGAATGAAAGGAGAATAATACAATGGAGGTAACGGAACAGATGAATGAAAACGAGCAAAAGAAAGTAGCTATTGATAAGTACATGAATCTTTTAAGGATTGAAAGGTATGGAAAGGAAGAATTTAATTTCCAGAAGAGAGCCGCAAAGGTAGAGCTTCAGATTCTCGGCATACCAACGGAAGAACTGGAAGCCGAACCAAACGAATAGAAAATATCAATAATTACCTCCTATACATGAGAAAAAGTGATTGGAATTCACAGCCCAGGACAGATATACTTAAATCAGTATCTACAACAGAAAGAGGAGGTAATCACAATGTCTATTACAGCGGAAACCGCGAAAGCCCATGCGAACGACCCGGCAGTCCTGTGCTGCAGGGCAGAAGGAGGAATCACCATCGAGGCAGCGAATCTGGAAGATCCGGCAATCTTCGATGAACTGGTGGATTCCGGATTATTGAACCTTGACGGATGCCTGACAATCGGACAGGTATTGGGGGCAAAACTTACGAAGACCAGCGATTCACTCTGTCCACTGACCGTTGACAATGTGGAGGGGTTCAAGGACGCATCTGAGAGTGCGCCAGAGGAGCCGGCAGAAGGGGAAAAGGAAGCTAAAGCCACGGCAGTCGAGATGAACGTGCAGGGCGCGGTGACAACGGTTAAGAGCGGCAAGGTAGTCATTTCCATCAAAGAAGGAAAAGACATCTATCTGGAACTTCCCATATAGGGGGCTTATCTGTTACATGAATAAGGCAGAGGAACTAAAATTCCTCTGCCTCTATTTTCTTCAATATCTTTTCCACAAATACTTTTGCATGTTCCAAATCAAGGCTGTCGGGGTGGGTCAGAGCCTCGTCGAAATTCCTCAGGCACAAATTAATCTGCGCGGCATTCTCTTTCGTCCGGATAGCCTCGTATTTTTGGCGAACACGCTGAGGCATCTTGCCCTGGCAGATAAATGCTCCCAGATATTCATTGTCAGACTCGATCCACACATTTGCGCTGTGTTCAATCGCGCTGTAATATTCAGGGGAGTTGCCCATACCGCATGTCCCGAACAAGGCAATCCGTTTTCCGCTCAAATCGTTCAGAAAATCGCTGACTGCCATGCTGCATGAACCTTGATGCACACAGAACCCTATGAAATAAATATGGGCTTCCGGAATCCGCTTGTCCGTCATAATGTCGATTAAATCCTTGGAAGTCCCGGGAAGGTGGGAAAAGATGGTTGCAGCTATCTTCTTCGTATTCCCAGACTCGCTTTGATATAATACGAGATATTCCAGCATGGATGACGCCTCCTTTCTTGAACGTTATATATATCCGCCGGGTATTCCGCCTCCTCCACAGCAGAAACCACTGCCGCAGCACATATTGCAGATAATGTTTGCGATGCACAGCTTCGTACACCAGTCTCCTCCGCCCATAAACGTAGTCTGATAAGACCCTTGCTGCTGCTGATACCATGTTCCGCCGCTCTCGAAACGACGGACAAGAAACTGATATTGCAGGTTATCGGGTTCAAGGCGGAGGGCTTCCTGTGCATGTTGGAAGGCAATCGCATTGTTCCCGGCGCCGGAGTTGGCAAGGGCGCTGTAATAATACCAACGGGCGTTCCGCCCGCGGATACTGTTCAGAAGGTTCAGCGCCTCCTGATAATGGCGGCTGTTAATAAAGTTTGAAGCAGCTTTCATGTGGAGGTCTTCTTCCGTCTCGCCTCCGGACGCCGCCTGCTGGTACTGTGCGTTAAAACCGCGGAAATTCCCGAAACCGCCGTAAGAACCGGAATCCTGATATTCCCGTTCCTGCATAATCTGCTGATAAGCCTGCTGTACCTCTTTGAAGCGGGCTTCCGCCTGGTCTTTGTTGGGATTGTTGATATTCGCATCCGGATGGTATTTCCGGCTCAGGGTGCGGTATGCTTTCTTTATCTCTTCGTCAGATGCGCTCTGTGGGATGCCAAGAACGCCGTATGGATCTGTCATTTTTCTTCTCCTGAATCTGAATTAGTATTGTCTGTGTAACGCTGCCAGACACCAGAATATAGTATATTACGAAGAATGTCAGTATGCAAGAGGATTGGCAGTTTTTCAAATTCACGGGAACATTCCGCCATCATCAGTGTCATCACTTTCCGGCAGTTTTCTGAAAATTGGGAATCATTTTGGTATGCATCCTTGAAAGGATTGTAATTATGGGTTCGGATATCCTCGGCCACATCCGTATAGGCATCCATCAGGTAAATGAATTTGCCTAGAAAGAAACCGATCTTCCTAAGGGACGCTTCCCATTCATCCTTACGGTATGCGAATAGCTCTGCCATGATATTGCCGAAAAGCCCTGCCACCAGGTCAATGTTCTGTTCATTTTCCCGCTCCAGGACAGAAAGACGTCTTAGATTGGAAGAAACGGCGGCGACCTTGGAAGGATACTGCCGGCAGATGTCCTTCATCTTAGGAGTAAGAAGTTTTGCCGCGATATAGCTCTTACGCTTGTGGTCGTCCTCCCAGTCATCTTTGCATTTATAGTAGGACAAAATGAGGTTGACGGCAGCGGCGTACTCTGTAAATTCATTCGTCCGGGCAATATGTTTTTCCAGAGGGTGCGCAATACAGTTCACCACTTCCTTCTCTTCCAAAGGCTCGTAAAGACCGGTCAGGAGGACGATTAAAAATGTCATGTCGAAGGACAGCGTCACCTGCCCGCGGATGCCGTAACGCTCTTTCAGGCATTTGCAAAGACCGCAGTAGTAAGAGTGGTACATCTCATAATCTTTGAATTTCATCTCTGCCTTGTTGATTGCAATATATCCAAACATTAGAAACCTCGTCTTTAACTGTTCTTAATAAATGTTGCGCTGCATTTCGGACACCGGATTTCAATCCGTCCCTTGCCCCGGGGAATGCGGATTTTCTGGCGGCAGGCAGGACACTTATAAATATGGTGGGTCTTGCGCTGCGCCATCAGGTTTTTCTGTTTGTAAAAAGCAGTCCGCAGCTTGTAAGTCTTATTCAGATACCACTGGTTTTCCGAAGAACGTTTGTAGACGTTTCTGGAAAACATACGGAAGTAAGTGTAAATGATGCATGCCCAGGACACAAGGGAAAGGATCAGGCTGTTGTTCCAGCCGGCAAGAATCATGGCGATAAGCCCGGCGATAATCGTAAATTTTCCCAGAGAATCCATACCGTAACGGCCGTACATAAATCGGATAAATTTTTCTTTCACGTATATCAACCTCCTAAATATATGTTCCATCATACGCTGTATAGAGGGAAAGTCAATAAATTGCCGATTAAAAATATATAAAGTTTTTAATCCTGTTTTTTTAAATGCTTTCATAGAAGGCAGGTTCGTGATATAATATGCTATTAGATGAGAGATGATATTGTTTTGAAGATTCGTCCGGACAGGGGAGAATACAGAAAATGAATGAATTGACCAGATTGATAAAAGAAGATATGAGGCCGGCTCTTGGCGTCACGGAGCCGGGGGCGATTGCGTTTGCGGTCGCCAGCGCCAGGGCGCATGTGCAGGGCGAGGTCAGGAAGGTGCGGGTGGCTTTGAACTCAGGGATGTACAAGAATGCTTATACCTGCGGAATACCGAATTCGTCGAATTTCGGGAATCTGTATGCGGCGGCGTTAGGCGCGGCTGCGGCAGACGCCGAGAAGGGGCTGGAATCCCTGAGGGATATCACGCCTGAGGATGATGCAAAAGCGGCGGCGATGGTGGAGAGTGGCATGGTGGAGGCGGTTCTGGATCATATCGGCTCTGAGATTACGATAGACGCAACGGTCCAGACGGAACAGGACATTTGTACCGTACATATCCGGGACAGCCATACGCATATTGTCTCCATAGAGAAGAATGGCGTACAGATCTATGCGGATGAAGCATATTTGCGCCAAATGGATAATGGGGGCGGTGATGCCAGTGGAGACGGTGAGATTCCTGTGGTACATCAATACTCGCTGCATGAAATTATGGAATATGTCCGGGAGGTTTCAAAGGAGGAGATTTCTTTTATCAGAGAAGCTTTTTCGATGAATATGGAACTTTTGGAGGAAGGAATGGCATCCGAACGGGCAGTGATAACGAAACTTTTATTGGGAGAGAACGGCGGCAAGGTCATTTCAGATAATGTGCTAAAAACGGCGCAGTTATTGTGCAACGGGGCGATTGAGGCCAGGGTGCTTGGGCTTTCACGGCCGGCAATGAGCATTACCGGGAGCGGGGCCCATGGAATTATTGCGACGATGCCGCTGATGGCCCAGTTTCGTGCAGAAGGAAGTGAAGGGGATGAGACGCGTCTGTTGAGGGCGGCGGCGCTTAGTTACCTGATTACCATGTATATCAAGGAATACTCGGGAAGGCTGTCGGCATTCTGTGGCTGTGGGATTGCGGCAGGAACAGGAATGGCCTGCGGGCTTGCATTTATGAAAGGTGCAGATGAGGAGACGATGGGCAGGGTGATTCAGAATATGGCAAGCGGGCTGACAGGGATGATCTGTGACGGCGGAAACCATGGCTGTACCATGAAAGGAATTGTTGCTGTGGATGCGGCATTCCGTGCCGTCTATATGGCGATGGAAGGCGTGTGTATTGATGGAATCCACGGAATCAATGGGAGAACGCCGGAGGATACCATGCGGCATATGGGGATGATTGCCTCCCCGGGGATGACCGGGACGGAGAAGACGATTGTGGAGATTATGGAGCAGAAGTGAGGCGGCAGGAGATTTTAATATAGAGGAGCGAGGTATGGAAGAAATTAAGAATAAAGGCAGCAGAAGCGCAGGAAGCAGAAGGCCGGACGGCAAAAGTATCAGCCGCCAAAGCGGTACGGAAAGGGCGTCTGACGGGAAGAGCATCCGAAGCAGAAGTTCGGACGGCACAGGCGGCAGGAGCGTTAGAAGAAGCGGCAGTGCGGGCCGGGAAAGCGCAGGCCAAAGGGACGCAGACGGCGGGAAAATCCGCAGCAGAAGACCGGACGGCGGAAAGAACGCAAGCCAAAGGAGCACGGATGGAAAGAGCATAAGCCAGAGGGGTGCGGACGGAAAAAGTATAAGCCAGAGGGGGGCGGACGGAAAGAGTATTCATCACCGGCGGCCGCCTCGTGAAGAAGAGGGCGGCGGTGAGACAAGGCCTGGAGGCAGACGTGGAGGACGCAGAAGAAAGAAGAAACAGAAGAATAGCCTTCTGACGAATATTATTCTGGTGGTGGCGGTTGCCGTATTCTGCGTATCCGCTTTCCAGTTGTTCCGTATCGGTAAGGGTTACTATGACGGCAGAAGCGAGTATGAAAAAATCCGGGAACTTGCGATTTCAGAGGATACGAAAGACGGCCCCAGATTCCAGGTGAATTTTGACGAGCTGCGCGCGCTGAATCCGGACACCATCGCATGGTTAAGGTTCGACCCCGAACCCAAAGTCATTAATTACCCGGTGGTGCAGGGAAAGGATAATGACGAATATCTCCACAAGACGTTTTCTGCAAATGAGAATACGCTGGGGACCATTTTCCTGAATGTGGATAACAATGCGAATTTCCTGGATGAGAATTCCATCCTGTACGGGCATTATATGAACGACGGCTCTATGTTCCGCCATTTGGAGGATTATAAAGACAAGGCGTTCTGGGAGGCGAATCCGTATTTTTACATCTACACGCCGGACGGACAGGAATTGGTTTACCATATCTATTCTGTGGGAGAGGTGCTGGATACGTCGGATACGTATCTGACAGATTTCCCGACTAATGACGATTACCAGAAGTTCCTGAACATGACGAAAGAAGTTGCAATGTATGACACGGGAATCGAGGTGACGACAGGCGACACCATCGTTACCCTGTCTACCTGTACAAGTGCGAATAATGACCATCGGTTTGTAGTCCGGGGCGTGAAGGTGAGGGAGTAAAGGGATGAGAAATGATTATGTATACGAAGTCGGTGATATCGTGACGCTCAAGAAACAGCATCCCTGCGGAAGCAAGGAGTGGGAGATCTTACGGGTGGGGGCGGATTTCCGCCTCAAATGCCTTGGCTGCGGGCATCAGATTATGATTGCCCGTAAGCTTGTCGAAAAAAACACGAAGGATTTGCGGAAAAAGGCTTGAAACAAGCCGTGGATTATGATATCATAGTAATCCGTGATACAATGAATCTGCCGGTTTGAGACGGCAGATATCCTTGCTCCCGTAAAGGGACGGGGGCCAAAAGACCAGAAGGAGGTGCAGAGACGACATGAACAAGTATGAATTAGCTGTTGTTGTCAGTGCAAAGATCGAAGATGACGAGAGAGCACAGGTAGTCGAGAAGGTAAAGGCGTTAGTAGAGCGCTTCGGCGGCCAGATCTCCGATGTCGATGAATGGGGTAAGAGAAGGTTAGCTTACGAGATTCAGAAGATGAGAGAAGCATACTACTATTTCATCCACTTCGATGCCGAAGCTGATGTTCCGGGCGAGATTGAACAGAGAATCCGCATTATGGACAACGTAATCCGGTATTTGTGCGTTAGACAGGAAGCATAAGCAGGAAGTAGAGGTAATTATATGAATAAAGTAATTTTGATGGGACGCTTAACAAGAGATCCGGAAGTGAGATACTCTCAGGGAGAGAACTCATTGGCGATCGCGAGATATACGCTTGCCGTTGACCGCAGATTTAAGAGGGACGGGGAAGCGACTGCCGACTTTATCAACTGCGTGGCATTTGGGAAGGCGGCAGAGCATGCCGAGAGGTTTTACCGTCAGGGTCTTAAAGTCGTAATCACCGGACGTATTCAGACGGGAAGTTATACGAACAAGGACGGCGTGAAGGTCTATACGACGGAGGTTGTGGTTGAAGAGCAGGAATTTGCCGAGAGCAAGGCTGTGAGCGACGCCAACGCCGGAAGTTACCGTCAGGCTCCCTCACCGGCGCCAGCTCCGGCTCCTGTATCGGATGCGGGTGACGGCTTCATGAATATTCCAGATGGAATCGATGAAGAATTACCGTTTAACTAGGGATTGAAAGGAGAGGAATATCATGGCTTACGATAAAGGCAATCGTCCGGAAGGCGGCTTCAAGAGAAGAGGCGGCGGACGCAGAAGAAAGAAAGTATGTGTATTCTGCGGCAAGGAGAATAACGAGATTGACTACAAGGATGTAGCGAAGTTAAGGAAGTATATCTCTGAGAGAGGGAAGATTCTCCCGAGAAGGATTACCGGTAACTGTGCAAAGCACCAGAGGGCTCTTACAGTAGCAATCAAGAGAGCGCGTCATATTGCTTTGATGCCGTATGTGCAGGAGTAATCGTTCATAGATATGAGTATAATAGGCTGTCGTACTAGCTGATGGATATTGGCTGTTCGGCAGCCTTTTTAGCGGTATGGATATGGAGAGGAATGTGCCGGATATAATTGTTGATTTTTCTTGTATTATTGTATATTTGCATATACATAACCTTGCTTTCCCACCCTTTTTTTGGTACATTATGTATAGGGATTACGATAGGCGGCAAGAAATGTGTATGTGTGTGGAGTTCGCTAAGTTATCCGGGCATTTCCGTATTGGGGAAACGGACTGCCCGCAGGAGAATGGCAGGATGGTATACGAAAGGATTATTTATGGTAGTTGAAGTGATTGGGAGTCAGCTGGAGCTGGAAGAGGTGGAACCGTTTTTTGTGGAAGAGCTTCTGTGGGGGACGAAATCTATTCCAAAGACGTATGGATATCTGGGATTTGTCCCAAAGGAGGGGTTTTATCTGAAAATGGTATGCGAGGAGGATGAACCTCTCCGTACCTATGAGAATGTTCTGGACCCGGTCTACCGGGACAGTGCGATGGAGGCTTTTTTTCAGTTTGAGCCGGAGCGGGAAGGCCGCGGGTCGGCGGTTTACCTGAATTTCGAGGTGAATGCCAACGGTGCGCTGCTGGCGGAATATGGGAGCGGGCGGGCATTTCGGACACAATTTAACAGGGAAGAGCTGGACGCATTTGGATGCGCTGCCGCAGTAGAAGAGGGGCAGTGGAGTTTTCAGATGCATATACCGCTGTGGGTGTTGGATGAGGTCTATGGGACTTTGGATATGAAACGGGGAAGCAGGTTTACCTGTAATTTTTATAAAATATCCGAGTCGAAGGAGATTGAACATTACGCGGCATGTTTTCCTATTCGCTCAGAAATTCCAAGTTTTCATATGCCGGAGTACTTTGGGGAGGCAGTGATTGCTGGCGGAGAAAGCGTCTGAACGCACACCTTGGAAGGAGTGTGTAAAAGGCAGGTATATTATGGTGTATATTTCCCTCGGCAGAGGGTAGATATAAAGATAAAAAGATGATCAGGAGGTATTTCGATGAAGATTTACAAAGCAGCAGACTACAATGAGATGAGCAGGAAGGCGGCAAATGTGATTGCGGCGCAGGTGATCATGAAACCGGATTGTGTTCTGGGGCTGGCGACGGGGTCAACGCCGATTGGTACTTATGAACAGCTGGTTGAGAAGTATAAGGCGGGGGATCTGGATTTTTCTGCCGTGAAGTCTGTGAATCTGGACGAGTATAAGGGACTTCCACGCACCAATGATCAGAGTTATTATTATTTCATGCATGAACATCTTTTTGACAAGGTGAATATTGATTCGGAGAATACACATCTGCCGGATGGGACGAAGGAAGACAGTGTGAAAGAGTGTGCGGAGTATGAGGAAGTAATCCGCTCTCTCGGCGGGGTTGATCTGCAGCTTTTAGGGCTGGGGCACAACGGGCATATCGGTTTCAATGAGCCGGCGGATGCATTTGACAAGGAGACGCACTGTGTAGACTTGCAGGAGAGCACGATTGAGGCGAATAAGAGATTTTTTGCTTCTGCGGATGATGTGCCTAAGCAGGCGTATACCATGGGAATCGGTACGATTATGCGGGCGAAGAAGGTTCTGGTTGTCGTAAGCGGGGAAGATAAGGCGGATATTGTGGCGAAGGCATTCTTTGGGCCGGTAACGCCGTCTGTTCCGGCGTCTATTCTTCAGATGCATAATGACGTGACCATTGTAGCGGATGCGGCTGCTCTGTCTAAGATTCCACAGTAATTTGGAGATGGGGACGGACTGTCGTCCAATCGTGTGAGGAGAAAAATATGAGCGATCGTTTGAGAGGTCGGGTTACAATCCCGACGGATGTAGATGTAGTTCCGGAGACTCTTGAGCTTGTGAAACGCTGGGGGGCGGACGCAATCCGTGACTGTGACGGGACGGAGTACCCGGAAGAATTGAGGAATGTGGATGCGAAGGTTTATTCCACATACTATACGACCAGGAAAGACAATGAGTGGGCGAAGGCGCACCCGGAAGAGATCCAGCAGATGTATATCATGACTCCGTTCTACAATGCCACGGAGGAGAATCTGCGGATTCATTTGATGAACCACCTATATCCGGATATGCTTGCCGTGAATTCCAGAGACAATATTAAGAAATGGTGGGAAGTCATTGACCGTACTACTGGGGATGTGGTGCCTGCACAAGGGGCTTGCTGCGGCGGCAGAGAGGGAGAGCTTATCCCGGAAGAAGAGTGGCATTACGAAGAGGAAACCGGCGACGTGGTGATTACGGGCGCGAAGGCGTTCCATGATTATACGGTGAGTTTCCTTGCCTATATTATGTGGGACCCGGTGCATATGTACAATGCGGTAACGAACGACTGGAAGGGTGTGGAGAAGCAGATTACCTTCGATGTACGTCAGCCTAAGACGAGAGAGTTCTCCATGGAGCGTCTGCGGAAATATATTGCGGCGAACCCGCATATTGACGTAATCCGTTACACCACGTTTTTCCATCAGTTTACCCTGATTTTTGACGAGTTTGCCCGTGAAAAGTATGTGGACTGGTACGGATACACTGCTTCCGTAAGCCCCTATATTTTAGAGCAGTTCGAGCGGGAAGTGGGATACCCGTTCCGTCCGGAGTATATCATTGACCAGGGATATATGAATAATACCTACCGTGTGCCGTCGAAAGAGTTCCGTGATTTCCAGAATTTCCAGAGAAGGGAAGTTGCGAAACTGGCGAAAGAGATGGTGGATATCACCCATGAGTGCGGGAAAGAAGCGATGATGTTCCTTGGGGATCACTGGATTGGCATGGAGCCGTTTATGGATGAATTCAACAGTATCGGGCTGGACGCGGTGGTCGGAAGTGTGGGCAATGGGGCCACCCTTAGGCTGATCAGTGATATTGAAGGGGTTAAATACACGGAAGGGCGTTTCCTGCCTTATTTCTTCCCGGATACGTTCCATGAGGGAGGCGATCCGGTGAAAGAGGCGAAGGTGAATTGGGTGACGGCGAGACGCGCAATCCTGCGCAAGCCTATTGACCGGATTGGCTACGGCGGGTATCTGAAGCTGGCCATGGAGTTCCCGGAGTTTATCGATTATGTGGAGGAGGTCTGTCAGGAATTCCGTGTCCTGTACGAGAATATCAAGGGGACGACGCCTCACTGCGTCAAGAAGGTAGCGGTTCTGAACAGTTGGGGACGCATGCGGGCATGGGGCAACCATATGGTCCATCATGCTTTGTATTATAAGCAGAATTATTCTTATGCGGGGATTATTGAGGCGTTGAGCGGCGCGCCCTTTGACGTGAAGTTCATTAGTTTTGACGATATCCGGACGAACCCGGCTGTGCTGGATGATATAGATGTAATCCTGAATGTTGGGGACGCATATACTGCGTACACGGGCGGAGAGAATTGGAAGGATGAAAGAATCCTGACGGCTGTGAAGCGGTTTGTACATCAAGGCGGCGGTTTCATCGGAGTCGGTGAACCGGCGGCGTACCAGTGGCAGGGAAGATTCTTCCAGTTGTCGGGAGTCCTTGGCGTGGAGGAAGAGACGGGATTTACGCTGAATGTGGATAAGTATAACTGGGACGAGCATGCCCATTTTATTACCGAGGACTGTAAGGGGCGGATTGACTTTGGCGAGGGTAAGAAGAATATCTTCGCATTGGACGGGACAACCGTAATCTGCCAGCGGGATAAGGAAGTACAGCTTGCGGCGAATACCTTCGGCGAAGGGCGCGGCGTGTATATCAGCGGGCTTCCGTACAGTTTCGAGAACAGCAGGCTTTTGTACCGGGCGATTTTGTGGGCTTCTGGTGCGGAAGATGAACTGAAGCAATGGTTTTCCAGTAATTATAACGTGGAGGTTCATGCTTATATTAAGAACGGGAAGTACTGCGTGGTGAATAATACTTATGAGCCTCAGAGTACAACGGTGTATAAGGGCGACGGGTCAAGTTTTGAACTTGACATGCAGGCAAATGAGATTATCTGGTATGAGATTTAATTGATTCTGAGTAGGGGAAGATGGTCTTCCCCTACTCGATTATTATGTTTCCTGCCTGGCATTCAGATAAAGGGTAACGCTGGTATCCCGGGGACTGCTTTCAATGCGTACCCCGTATTCATTTCCTTCATACAGGCGAATCTTGTTGTGAATGTTTCGTATTCCGAGTCCGGGAGACTCCTGGAATGCAGCGTTGATTCCATTTGAGATATCCTCGTCCAGAAGGCGGTTGATTTCTTCTAATTTTTGGCCGTCAAACCTAATACCATTATCATGAATTGTAATAAACAAACCATTCTGGTCACGGAAAGTACGGATGAGGATTCTACCGTTTTCCTCAATGGATTCCAGACCATGAAAGATTGAATTTTCCACAAGGGGCTGCAAGATCATCTTTGGTATCTTACATTGTCTGGTATCTTCTCCAATCTCCAGTTGATAAGTGATCCGATCTTGAAAACGGATGCGAATCATATATAAATATTTATCTATAATATTCAGCTCATCTTCCAGATTCACCAGAAAATCTCCTTTGATGGAGTAACGGAACAGTCCTGCCATGTTTGTACAGATCTGTGCCACCTCCGGGATTCCATGCATCAGCGAAATGCCTCTCATGCATTGCAGCATGTTATAGAGAAAATGTGGATTGATCTGACTCTGGTAGGCATAGAGCTGAGTCTGGTTTTTGTTCAGTTCCATCTCGTACAGTCTTGCCTGGGAGGCGATGTTGTGCTGGTTCAGAGAGGATATCTTCGCCAGCAGAGAGTTGACGTGGGAGGCGATAGAGCCAATCTCATTCTTTAGGGACGTCTGAATCTGTGGATTTTCATGTTCGTAGTCAATGTCTTCGATTTCGCCATTTAGCCTGTAGATGGGACGGATGATGAAATGTTGTACGGCAAATGCGATATAGATAATGTAAATAAAGGAAAGTACGGCAAGCAGTATCAGCGGGCCTGACTGTATATCTCGAAAAAAATGAACCTGTCCGGTATATACGGTTCCTTCCATCGTTAAATTCGTTGCGGTTACGTCTTGGAAGACCTTGTAAAATTCGGTGTCTGACGGAGGAGAAGGGGCGTCTGGGGCTATATTTGAGTATAAAATCTGTCCGGTTTTAGAGTCCTTGATATCCAGATGCATGTCAAGAGTCGAGTTAACCAGTTTGTATAAAGTGTTGGTTTTGCAGATAATAGCAATATTTCCCAGGGGTTTCCGAAAATTCTCTGAAAAAGAGGTCACAGACACCGTTGAAAAATAGATAAGGAATGGTTCCTCTGTCTTAGGGGTTACATAAAATTCAAAGTAACTCTCTGTATTTTTTTCCACATTTTCAAAATTTTCAATCAAAAATCTTTCCATATCCGCAGAAATGTAGTTAATGATACTGGTTGGAGAATATTTATCCCAGAGAACCACGTCTACCAGGTCGGGAATGTAAGATTTGGACAGTTCCACCAGGTCGAAAACGGCCTGCCTCGGCAGATTATGCGTGTCCCTATTATCATTCAGCAGATATGCTTGTATCTCGTTGTTGGAGGAAAACATGGTAGACAGTTTCTTCATACTTGTGACCATGGCAGAGATATTTATCTCTATGTTGTCAAGTGTGGTTGTGCAGTATCGAATCAGGCTGTCGTTCTGTGATTTTCGGATAAATGCAATCGTATAGTAGTTCGTTGCCAGTATAATCAGGATGGGGATTAACAGAATTGTGATAAACTGGCGTGACAAGGATTTTTTCATGAATCAGACTCCTTTATATTATGAAATTGCCGCCGGTATTCTTTGGGAGAATAGCTGCAATGTTTCTTGAATACCTTGCTGAAATAGAAGTAATCATTGTATCCAACCATCTTTGCGACCGTCTCAAGTGAGTGGTTGGTTGACTTGAAAAGAGACTGTGCTTCTGTGATACGAAGATCGGTTAAATGTTGGGAAAACGTCTTGCCCAGATATTTGGTGAAAAGGGTACAGCAGTAGTTAGGGTTCATATCGAAGACGGCAGCCAGTGATTTCAGAGTCAGCTTTTCAGGAAAATGGGTACTCATATAGTTCAGGATACTTTCAAAAGTATCGTCTATGTATCCGTTAGACGCGGGGAGCGCATTGCGAAGGTTCAATGCTGTTCTGGCGCGTTCTAAGCAGGAGGCAGTTTCCGCCGGGTCTAAGGGCTTTAGGCAGTAGCCGGTTACGCCGTAAGCGATGGCCTCTTTGGCATAGGCAAAATCATTGTAACCGCTTACGATGATAAACTCACAATTCAGGTGATGAGAGCGTACTTTCTGAATGAGTTCAAGCCCCGTCATTCCTGGCATTCGGATGTCGGTAATAATCAGTTCGGGCTTCTTTGATATAATAATCGGAAGCGCTTTTAGAGGAGAGCGGAAGGAACCAATAATCTCGAACCCCATATCTTCCAATGCAAAGGTCTGCTCAATATCCAGGATTGTCCATGGCTCGTCATCAATAATAATTGCTTTGTACATTTATTCAGTTCCTTTCTATATTTTTCACCAGTATACTCTATACAATTCGCTCTGTCTATATAAAACACATTAATTTGATAGGATAAAATAGAATGTTTTCAGACAAAATGTAAAATACTCATAAAAAAACTATTTTAATCTGAGAATATTACATTTTATTATCAATATAGAATTTGTATAATTTTTATAGAAACAAGGTCATATGCAGGGTCTGTATAGTGCAATATGATTATATTAGAACCTGCCGAAAGGAAATGTATGACAAAAGAAGGAGGAAATCATATGAAAAAAAGGACAAGGATGCTCGCAGTTTTGTTATGTACGGCAATGACCGCTGCATTGGCAGCCTGCGGGGGAAAAAGCGATGGGGACGCTAAGAAGGATGAGAAAGGGAGTGATAATAAGGTTAAGCTGACATTTTCGACTTCCGTGTATGTAGAGGAGCCTCATCAGAAAGCAATCGACGCTCTGCTGGCGGCATACAATGAGAAGAATCCGGATGTGACCATCGAGATTCTCGGTGCAGGTTATGACGGGTATTGGGACAACATTACAACTGAGATTCTGGCAAACAATGAAAGCGACATGATTCAGGTTTACCCGGAAAATATTTCCACCTACCATGCGATCCGAGAAGGCGGTACGTTCCTTGATCTGTCAGAGTATATGGACGATGAGCTGAAGGGTAAGCTGGTGGGGCAGGATATGTGTGAGGTAGATGGTGAGACGCTGGCAATCTCTTCTTATGCCTGGGGGACGACCGGTATTTTTTATCGAAAATCCTTGTTAGAGGAAGCGAAGGTGAACCCGGAGTCCATTAAAACTCAGGAGGATTTCCGGGAGGCATGTGCAAAATTCACAAGCGACGGCAAGTACGCGACAGGAGCCGTATCCGGAACTCATGCGTTTACCGTCAGTGAATGGAGTCGTCTGATTGCCAGGCCGGTATCCGGAGGCTTGTATTTCCCAAATGGAGAGTCTGAGCCATACACGGCGGAGAATGTGAATGTCAATTCCCCGGAAAATGTGTGGGCGGCTCAGTGGTGGCAGGATTTTCTGCTGAAAGATAAGGCCGCGAAGTTAGTTCCGGATAAGAAGGATACCAGGGAAATGTTCTGGAACGGTGAGATTCCGTTCTGCATGGATGGACCGTGGTTTGTAGGAATGTCGAAGGAGAGAGACGAATCTCTGATGGACGATATCGGGATTATTCCCCAGTTTGACATTGTGTATGAGGGTGAGACATACAGACCGAATCCAACGAATTATCCGCTTGTTACAATGATTAGTAAGAATTGTGAACATCCAGACGAGGCATATGCGTTCCTGGAGTGGATGACCACAGATGAAGCACAGGCAATCATCGCAGATTGCGGCATGATTCCAAGTAATACGGATTATTCCACCAGTGATGAGTATATAGAGAACCATGGGCTGGAATTTGCGATCGTCGATTATATGCAGAATAATTATGAGGAGCTGATTGCAGACCCGAATATTGCACAGTTGGGAGAGATTTCACAGATTATGCTGGATGCAGCACAGAAAATGTTTTCCGAGCAGGCGGCGGATGTTCAGACAGAGATGGATAATGCACAGAAGCAGATTGAAGAAGTTATGAGCAGGGAATAAGGGATATGATATGAATAAAAACAGAAAATGGAAGAGAACATTGGAACCCTATCTATTTCTGGCGCCATTGCTGTTGATTATCCTGGTATTTTTAATTGTACCCATTGCGAAGGCGGCGATTATGAGTTTTCAATATTACTATATAGCGAAGCCTTCGCCGGACGGCAATTATTTTGTGGGGTTAAAGAATTACAAAGTGGTTCTGACAGATGATTATTTCTACAACTCTGTTAAGGTAACAGTGATTTATATCGTGGTAACGGTGCTGGGGAGATATGTAATCGGGTTTATCACGGCATTGCTTTTGAACACCAGGTTCCTTGGGCGGGGACTTGCAAGAGCGCTTGTCATCATTCCGTGGGCTGTCCCGGAAGTGGTGGCATGTCTGGTATGGATTTTGATGTACGACCGAGATTATGGAATCATTAATTTTCTGCTGAACAATGCGGGGATTCTATCCCAGAATATCGCATATCTGCAGGATGTGTCCATTGCTTTGCCGGCGGCAACGGTTGTCAATATTTGGAAAGGTTTTCCCTTTGTTGCAGTGATGCTGCTGGCGGGTATGCAGAGTGTTTCTGCCGACATGTATGAAGCGGCAGACATAGACGGGGCTACATGGATTCAAAAGGTACGCTACATTACGATACCCTCGATTAAGTCGGTATCTACGATTGTGTTCCTGCTGTTGATTATCTGGACAATCAAGGACTATGCCATTGCATACGTTCTCACAAAAGGGGGACCGTCAAGGGCTACGGAGCTTTTGACCATTTACGTTCAGCAGATGGGGTTCAAGTATTTTGATTTCGGAAAGGCGGCAGCGTCGGGGATGCTTATGCTGTTGGTGTCATTGGTGTTTACATACTTTTATTTTAAGGTCGTGAATCGAGGGGAGGATGAGGCATGAGAAAGAAGAGTGGCAGAAAAATCATAACGGTTCTTCTGGTTGTGCTGGTGTGTGCATTTGCCTTGTTTCCCTTTCTGTGGATGATTTCAACATCTTTCAAACCTGCGGAGGAGGTTTACACCAATACACCTGCTTTCATACCGGACCATCCGACTGCTCAGGGATATGTGGAGATGCTGACGACGGAATCGTCTACCTTTGATTTTAAAAAGTGGGCGGTCAATAGTGTGGTGATTGCGCTAATGACTACGGTTTTCTCGATGGTGACAGCGACTTTGGGGGGCTATGGAATCTCGAGGTTCCGGTTTAGGGGGCGGGGCGCCTTATCCTATATTGTGCTGACCACCCAGGTATTGCCAGGCTCACTTCTCATGATTCCGCTGTACATCATTATGGGGAACTTACAGCTTTTGGATACCAGGCTGGGGTTGGTGATTGCATACGCGACGTTTTCGGTACCGTTTTGTACCTGGATGATGAAAGGATTTTTTGATTCGATTCCCCTTTCTCTTGAGGAGGCGGCGAAGGTAGACGGCGCAGGGCGTTTTCGGTGTTTCGCAACGGTGGTTATGCCCCTGACTGTTCCGGGGCTTGTGGCCACAGGATTATTCGCATTTATCAACGGATGGAATGAATATCTGTTCGCAAGCACATTTATGAAAAGTTATGAGAACTGGACGCTTCCCATGGGGATTGCAAGCTTCCAGGGACAGTATACGACGAATTGGGGAACGTTGATGGCAGGCTCGGTATTGGTTACGATACCGGTAGTAGTTTTGTTCCTGGCATTGCAGAAGCACCTGGTAGGTGGTATGACGGCGGGGGCTGTGAAGCAGTGAGCAGATTTGAAAAATTGGAAATGGCAGTCTTCTGCATATAACAGAGCGGCAGACTGCCAAAGATTAGATGCGAAAAATTAGATACGAAAAATTAGATATGAGGAGTGAATAAAGATGGAATTAAGACAAATCAGAATGGGTATTGTAGGTGCAGGAACCTGGGGGGAGACACATGCCTCCATCTATGCAGAGCATTTGTTTGCGAATCCGGTTGCAATCTGTGACATGAACCGGGAGCGGGCAAAGGCGATTGCGGATAAATACGGAATCCCTAAGGTATACACCGATTATCGTGAGCTGGCGGCAGATGAAGAGGTTGACGCGGTTGCAATCGTAACGCCGGATTTTGCACATGCGGATATAGCCTGTGCCATGGCAGCGGCGAAAAAGGACATATTGATTGAGAAACCCCTTGCGACGACGAAGGAGGATATTGCTAGGATTTGTGAGGCGGTAGAGAAGAATGGGGTTCGCTGTATGGTTGACTTGCATAACCGCTGGAATCCGCCGTTCAATACGGCAAAGCAGGAGATTGGGTCGGGGAAACTAGGGAAACCATATACGGCGTACATCCGCCACAGTGATGTTAAGTGGGTGGCTACAGATATGCTCTCCTGGGCTGCGAAGTCCTCCATCCTGTGGTTTCTTGGAAGCCACAGCCTGGATTCATTAAGGTGGCTTATGGATTCCGAAGTCAGGCGGGTATATTCTGTGAAGAAAGAGGGAATCTTGAAAGAACTTGGTGTTGATACGCCGGACATCTTCCTGACAACCATTGAGTTTGAAAATGGTGCCGTTGCGCACATGGAGAATGGATGGGTAACGCCTAACGGGAACCGGAATATTAATGATTTCCGATGCAGCGTAATGTGTACGGAAGGGATGATTAGCCTGGATTTGTCAAGCCACAATTTAATTGAAGAGGTGACGGAGGATAAGGCGAGCGTGCCGGATATTCTGGTATCGAACATGGTATTTGACCGCTGTAAGGGTTTGTCTTATGAGAGTATCCGGGACTTTGTAGACCGTCTGGTTGACGGGAAGGAGTTTCGGGTAACGCTGGAGGATGCAAGGAGGACCGCGCTTGCGATTATAGCAATCCACGAGTCAGCGGATACGGGGATGCCGGTGGAGGTGATTTACTAGATTTTCAATAATGTATAATTCAAGGGAGCTTAAAAGCTCCCTTCTGCCATTGCTTTGATTGACAAGGCATATTCAGAGGGAGTCATACCGGTTGATTTCTTAAACTGCCGTGAAAAATAGTGGATGGAGGAATACCCTAACTGTTCTGAAATCTGTGTGAAGTTCAGGTGTCCCGTCCGTATCATTTCTTTTGCAGCGTTGATCTTCAGCAGGGTAAAATATTCGATAATTCCCATGCCGCACCGTTCTTTGAAAATCTTCTGCAGCTGTGACCTCCCAACCAGATTGTCCCGGCAAATCTGTTCGATGGAGACGGCGGCGTTAATCCTAAGGGCAAGATAGTCGGTCACACGGCTGAATATCTCGGCGTCGCTCTTGCTCTTGGTGGACTTGAGGGGGGCGGCCTTCGCAATTTCCTTGGGAATGGCAAGGGGATTGGAGTAGCGGCGGACCAGGTGGATTAAGAGCTGTTCCAGATAGAGACAGATTAACTGTTCGGCGCCGAACATGTCCGGTTCTTTGCGCGGCATATTCTGGAGATAGGGGTCGTCCAGCCGGCAGTCGAAACAGCGTCTTGCCTCAATAATGATGCTGGCAAGAATATTGCGCTCTGTCTCGTCGATTTTGAGCGTCTTCTTGCGAAAAAATGTCATGGCTTCGTCTTCGCAGTGGAAGGAAATTACGACCAGATTCGGGGCAATCTTTCCGGTTGCCTGTACGCTGTGAAACTCATTTGGCTGGTGAAATGCGATATCTCCCCGTTTCAGTACGGTAGTCTCACTGCCTGCGGTTACGTTCACTTCTCCTTTGTCTACGCAGATAAACTCCCAGAAATCATGGGTTTCTCCCTCAAAAGAAAAATTGCTCATATATTCAAAATAGTGAATGCTGTATATTTTGTTGATTGATATTGATTTTTTTAAAATAACTCCGTTGTAGCCCATAACTTAACCTCTGTATACTTAGTCTATAAGATATTTTATCGTATATTTCAGAAAAAGAAAAGAGCGTAAATGACGATTGTGCAAATCAAGAATCATATAGTACAAAGATTTTCCGGCCTTGTTGTACTACAATAAATACAGATGAAGCAATCAATATACGGATATCAGAATTATGGAGGTAAGAAAATGGATAAACCGGTATTAGTAATCATGGCGGCAGGAATGGGGAGCCGTTATGGAGGGCTCAAGCAGATTGACCCGGTGGATGAGGACGGGCATATTATTATGGATTTCTCTATGTTTGATGCCAGAAGAGCCGGATTCGAGAAAGTAATTTTTATTATCAAGCGGGAGAATGAGGCAGATTTCCGAGAGTCGGTAGGAAAGCGGATCGAGAAATATATGGAGGTGTCCTACGCGTTCCAGGAGGTTGACAATTTGCCGGAAGGTTATCAGATGCCGGAGGGGCGTGTAAAACCATGGGGAACGGCCCACGCCGTACTCAGCTGTATTGACCGGATACATGGTCCCTTTGCGGTGATCAATGCGGATGATTATTATGGAAGAGAAGCTTTTCAGCTTATTTATGATTATCTGTCAACTCATGAAGACGACGAGAAGTATCGTTACACAATGGTGGGGTATGAACTTGGGAAGACCGTGACAGATAACGGGGATGTGGCGCGCGGTATCTGCGATATGAATAAAAACGGCGAATTGATCGGTATCCATGAGCGGACGAGGATTGAGAAGCATAACGGAGGTATTGCTTATACGGAGGATGAGGGTAAGACATGGGTTCCGGTGGAAGCTGATGTGACGGTTTCTATGAATATGTGGGGATTTACCAGGAGTATCCTGGATGAGATTCGGGATGGATTTCCGGCGTTCTTAGATGAGGGGCTTAAGAGTAATCCGATGAAATGCGAGTATTTTCTGCCGACGGTGGTAAGCAGTCTCCTGGAAAAAGACCGTGCAACGGTGGCGGTACTTAAGTCGGCGGATAAATGGTATGGAGTAACTTATAAAGAGGATAAGCCTGTAGTCGTTGCGGCGCTTAAGAGGATG
>OFHO01000347.1_pt1 | contig 43923 bp, 45 predicted proteins | sample 1521531 | NCBI WGS metagenome assembly OFHO01 (sample SAMEA3504124, study PRJEB24116) | mouse gut metagenome | biome: mouse gut; feature: mouse-associated habitat; material: faeces | place: Denmark | collected 2011
TGTAACTAAAAATTCCTTGAAAAATAAGGAAAAAAGACTTGACTTAATAGGGAGGTAGCAGATGACTGAAAATTGTTTGGAAATTCATTGCCTTAAAAAGAGCTTTTCAAATTTCATTTTGAATGATATATCTTTTTCCCTTCCAAAAGGGTTTATTATGGGGCTTATTGGCTCCAATGGCGCAGGAAAGACAACGACGATCAAGCTGATTTTGAATATGCTGGAAAAGGAGCAGGGTAAGATTGAAATTTTTGGGCGAGATAATATTGAGAATGAAAAAGAAGTAAAACAGCAGATCGGGGTAGTATTTGACAGCAGTTTCTTTGTGGATACATGGACGGTAAAAGAAACTGAAAAGGCAATCTCTATTTTTTATGATGAATGGAACCATAAAATTTTCCGGGAAATGATAGAGAGATTTGGATTGGCTGATAATATAATAATCGGAAAATTGTCACGAGGTATGCAGATAAAGCTCATGTTAGCCTGTGCATTTTCACACAATGCAAAGTTGCTCATCCTTGATGAACCAACAAGTGGTCTTGATGCCGCAACACGCAATGAGTTTTTGGAAATTTTGCAGGACTATATTAAAGATGGAGAAAGAAGCGTACTGTTTTCCACGCATATTACAACTGATTTGGAGCGGGTAGCAGACTATATCACCTATCTTGAGCGGGGGCAACTTATCTATACAGGAAGCATGGAGGAACTGTTGGAAAAGTATGTGATAATAAAAGGCGCGCCAAATCAAATGACAGATGACTTGAAAAACCAGATTTTAGGTATACGACAGACTGATATTGGCTTTGAGGGATTGGTTGATGCGAAAACAGCAGGGAAATATCAGGACAAATACATTCTTGATATTCCAACAATAGATGAAATTATGATTCATATAAACAAGGAGGTTCGGTAATGTCAAATTCACTTAAAATGGCCAGACTTGACTATTTTACATTTAAGTCACAAATTGTAGCTTATACCGCATTAGCTTTGATGACAATCATGTTTTCCGTTATGGGTTCTTCTTTTATAACATTGAATATAACAGTTTCGTGGTTTGCTGCATTGCTGTCAATGAATATTTTTGCGATACAGGAAAAGAATGAATTGGATCGGTTATATGCATCCTTGTCTTTTAGCCTGAAAAACATTATAGGTGGTAGATATATTTTCACATTTGTAAATTATGCATTGGCGTCGATCGTAACTATTATGATTGGAATAACAGTTTCGTTTTTACAAAATAGAAATGTTGATTATGCAGACATTATTTTGGGCGTATGCATTTCTTTGTTTGCATTTTCATTAATTACGGGTATCCAAATACCAATATATTTTAACCTGGGTTACACAAAAGCCAGAGCATGGTGCATGGTACCGTATGTATTAGTAATGGCAATTTGCATTTTATCTTCTTTTATGGATGTGTTTTCAAGTATTATAGCAGGATTGACAGAACATCAAATGGTATTGGGGATGATAGGTTTGATGATCAGTTTTATTAGCATACCCGTTTCATATCATTTGTCTGTAATGAGTTATCAAAAAAGGAGATGAATAAGTTTATGTTAAAATGTCCCGATTGTAAAAATGGCTGATATCATCTAAAACAACCTTATGTCTGGAGCTGCTGGCAATTTGAATGACCGAATGAACAGAAGATGAAACTGGCAGCAAAAGGCGAAAGCTGACACGGGAACACAACACGGCAGGAAAGTGGTATCCCTGGCTGAGAGAGCATACTTTCACTACAGCTCCGCCTTATTGAAAATTGCAGCCCCGACCAGGAGGACAATACTTGTTGTAAATATCGAAAGCATGATTGCGCTTTGATAGTCACAGGCAGAAAGCGTCTGTTCATAAATCATGGGAATCTGTATGACCGGAGAAAACCGCAGCAGGCTGTTGTCAGGCTGCTGCATGGAAAAATAAGCTTTATTTGTGAATACTACCCCCATAATGGAACAGGCAACTGATATTCCCATTGCCATAGCCGGTTTTCTTGTTATTATCGCAAAGAAGAAGAAAATCGCAGCAATTCCCCAAAATAATGGTAAGGAGAGAACCAGGCTTTTTACAGCGTACACGAATAGATCAGGTAAAGTAATTTCTGTTCCCAGTGCCAGAAAAGCAATCATCATGGAGATGCACATATATGAAATTATGATAATGGTACAGCCGAGGATATAGCGGCAGTATTTTACCAATAGAATATGGAACCGTCTGTTTCCACAGGTGATTGCATGGATGACAGTACGGTTGATGAAGTCATCCGTGCAGGAAAATCCGACATAGACAGCACACGCCAGAATTAAGATCATGCTGTCTTTTCCCAGATTCAGTACAGTGTTTTCGGCGCTGGAATATACCTTCGTAAATATGGAAATGCCTGCACAACAAATTAAAAGGAAAGAAATGATCCATGCGGAAATGTCTTTTTTGAATTTATACAATTCTGCTTTCATTAAGTACAGCATTATTGATGACCCTCCATGATCTGTTCATAATATTGCTCCAGGCTGTCTGCGGATTTGGAAATGGCAGACGAAGAGATTTCTTTGAGAAGTTTGCCCTTATGTAAAAAACCGTAGTCCGTCGCAATATGTTCTAACTCATTCAATATATGACTCGATATGATGATTGAAATATTATGATCTGCGTTAAGTTTCTGAAGCAGTTTCCGAAATGCAATCATTCCCATTGGGTCAAGTCCGTTGGCAGGTTCGTCCAGTATGAGAATTTTAGGATGGTGGAGTAGTGCGGTTGCAAGTGATAACCGCTGTTTCATGCCTAAAGATAAATGTTTTGCCTTTTTCTGCTTTTGATCCTGCAATCCTACTGATTCTAAAGTCTGATTTGCATGGTCAATATCTTTTTTTCCGCAATAGAGCAGTTGGTTGATATACAGGTTTTCCAAAACAGACAAACCTGGATACAGGGCAGGGGCTTCGATCATAAATCCGATCTTTCGGCGTTCCTTTATGATCTCCGCTTCTGTAGAGGCATCAGATAATACGATTGAGCCGGAAGTCTGCCGGGACAGTCCCGCCAAAATGCGAAATAATGTTGTCTTTCCGGCGCCGTTTTCGCCAATAAGCCCGTAGATACTTCCTGTCGGCACCGATAAAGACACTTGTTGTAAAACCGGGGTGTTTCCATATTTTTTGCAGAGGTTATTTACTTTTAAAATATATTTTTCCATTTCGTTCCCTTTTTTTCCTGAAACTCCTGACAGCTTTGTTTCTAAGCGGGATACCGATGCCGATTAACAGCCCCACGATCAAGACGGTAAAATCCATGTTGTCACCTCACATTTCTTTGTTTTTCAATATCTTAATGGATACGGATATGGAAATAACATACATTGCAATAACCAAAACCACAGCGGATAACATCAGCAGGGCAGGGGAATTGATCACGGTAAAAAGCAGCCTGCTTTCACCAACAGGAGTTTTTGTAATGAGCAGCAGGGTTATCAAAAATCCTGCAACCGGGATATACATAAATACTCTGCCTTTGATAGAACCAAGTTTATAATATCCGGGCAGCTGAAAAACGGTATAAAGAGTAAAAAGGAATATCCCTGTGGCAGCAGCACTCATAAAATCGAATACGCTGACGGTTTCGCCCAAAATGATTAATATGACAGGGTGAGACACTAAGGAAAATACCAGTGCGGTTAAGCCCATGATGATGATAAAAATATATCGGCCGATGACCATGTCACTTTTTCGGATTGGTAAGATACCGTAAAGCCGTTCCATAGCGTTCTTTTCTGTAATAGAAAAGGTATATCCTGTTGTCATGGCAATAAAGCACATAGCAAATGAAATTCCCGTCAGTAAAGAGCGATTAACAGCGGCAAATACGACAGGCAATATCATTGTGAAACATATGGTTTTCACATAGGGCTTTACTAATGAAAAATCGAGTTTTGCTGATTTCCAGATATTATGCATACTGATCACCTCTCCTGCTGGTAAATACAACAATATCATCAATGGTTGCCGGTTCCACATTTAGGTGCGCAAACTGTTTCGAATCCTCGGTCTTGACAAGCGCCTCAAATCCAGTTGAGAAATTCCGGATACCAAGCATTTTTTTACTTATTTCCGCAGACAATTCTTCACGCCCGCCTTTGACGATCCTGAAACTGTCTATCAATTCATCTTTGCCGCCGCTGAAAAACAATTCCCCATAACGGATATAGGTGATGTAATCGGCAACACGTTCCAGGTCCCCGGTAATGTGCGTAGAGAACAAAACACTATGCTCACCGTCTTCAATGTATTCCGACACAATATGAAGAAGCTCATCTCTTGATACAGGGTCAAGACCGCTGGTAGGTTCATCTAATATCAATAATTTTGCGTCATACGAAAAAGCGCAGGCGAGCATGAGTTTCATCTGCATACCTTTGGAAAGCTCTTTTACCTTTTTTGAGGGCTGAATGTGAAATCTTTTCAATATCTCTGAAAATTTTTGCGTATCCCAGTTTTCGTAAAAAGCTGATACGGACTTTTCAACCTGTGTGACCTTCCATTCATCGCTGAAATAATTGGAATCAAAAACAACGCCTAAATTTCTCTTTGCTGCCTGTTCGTTGGCAATATTGTCAAATCCTAAAATTTTCACTTCTCCGCCTGTGCGTTTTAACATATTCAATATGAGTTTGATCGTGGTGGTTTTTCCAGAGCCATTCGGACCGATCAGCCCCATAATATACCCTTTGGGCAAAGTAAAGGTAATGTTGTGTAGCTGGAAACCCTCAAAAGACTTTGACAGGTTTCTTACTTCTAAATAATCATTCATCTGTTTTTTCCTCCATTAAAATACTCAAAAGATGATGTAATTCTTCTTCGGAAAGATTAGCAACACGCGCCGCGCTTATTGCTTCCGATAAGTTGTTTTCAATTTTGCAGATTAGCTGTTCTCTCAAAAGTTCAGAACCCTGTCCTAAGACAAAACAACCCCGTCCTTGAATATTCTTTACAAATCCCTCCTGTTCTAATTCTGTATACGCCCTCGTTACAGTCAAAACACTGATTTTCAGTTCTTTAGCAAGTATCCGTAATGAGGGAAGTGTTTCGTCAGCCTGTAACTCACCGGACATGATAGCCGATTTTATTTGCTGCTTGATTTGCTCATATATCGGCACACCCGATATATTTGAGATAATGAGTTTCACAATCTGCCTCCCAACTGTTCATACTATTATACTGTTATGCAAAACAGTATAACACACTAAACACAGGGAAGCAAGAGAGTGTAGAAAAATTTACGAAAATGATCATTCGTATCCCGGTTGTTTACTTTGGCCTGCCGGTATTTGGATTTGCAGCGACCATATACGCAGAGGGTATGGCGTGGACCGGCGCACTCATGCTCAATGTGATTGCATATATGTTCTTTTCAAAAAAGGAGAACCAATGAACGTTATTCTGTATTTGAAGAGAATGATCAAAGGGGAATCCTGAGGTTGCAACAGGAGCAGCCGATGAGATATAATCAAGGTCACAGGAAAAGCGGTGCTCATAGTGTCACGAAATTACACGTTCAAATTGAGAAAGCTGCAGGAAAGAGAGGATGGCTGCCTATGAAAAGTGGAAGAGTGAGGATTGTCGATATTGCCGACGAACTGGGAGTGAGTACGGCTACCGTATCGAATGTCATTCATGGGAAGACAAAGAAAATATCAGATGAAACGGTGAAACGCGTACAGCAGCTTTTGGAAGAGAGACAGTACATTCCGAGTATGGCGGGGATCCTTCTGGCACAGAATGATTCCAGGATTATCGGGGTGGTCATCAATGACCATGAGAAGTACGAGGGACATACACTGGAGGATCAGTTTATTTGCGCATCGGTGAACGCACTGGCAAAAGAGATAGAGCGGGCAGGAAAATTCCTTATGCTTAAAGTTACCGATCAATGGAATGAAATTCCCAGATTTGCTTCCATGTGGAATATGGAGGGCATGGTGCTGATTGGCTATTGTGAGAAAGATTATAAGAAATTGAGGGAAAAGATGCATATCCCGTTTGTGGTCTATGAGGGATATATGGAAAGCGCCGGAAATCTTGTCAATATCAAGAGCGACCACTTCGACGGCGGGGTACAGGCGGGACGGTATCTGAAAAGCAGAGGGCACAGGGAGGTGCTTTGCATAGCAGATAATAATACCTGCATGGACCGGGAAAGGTATACGGGACTGAAAAGTGAGATTCCGGATGCAGAGCTTATGGTCATTCCGATGGAGCAGGAAACGCGCCGCGTCTTTTACATGGAGCATTTAGAGGAAATCAAAAAGTATACAGCAGTCTTCGCAGTGTCTGATCATTACGCGATGGATTTGATTCAATTCCTGAAAAGTGCGGGATTATCCGTGCCGGAGGATATGTCGGTAGTCGGGTTTGACAATGTAAGGGAATGTGAAAAGTTTATCCCCGCGCTTACCACAATAAAGCAGGAAAATGAACAGAGGGCAGCTCTGGCAGTTAAGACGCTTCATCAGTTAAGAAACGGAGAATGCAGGGATACAGATTTGCTTCTGCCGGTAACCCTTGTAGAGCGTGACAGTGTGCGGGAGGTAAAACTGCACAAAGATTAACTGTGGATTTTTGTTGTGGGTTATGCGATTAACCTTTGCTTTCTGTCAGAGTTCCTTTTATGATAATTACAGCCGCAGTGATAAAATTCTCTGTGGGCAATTCAGTGCAACAAACGGAATAAGTTCCGTTAGTGTTTGTGACGATTCGGAATGGAGGATAAGATGGAAACAAGGAAGCTGGTAACGCCGGATGATATTAAAAGCGCCCTGAAAAAAGCCGGTGTCAGGAAAGGGCAGGCAATTATGGTGCATACATCGCTGAGCAGTCTCGGTTATGTGTGCGGCGGGGCACAGTCCGTTATTGAAGCATTGCTGGAGAGTGTTGGTGGGGAAGGTACGATCATGATGCCGACACAGTCGTGGAAGAATTTAGATCCGGCGACGGGTGTCTACTGGCAGGAACCGGAGGCATGGTGGCCTGTCATACGTGAGTACATACCTGCCTATGACAAAAGGATCACGCCGACCAATACCATGGGAGCCGTAGCGGAAATGTTCCGGCAGTGGCCGGGGACACTTAGAAGCGATCACCCGGCCAGGTCGGTTGCGGCATGGGGACGTTATGCAAAGTATCTGACAGAAAATCACGATCTGTCGGATATTTTTGGAGACAGCTCACCCATTGGCAGGCTGTATGCACTTGACGGATCGGTTTTGCTGATCGGCGTTGGTTACGACAAGAACACGTCCCTTCATCTGGCGGATGCAAGGGCTGCATATCCAGGAAAGCATACGGTCATGGAGAGCAGCGCCGTACAGATTGACGGACAGCGGATTTGGAAATCCTATGAGACATTGGCTGTAGACGGGGAGGACTTTACGGCGATCGGCGAGGCATTTGAACAGACGGAGGCAGTGCGCCATGTACCGTTGGGAAATGGCATGCTTTCCATGATGCGCCAGCGGGCACTGGTAGATTTCGCCGTGAAATGGATAGAAGAGAACAGAAAATGACAGGGAATCAAAGTGCCAAAGGATTACTCTTGTTTGAAGTGCTGTATGCCTTGATTTATGGTATTGCAACACAGATTATTTGGGTCAAATAGTGTGGAGGCGGACATGATCAAAGTAGAAAATCTTTCCTTTAGCTATACGGAAAGCCCTTTTATTTCCGATATGAATTTTTCCGTGTCAGAGGGTGAAATCTTTGGATTTTTAGGACCGTCCGGAGCAGGTAAAAGCACATTGCAGAAAATCCTGATCGGTATGGTGCGGACATATCAGGGATCCTGCTCAGTAAATGGTATTGAGTGCAAAAATCGCACAAAGCGTTTCTATGAAAATATAGGAGTTGACTTTGAGTTTTCAACCATGTATGAAAAGCTGACGGCAAAAGAGAATTTGCAGTTTTTTTCATCCTTATACGAAAAAAAGCCGCGTTCGATAGACAGACTTTTGAAAACAGCAGGTTTGGAACGGGATGCAGATAAGCGTGTGTCCGATTATTCAAAAGGAATGAAATCCCGATTAAACTTTATAAAAGCATTGCTGCATGATCCCCTTTTGCTCTGCCTCGACGAACCGACGAGCGGGCTTGATCCCATAAACAGCCGGATGATGAAAAATATGATCTTAGAGGAAAAGGCAAAAGGGAAGACCATTCTTTTGACGACACATAATATGCAGGATGCAGCCGAGCTTTGCGACAGGGTAGCGTTTATTGTAAATGGTAAAATATGTGCCCTGGACAGCCCGCACAATCTGATTATGTCAAAAGGTGCGGCAACCGTGACTTATACATGGTTAGAGAATGGGGAACACAGTGCGTGCTGTCCTTTAGAGCAGATATCTTCTGATGAGCGGCTGAAAAGACTGATAGCTGAAAACCGTCTGCAGTCCATCCACAGCAGTGAGCCGACTTTAAATGACATTTTTATGGAGGTTACGGGGAGGACGCTGTCATGAGATTCAAAAAACTGTTTTTATGGGATCTGCGTTTTCAGGCAAAATATGGTTTCTATTTTTTATATACGGTGTTGACTGTAATTTATGTTACGGTTTTATTTGCGCTTCCCGAGAGCTGGCAGGAAAAAGCTGCCGCAATCTTAATCTTTTCTGATCCGGCAGCAATGGGACTGTTCTTCATGGGTGCGATCGTGCTTTTGGAAAAGAGTCAGAATACGCCGTGTGCGCTGGCAGTTTCACCTGTCAGGGCATCGGAATATATCATTGCCAAAATCGGTTCCCTGTCTGTTGTATCACTTGTTGTCGCGGCTGTCTTAGCGTTCGCTGCAGGTGTGGAAAATTTGTACATGGTACTGTCTGGCACACTGATAGCCAGTGTGATCTTTACATTATCCGGCATCATTGTTGCAACCAGAATAACAAGCCTTAATCAGTTTATATTATGGACCGTACCGGTGGAAGCGGTTTGCTTTGTCCCTGCAGTTTTACATTTATTTCAAATTACACCCGCATGGTGCGGATATTATCCGGTCAATGTCTGTATGGATATGATTTCAGGGCGTTCTTCGACTGTAAAGGGATTTTTTGGAGTGGCAGCGCTGACGGTAATTCTATTGGTGCTTGCCGTGGGTTCTATCTGCCGGATGTGGGACAGCATGGGAGGGGGAAAGCTATGAGAGCGATCAGGTTAAGTTTTTTCCATATGGCAGTGATTATGCGCAGGGACATGATGTTATCCGTATCCTGTCTTGCGCCGGTTTTTGCCGGGGTTTTCTTTAAGTTTGCCATACCTTACATAGAAGCTGTTTTGACAGATGGTTCGCATAGGACGGCGATTATTGCTCCCTACTACGGGCTGGTTGATATACTGTTAGCAATGCTGCCGCCTGCTATGTTCTGCTTTGTCTCAGCAATGGTATCCCTGGAGGAAGCAGATGAAAAGACAGCGGCCTATTTATTCATTACGCCTTTGACGAAAACGGGCTATCTGTCTGCAAGGCTGGGGCTTCCTGCCGTTGCCGCGTTTTTTGTGACGCTTATCCTGCTGCCTGTCTTTAAGCTGACGACGCTTCCTTCGCTTACCATTTTATTACTGACAGCAGGAGCAACATTACAGGGCGTGATCGTTGCGCTGCTTATTTTAACGATTTCATCAAACAAGCTGGAGGGTGTGGCAGTGGCAAAGTTAGCTACACTGACTGTATTTGGTGCTGCTGTTCCGTTTTTCATTCAATCAAACGTACAGTATGCGATATCACCGTTGCCCGCTTTTTGGATTGGAAAAGCGATTTTGGAAAGCAGGCCGGTTTATATGCTTCCGGCATTTGGTTTATCTATTGTGTGGATCTTCTTTTTTCTAAAGTCGATTGAAGCCGACGTAAACTGCAGGAGGAATTGATGATTCCTCTCTTTTTTGTGCAGGGATAGCGAGGAAAAATTTTAGAATAAGCCTTATAATGATAGTGATAAAGACAGATTCATGTCCACAAAGCACAATATGGGATATGGATACCTGCAGCAAAGAAAAGAGCAAAACGGAGGGACTTATGGACGGGAAATTTAATATGTTTATGGAAACAGTTGATGAGCGTTTCCGCAGCTTCGTAAGCCAGATCAACGAGTATCTGACAGGGAATGGCTGTACGTGCGACATAAAACTGCAAAAAAGCGGCTATGTCGTGTCCTATGTGTCAAGCAGCAGCAAAAGGACTCTGGCAACATTCGTATCCCGAAAAACGGGGATGAAACTCCGTATTTATCCAGAACATATACAAGAATACCAGAGCTTTCTCGATACACTGCCCGAAAAGATGAAAAAGGAGATCAGGAAAGCGTCTGTCTGCAAACGGCTTATCAATCCTGATGACTGTAATCCGAAATGTATCACGGGATATACCTTTGTCCTGGATGGTGAGCGGCATCAGAAATGCCGTTACATGGCGTTTCAGCTTACATTGAGTGAGGAAAACAATCCGTACATTATGCAGTTTTTGGAGAAAGAATTACGGGTATGAAGTGTGTTGCCGCAGAAAGAAAGGGCGCAAAAACGGCGTAAAAATCCTTTGACAGAGATAGCTGACAGGTATTGAAAAACTGCTGTATCTTCAGCAGTTATGATTGTTTTTTTTCATGATTAGCGGCTTATCCTGCGAAGAAAGCCAGGCGCCTGAAATCATTAACATAAGTGCAACAAAGTAAGTAATATCAGGTATTTCTCTAAAGATGATCAATGAAAGAATTGCTGCTATAAATGGAGCAATGGCATAATAAGCACTTGTCCGTGCTGCACCAAGTAACCTCTGTGCATATACATAAAAATAAATGCTCAATCCGTATGCCACAAATCCTACGCAAAGAACTGCAACGATGCTCCAAAGTGTCGCCATCCGTTCTCCGATACACAAGCCGATAACAAGAGAGCCGATACCGGAAAATATTCCTTTTAGCAGAACAATCTGCAAGGGATCTTTTGAAGATATTTTTCGAGTGCAGTTATTCTCAAATCCCCAACAAATGGCAGCAAGTAAAACAAATAACGAACCGTATGAGAAACGAAGACTTGATACATCTTCAAAAGACAGTATTCCACAGGACAGCGTTACAAACAATATCCCAAACCACAATCTTATGCTGATTTTTTCTTTGAATACCATAAGGGAAATTATCGCTGTTGCTACAATTTCAAAGTTATTAAGTAACGACGCATTTGCAGCAGTTGTAGCGTTTAGACCAAACAGCAGACAAATAGGAGCAACAATATCTAAAATAATCATCGCTGTCGTGTAGGGGAATTCCGATTTTGTCAATGTTAATTCTTTTACATCTTTTTTTTGTATTTTCCTGATAGAGGCAATAAAGACCATTCCTAAGCCTGCACCGACATAGAGAAAACCTGCCATTAAAGTGGGAGGCATAAAATTCAACAGTATTTTTGAAAAAGGAGCATTTACAGCATATAGTGCTGCCGCAAGGATCGCAAACGCTATCCCTTTCTTAATGTTCAGTTCTGTTTCCATTTTCTTGACACTCCTAGAACAATACAATATAATTTGTATGTTATCTAACAACTTGTTCGATTATATCATGAGATTGTTTTTTGAAACAATAACTAAATTGAAAGAAATGTAAGTTACTGAACATTTTTGTAAATTTGTACGGAGGTAGATAATGGATAGACGACAGCAAAAGACACGAGAAGCAATTTTTCAAGCATTCAACACATTACTTGAAAAGAAAAGCTACAATCATATTACAGTACAGGAAATACTTGATACCGCAAACATCGGCAGAAGCACCTTTTATGCCCATTTTGAAACTAAAGATGAATTGTTAAACGCTGTCTGCAGGGAACTGTTCGGACATATTATCGACAGTGCTATGGATCAAACTCATACACATGGGCTTTACTCAAATGAAGAAGCACCACAATCGGTTTTTTGCCATCTTTTACAGCATTTGCAGAAAAATGACAAAAATATTCTGGGATTACTGTCTTGTGAAAGCAGCGAGATTTTTCTTCGTTATTTTAAGGACAGCTTAAATGAATTGATACAAACACAATTCGTAAATCACAACCGCAGGCAAAATCAAGATTTACCCGAGGAATTTCTTGTTAATCATATTTCGGGCAGCTTTGTAGAAATGGTTTTATGGTGGTTGAAAGACAGGAAAGCACATACGCCAGAAGAATTAGATTGCTATTTTCGTGCTGTTATTGAACCGATTTTATAAAGGATTAAGCGGGTAATAAATATCATTATGATATCGTTGCCCGCTGTTCTTAATTACTCAAGTTGCAAGAGATAAGGCAGGGAAACTTTATGGAAAATTCCGTTTCCAAAAGGCATTGTCTGAGGTATAAGGAAAACAGCGAAAGAAGGTGACATTATTCCCAATAGCTATGTTATTTTTATTACAGAAAATGATGTAATGAAAGGAAATCAGCCGATATATCCAGTGGAGAGATATGTCATTGTCGGAGAAAACAAAGTATTGTTTGATGACGGTTCGCATATTATATATGTTAATGGGGAGTACAGGGGCAATGATGAAATCGGAAAGCTGATGCACGATTTTTCATGTACTAATCCCGATGATATGAACTATGAAGCACTTGCTAAAAAAGCAAGGTATTATAAGCAGGACAAGAAGGGAGCGGCGACCATGTGCAAAATTATGGAAGATATGAGAAATGAAGCGGCGTTAGATAATGCAAGAGAAACGGCGAGAAGAATGATAAAAAAGGGGAAAATGTCACTTGAAGAAATTGCGGACTATGTTCCTGTATTATCACTTGATGAAATAAAGCAACTTGAAACCGAGGTTATGCAAATGGCATAGGTAAGTAAAAAAATTTAATATCAAAATAACAGCGTAAAGGCGCATGGAACAGTAAAGTGTAAACCATGCGTCTTTTTTACGCCCACAAGGAACATGAGCGACAAGATTCAGACCAATTCCGCAGCTTCGTAAGCCAGATCAACGAGTATATCGGACAGCTTTCTGCGTAATGTGATAGGGCACTTTTTGTTCGGACCGTGCCAGGGTGGTATAGGATCGAGGAAATCTGGAACTTGCCTGCAACGTGGTTGCAGTAGTAAAATAAAATATGAAGAAATCCCCATGTCAAAAGGATTTGACACAGGAATTCCGGTTAAAGTCAAATCTTTTTGGTAGAAGAATAGTCTGTTGAATGATAAGATGCTGAGGGTTCAAGGATACAGATCGGTCGACAGACGAAGGGAGGAGGAAGAAAGTTGGAAGTTGGCGCGCACATAAAAAAATATCGCATTAATATGGGGATTTCTCAAGAAGAACTGGCTGAAAAGGTCTATGTGAGCAGACAGACGGTTTCTAATTGGGAAACGGAGAAAAACTATCCGGATATTCACAGCATATTACTGTTAAGTTCTGTATTCAACGTATCTCTTGACCAACTGATAAAAGGAGATGTTGAAATTATGAAAAAAGAAATCAAGGATACAGAAATCAAAAAACTCAATAAATATGGCGGCATATACGCTGTATTTTTGATACTAACAGTCGTTTCATTGGTTCCCTTTATCGCCTTCATGGACTGGTATGGACTGATTCCGTGGGGGATAGTTTGTACGGTTGCAGTGTATTTTGCATTTAAAGCAGAAAAAGTTAAAAAAGAGAATCATCTATCGACTTATAAAGAAATCGTTGCTTTTATGGAAGGAAAAAGATTAGATGAGATGGAAGAACAACAGGAAATTGGAAAACGTCCATATCAAACGGCAATGTACATGCTGGGAAGTGCAGCGATTGCTTTTGTTGTTGTTTATCTGATGGCAAAGTTTTTTTCTTTGTGAGCAACATAGTCCTGGTTTGATTTTTGACAGGTATGAGATAAAGATTAATTATGGAAGGAAGTGCAGCGTGGATACAAATATCATAGGTGAGAAAGAAGGCTTTCTGATCATAGCTCCTGACGGGAAGGGGAAAAGGGATTGGAACCTGGGCAACGGAAGTCACCCGTGATTTTGCTTTTGAAAAATTGCATCTGCATCGTTTGGAATTAGATGTATATTCCTTTAATCCGAGAGCCGAAAAGGTGTATTTGAAAGCCGGTTTTAAAAGAGAAGGTGTCTTAAGGGACGCTGTTATGGACGGCGACAAATATGCAGATGATATATTGATGTCAATTTTAGAGGACGAATGGAAAATGATAAAGGGAAGGGAACCTGAAAAAACAAGTACGTGGAGGCTCAATGATGAAAGGCTTTATCCGAAATAACCGGTATTTCTCTCTTTGTGGGTTAAACTGTCACCTGTGTCCAATGAATTTAGCGGGGCACTGTTCCGGCTGTGGCGTTGACAACCAGTCCTGCAAAATTGCAAAATGCAGTATGGAACATGGCAATGTAGAATACTGCTTCCAGTGTGACAGCTTCCCCTGCTCCAAATATGAGCATATGAGCGATTTTGACAGCTTCATAACACATAAAAATCAAATGTCCGATATAGAAAAGTGCAGGCGCACAGGGATTGCGGCCTATAACGCTGAACAGGAAGAAAAACGCCGGATTTTGGAGTATCTTTTGTCAAACTTTAATGACGGACGCAGGAAGACACTGTTCTCTGTAGCGGTCAATCTTTTAAATATCGAGGAACTTCAAAGCATACTGCAGCTGCTTGCAGCAGATAAAGCTATTAACGATATGGAGCTGAAAGAAAAAGCTGCGCTTGTAACAAAGTATCTGCAGGACACAGCGGAAAAGAGGAAGATCGTTTTGAAACTCCGTAAAAAATGAATCTGACATGGAAAAGTCGAGTAAACCCATACATAAAACACACAAAAAAGTAACCGCCTCAAACCAGAATGCGGTTACTTTTTTTGTAACATAATTTTGCGGATGTCAAACGTATTTTGTTGAGTAAATTGCTCTATAAATTTTTCAATGACTGTGCTACTGTTAAGTTGTATTTATCCATTGGAGGAGATGCTGTATGACAAGGAAAGAACAAAAGGAAGCCAGAAAAATACAAATTATTCAGGCTACATTGGATCTGTTCGTGGAACGGGGATACTACGGAACCAAAACAAGCCAGATATCCAGGCGGGCAGGAATCAGCGAAGGGCTGCTGTTCCATTATTTCCCGACGAAGGAAATTCTGTTAGAAGAACTGGTCAAGATCGGTCTGGAAGGCATGCGTACGCCAATGCAGATCAACGCAGAGAATGGTTTGGACTTTTTTTATCAATTTACAAAAATGTTGTTTTCGCAGGTGGAAAAAAATATTTTTATTGCAAAGATGTTTGTATTTATGGGGAATGTGGTGCAGGCTGAGGACATACCGGAGAAACTTCGTAAGCTGGCGGCTTCGGTAGACACGATTGCATTTTGTCAAAACTGGGTGGAAGCCGGGCAGAAAGACGGAAGCATTCGTAAGGGAGATGTTATGGCACTGTCAAATATGTACTGGTGTGCAATACATGGAATTATGGGACAGTATGCTCTGCGTCCGGATATTCCGCTGCCGGAACCGGTATGGATGGTAGGTGTGCTGCAAAAATGACAAAGAACCGGTTCAGTAGAAAGCATTTATTTGTGGAGGAAAACATGTATGGAGAAAAATAAAAAGAAAATCGTAATCGTAGGCGGCGGTAAAGGCGATAGAGGAACGATTGCTGATGCAGTTCCCCGGCCTTCGGGGACATATGGAATTTCTTGACTGCTGGACACCGCTTACTTACGAACGGTACTGTAACGCATACCATGGAGCATATATGGGCTTCATTACGAGAAAAGGAATAAAGTCTTTCCGGGTAAAAGGAGTATTAAAGGGGGTAAAAAACCTGTATATTGCCAGTCAGTGGATTATGGCTCCGGGAGGACTTCCGGTAGCGGTAACGGCAGGAAAGTTTGCCGTGTGGCGGATTGCCCGAAAAGATAAAAGAATGTTACCAGGTTCTATGCTGGCATGAATCACCGGAATATGAGAAAATGGATAAGCCACTGTCGTCTTTGCGGACGGGTGGCTTATTATCGTTATCGTGCGGCAGCATGATGCGGCGAAGAAAAACCGGAACAGGCAGCAGGAATGGGCCGTCCGAAGGTACGGAGGAAAAGAGATGAAGGAACATTTTGTGACACAGGAGGCAATAACAGCGTTTTCGCAGTTTCTGCGGGCGGAGGAGCGGGAGACGGCTACCATCGAGAAGTACAGCCGGGAAGTACACGCCTTTTTCCTGTGGCTGCGGGAAAGAGCGGTCACGAAGGAGACTGTTCTGGAATGGAAGGGGAATCTGCAGAAGGAGGGATATGCTCCCGGCACGGTAAACGGCAAGCTGTCGGCGCTGAACAGCTTTTTCCGGTTTCTTGGCTGGGAGGAATGCCGGGTGAAATTTCTGCGCATCCAGAGGCAGATGTTCAGGCAGCAGTCGAAGGAGCTGACCCGGGCGGAGTATGCGCGTCTGCTGGACGCTGCCCGCAGAGCGGGAAAGGAAAGGCTGGAGCTGTTGATGGAGACCATCTGTTCGGCCGGGATCCGGGTCAGCGAGCTTCCCTATATTACGGTGGAAGCAGCCAGAGCAGGCCGGGCGGAGATTGCCCTGAAAGGCAAGATCCGGGTGATTCTGCTGCCGGATAAATTGTGCCGAAAGCTGCTTAAGTTTGCGGAGAAGCAGGGAAAAGACAGAGGGGAGATCTTTGTCACGAAAAACGGAAGAGGGCTGTCCAGAAGGCAGATCTGGCGGGAGATGAAAGAACTGTGCCGGGAGGCCGGTGTGGAAAGTTCGAAAGTGTTTCCGCACAATCTCAGACATCTGTTTGCCACGACTTTCTATAAAATCTGCAGAGATATCGTGAAACTGGCCGATGTACTGGGACACAGCAGTGTGGAAACAACGAGGATCTATCTGCTGACTGCAGGACAGGATCATGTGCGGCAGCTGGAACAGACGGGATTGATTCTGTAGACAGAATCAATATTCTGTCTATAAAATATATGAATCTTTTATAAATATAGCACATAATATTTGTAGTTTGCAATAAATTTCTATATTTTCAGACGCAAAAAAGAGAAGCGCAAAAGATATGTTGCGTTTCGATTTCTTTATATCCTCTATTTTGATTTATGATTTTAGTTCTGTTTAAATTCTGACGTAAATTCCACGGGTTGTTAGAACAAATTGTAAAAAAAGCAGGTTTTGATAGACAGAATATTGATTCTGTCAATTTCTGATTTCTGAAAGGAGTTCATCATATGTCCGTACGGAAAGAAGAAAAGATCAGTCCGGAAACAATCGAGGCTTTTCTGGCGGATCAGAAGGAGAAGGGAAGGAAAGCATCGTCCCTGCAGAATTATCGTCGAACATTGCTGGAACTGTATCGTTATCTGCCGGAGGATAAGTGCATCAGGGAACAGACGGGATCAGAATGGAAAGTCTGTCTGGAAAAGCAGGGGCTGCAGCCGGCGACGGTGAATACACGTATATCAATATGGAACAGTTTCCTTCGCTATTTAGGGCGGCGGGAGTGGCAGATGGAGGATTTTGAGAGAGAAAAGGTAAAAGTACAGCCCAGGTTGAGCCGTACTGAGTATCTGCGACTTCTGTCTGCGGCGAAGCAGCTGGAGAAGGAGAAGACATATCTGCTGATCAAGACGCTGGGCGGGGCCGGCATGCGGATTCAGGAGCTGCCGCAGCTCACGGTGGAGGCAGTGACGAAGGGAAAGGTGGAACTGGAGGCTTCCGTCACTGGCCGGAAAAGAGTGCTGCGCCTGCCGGTAGGACTGCGGGAAGAGCTGCTGGATTATACCCATCGTGAGGGGATCAAATGCGGGCCGGTATTTGGTACGGCGGAAGGTGTTCCCATGGCGCGATCCAATGTGAATTATTTTGTTGGTTTGGTAAGCCGTGATGCGAGGGTGGACGAGGAGAAGGTGACGCCGAGCTGTCTGTGGAAGATGTATCGGGAGACTTGTGAAGAGATTCAGGCGAATGTGGCGGTTTTGATCGAGCAGACTTATCAGAATATACTGGAAGAAGAACAACGGATCACTGGATGGAGGGTATAGGGTTGGCGGCATGTGTGTATCCCGTATTCGTGCCCTCTTTTTGTGCAGCGTTTGCATGGGGATGAAAACGGATCGTTTGTGTCTGGTACTCCGTACCGGATGGAAATGGGGGCAGGTATGTGGAAGCGGGAAAAGAAACCGGGGGAAGGCTATGTAACAGGCTGGAAAGCAAAAGAGAAAGGGTTTGAGGTGTGGTGCAGGAAAATGATTGTTGCTGCGTATAAAGGAATCAGGAGAGGGCATTGGAAAAAGGTGGTAAAGCGGGTGTTGTTGGCGCTTTTTGTTGTGGTGGGGGTATTTATACTGGGACGTTATCTGTTGTCGGATGAGCTGGAGGTGACTTTCCATCATCTGTATTCCCCAAAGATACTGGGGACGGATAATACCAGACTGGTGGTGCTGTCGGATCTGCATAACAGGGAGTTCGGAACGGATAACACGACACTGATACGGCAGATCAGTTCACTGGAGCCGGATCTGATTATTATGGCGGGGGATATGGTCAACGCCTATGAGGATGATCTGGATGTGATCCTGCATCTGTGTGACGAGCTGTTAAAGGTGGCGCCTGTTTACTACGGGCCGGGCAATCATGAGAACCATCTTTTCTACGAAAAGGGCAGTCCACTGGAGAGTCTGCTTATGGAGAGAGGAGTTCATGTGCTGGTGAACCGGGCGGAAGAGGTGACGATCCACAAGACACCGTTTCTGATCGGGGGACTGACTACTGCGCCGGAGGGCTTTGAGGAATATGGTGTCGAGTTTATCGAAGAATATGAGAAGAGCAGTGATTTTAAGCTGCTGATTGCCCATTATCCCGGCCTCTATTATGATGCGCTCGCGGATACGGAGATCGATCTTGGCATCTGTGGGCATTATCACGGCGGTCTGGTGCGGCTTCCGATCCTGGAGGGACTTTACCATGGGGATGTGGGATTTCTGCCAAAATACAGCGGCGGTATGTACAGTCTGCCCCGCAGCACAATTTTTGTTTCCAGAGGGATGGAAGATCACAGCGGTTTTCCCAGGGTTAATAACCGGCCGGAGCTGGCTGTTATCGATATCAACGGCCGACAGGAAACGGAACGATAAAGGAGTGAATGCGATATGATTCTTGTGAGTTTTATAATACCGGTGATGATGTTGTGTCTGGTATTTCTGTACATAATTTTGGCCCGACAGTTTTTTATGATCAAATCAAAACTGCCGGTCTTTGGATTCCGGGGAGCCATGGGTGGGCTGAACGGGAAGCGCAGGAAGCTTGCGGTGTGGGGAATCCTGGTCTTTGTGTTTGGCTTTGCGGGCCAGATGGCGACACAGCTGTATGCGCCGAGTATGCTGATGGTGTTCAATTATGAGGAGGCGGCCAGAGGCCAGAATCCGAATTCCACCCGGTTCAATGAGTCCGTCATCCTTTCGGACCGGATCCTGGAGAAAGTGGTCAGGCGGGGCGGCCTTTCGCTCGGTGCAGACCAGCTGGCAGATTTTCTGACGATTTCTACGCCGTTAGATGCGGAGAAACTGGATGTCACCCAGGAATCGGCATTGAAGATCTCCACGGAATACTGGGTTCACTGTTCGGAACGGGTATCCCTGTATGGAACAACGCCGAAGGAAGTGCTCAATTTCCTGGCGGATGTATACTGGGAGGATTTTACAAACAATTATGCGGAGAATGACAAGGTGCTGGATCTGTCCTTCGAGGAACTGGAGGGCATGGAATATCTGGATGTGAAGAACTACCTGCAGATGCAGGCCTATAAGTTGAAAAACTATCTGCCCGGTTACAGCAGTGAGAGCAGCAGTTTCCGGGCGGAGGGCAGTGGGGAGACCTTCCCTTCTCTGAGTCAGAAGATTGATAATTTTATTGAGATCGAGCTGGAACGCTATGAGGCATTTATATTGGAGAAAGGGCTTTCCAGACATAGAAATACATATCAGTCCCGCATGCAGTATGCGAATCGTCTGCTGGATACGGATCAAAAGAAGGATATGGCGGCTCATGATGTGCGCATAGAGGCCATCAATATGTACAATGCCTTTATGACCAGATTTGTGCTGATCCCTACTTATGACACGGATCAGGAATTCTATATGTCTAGAACAAAGGTGGGTGTGGACTACTTTGCGGATGAGGCCAAAGAGTTTCTGGAATCGGCTACGGAACTGGTGGAGGAGATGGAGCATAATACTTACGCGTCTGGACAGGTGGGCAGATCGGGAGCATCCGACGATATCTACGCGCAGGCAGACGAGCGGATCGGGGAACTGAACGCAGAGCTTAAGAACCTGGCGGCGCAGTGCCGGGAGCTTTGCGACGCTTACGTGAGAGTGAAGCGGGACGGTTACATCCAGGTTTCCTTTTCCACACCTTCCGTGCCCGGCAATGTTATAAAGGCACTTTTGATCACGATGCTCTATGTGGCGGTATGGATCGGGCTGGCGGTACTGCAGCCTTATTATGCGGAGTGTATCGGCAGTCAGGCGGTTGAGCGCAGAGCACAGAAGCTGGCCAGAAAGGAATACCGGAAGAATAAGCAGGAATATCGTAAACGGGAGAAGCAGGAAAAGAAAGATGAGAAAAAGAACAGGAGAAAGGGGGAAGAGGTATGAAAGAACTTGATGTTTTCCGCTATTTGAAAAAATACCGTACGGCGATCATAAGTGTTTCGATCCTGGCGGGTGTGGCGTTTTTTCTGATTGCACAGCTTTACATACAACAGTACACGGCTGTCACGGTAATTGAGTATACCGGTTCCCGTGCTGAAGAGGGGCTTTCTCCGGACGGAAGTGATATCGATACAACGGAGATCTATGCCACCAATCTGGTGAGCCAGGCTATGAAGGCGCTGGGGATTGAATACACGGAGGCTACTACGGATGATATCCGCATGAATATCCAGGTGGAACCGGTAATTACGGAGGAGGATCTTTTGGTGCAGCAGGCCAAGCTGGATAACGGAGATGAGGACTATGAGATATGGCCGACCCGGTTTGTGGTTTCTTTCAACTGCGGTGTAGGGAGCGGCAAAGAGTATCCCCGCATGGTTTTGAACCAGATCCTGCAGGAATATGCGGAATACTATGGAAAAAACCATGTGAACACTTCGCTGGCCGCCAATCCGGTCAGTGACATTACGTCTAAAGGCTATGATTATCTGGAGATGGCGGAGGTCATGGACGAGACGCTGGACAATATCGTGGAACATTTGACTGACAAGAACGGCTGGAATGCCGATTTTCGTTCCAGCAGAACAGGATGCAGTTTCCAGGATCTGCTGGATGAATTCGAATTTATCAGAGATGTGGAAGTACGGGAACTGCTCTCTGAGATTCTGGAAGGGCGGATCACCAAAGACAGGGAACTGCTTCTGAACAAATATCGAAACCGCAACAACAATCTGGAAATTTCCAACAACGCTGCTTCTTTCGAGATCGAGAAGATCCGTGGGATCATTACCTCCTATGAGAATGCCATGGGAGAGTTTTCCAGCAATACGACGACGGTTTCTGAGGATGGAACGGAGGAAGAGAGTCAGGGAAGCCTGCTGCAGAATAATGTGCTGCCGGATGTCTACGACGACTGGAACCGGGATGACGACGGCAATTGGGATCCAGTGGACCGGACGGCGGAGTATGATATTCTTTTGATGAAGTACATAGAAGACCGTACGCTCTATGAGCACAATCTGATCGACAGAGACTACAATAATTATGTGATCAGTGTATTTACCGGAGCACCGTCGGTTTCTTCGGAACAGGCACAGCAGGAGATTCAGGAGAAGATCGAAAAGCTGGCAGATCGGATCAATGAACTGCAGACGGTCTACTACGAGACAAACGATGAGTACAATGAGTATCTGGGGGCAAGCAATATCGTGATGTTATCCAGTGTGCGGGTGACAGAGCGGTTCCCTATCTTTATATTTGCGGTGTTGATTGTGGTGATCTTCGGTGTGCTGGGCTGTGCCGGGGCGGCGCTTTTCGGCCGGATTGAGGATTTCATCGAATACTATGCTTTTACAAGCAAGGTGGACGGCCTGCCCAACCGGGCGAAGTGCGACCAGTTTATCACGGTGCGGGAGAGTCGGCCGATTCCGGAGAGCTTTGCCTGTATTGTGTTTAAACTTGCCAACCTGCAGACGGAGAACGCCCGTCTGGGCAGAGAGGCCGGAGACCGGATGATCAAGGATTTCGTGAACATACTGACGTCTGTCTTTGCGCCTTCTGACAAAATGTTTGTGGGTAATAACGGAGCAGGACAGTATCTGATCTTTGCAGAGAATCTGGAGCAGGAACAGGTAAATGCCGCTCTGTTCCAGATCGGTGTAGTCTTCGCACAGAAAAGTGAGGAATGCGGTTACAAAATAGAATTGCAGAATGGGTTTGCCTGTGCGGGTGAGGAGAAGTGTTACTATATCCGTGAACTTCTCTCCATTGCCATGAAGCGGGTAAGTGCTGCGCGTACAAAAGAACAGGAAACGACCGGGACTGTGACAGTCTGATGCGTTATTCGGTTCGTGGTGGAAATGATGTTATGTGACTTACGGTTACAGACATAAATTAGAGAAGTACGGTTACAAAAGTGGGGAGGAATAGGGTTTGGTCGCGATCATTTATATGATACTGGCAACTGCGATGTTCTTTTTGCAGGACACATACTTTTTGATAGGCGGCGTGGAATTCAGCTTGAAGAATCCCTGTGTGGTGGGCATTCTGTTTCTGGCGCTGATAAACTTTATTGTGACGGTACGACCGGGGCGCACGATTATTCTCGTGCGCCACACGTTGGTACAGCTTGTGCCCTGTGCGATTCCTTTTTTCTTTTCAGCTCTGATCTGGGTCATGTCCAGTGCGGACAGTATTATGATCGCCAACGGCACGGGGATGATCATACCGCAGATCTCGTCGGTGCTGGTGGCGACGGCTACGCTGTACCTGTTCGGCAGCCGCGGGCTCTGGTACTGTCTTGGCTCCATGTGTCTGGCCAACTTTGGCAGAGTGCTGGTGGTGGTCTGGGAAGGCGGTGTGGGCGCCTTTATGGCGGAGTTTTACACGTTGATCGTGACTTTCAGTGTGGAGACCGGGCCCTTGATGGAGGCGCTGGAGATCAACGATCTGACATTTGCTTTCGGGCCTTTTCTGATCTATCTGCTGCTGAAACGGAAGGAGGTTGCTCATTGGCCGCTCTGGATGCTGGCGTCGTCTCTGCTGTTTGTGATCGGGTTAAAAAGGACTGCCATTCTGGCTGTGATCCTTAGTGTTCTTGTGGTGTGGATCGTACAGCTTTTGCCGGAGAAGGCTGCCAGACAGACGGCACTTGTCATCGGTCTGGGGATGTTATTTATCAGTTTCATGTATATTGTAGGGATCCGATACGGTCTTTTTCAGTATCTGGAAGCCCACTTCGGGATTGATACCAAGGGGCGGGTGGCGATGTTCATGAATCTGGAGCCCTACTACGATATCAGCATAACTTATATGGGGAAAGGCACCGGTTTTGAGCGGTATGTGGACTGGGCCTCGGGAGAACGCTTTAAGATTCCGCAGCGCACCCTCATGCCGATCCATAATGATTTCCTGCGGATGTATCTGAATATCGGTTTCGTCGGTTATTGGATCTGGATCTGGAGTTGGCTGATGGTACGGCTGCGTTATTGGTTTAAACAGGGCGGTAAGAGTGCAGGGTGTGTATTTCTCGGCGTCGGTATCTATTGCTTTACCCTGTTTGCCACGGACAACACGATCTACTATCCATATACCATGATTGCCTGTGCGCTGGTTCCCATGTCGTGTAACCTGGATGCACTGGCGGAAAATGAGCTTGTGAAACACCGCTCCAGGTGGGAAGATTGAAAGTCTCTTCGGTATGGAGGAAAGACCGAAAACTAAAAATATGAATCAGGAATCCGGGAGATGGTCAAAAGTGAAAAAAGAGAATAAGAAAATCTGTTTTGCTTCGTCCTCGGGCGGTCATTTGGAAGAGCTTTTGATGCTTCGCCCCCTGATGGAACGCTATGACAGCTTTATCGTCACGGAGAAGACTGCCTATGAGATCGCGGTGCCGGGGATCAGATGCTATTATCTGCAGCAGGTGAACCGCAGAGAGAAATCGTGTATGCGTCGGCTGATCGTCAATGCGTTCCGCTCGTTGAAAATATTCGTGATCGAGTGGCCGGATGTGGTAATCAGCACCGGCGTTCTGGCGACGATTCCCTTATGTCTGCTGTGCAGGATATTCGGGAAGAAGCTGGTGTATATCGAATCCTTTGCCAATGTCAGGACGCCCAGCCAGACGGGCAGGCTGATGTACCGGTTTGCGAACCGCTTCTATGTCCAGTGGCCGGAGATGCAGGAATATTATCCAAAGGCTATATACCGGGGCGGCGTTTACTAGTATAATCCACGATAATTATTGTGGATTATACTAAAGCAGGAAAAGAAAGGCAGGGGTGTGAAGATGATATTTGTGACGGTGGGATCGCAGAAGTTCTCTTTTGACCGTCTGCTTACAAAGGTGGACCAGATGGCAGGGGAGCATATGCTTACCGAAGAGGTCTATATGCAGACCGGCAACAGTACCTTTGAACCGAGGCACTGCCACTATCAGCAGTTCTACGACCGGGATAAATTTGCGGAGATGGTGGAGAAATGCAGTATCCTGATCACGCACGGCGGCGTGGGGATCGTGGTGGATGCGGTGAAGCGGGGCAAGAAGGTGATCGTGGTGCCGCGCAGGGCAGAGCTTGGGGAGCATGTGGACGGACACCAGCAGCAGTTGATGGAACAGTTTCACGCGCGGAACCTGATCAGCGCCTGCATGAATGTGGACGATCTGCCCTATCTGCTGCGGATGGCAAAGACACGCAAATTCGGCGGTTATCAGTCTAATACGGAACAGTTTGTGGCCTCTGTGGATGAATTTCTGCAGTCGCTGTAACGCAGCGGAAATGGCCGGCAGCAATATCGCCGATGTTTCGGGCGGTGGAAAGTGGTTATGGCATGATGAAGATACTGGTGATCGGCCCCAGCGAGACGCGGGCCAGAGGCGGGATGTCGGCAGTCATCCGGGAGATCCGGGAGAGTGAGCTGCTAAAAGACGAATTTGAGATTGACACGTTTGCTTCTTACATAGACGGCCCGCTGGCTGTCCGGCTTGTGTACACATTCTGGGGCTGCCTGCGTTTCATGCTGTGCAGCCGCAGGTATGATCTGTTTCATCTCCACACCGCGGAGCGGGGCAGTACCTTCCGCAAGCATTTCTATCTGTGGTGGGCAAAAAGGACAGGCAGGAAGGTGATCGTGCATATTCACGGGGCGGAGTATCTGACCTTTTATGACGGGCTGGGATCTCTGGGCAGACGGGTGGTGGACAGATTTCTGCAGCGGGCGGATCTGGTGCTGGCGCTGTCGGAGAGTTGGAAAAGAGAACTGGAGGCGCGCTTTTGCATTGACACGTGCAGGACGCTGTATAACGGGGTAGATACGGTAAAGTTCCGGGCGGCGGTGACGGATGTCTCCGCCTGCCGGCATTCTTTCCTGATGCTGGGGAGACTGGGCAGCCGCAAAGGGGTCTACGACCTGATCGATGCGGTGGAGATCGCCTGCCGGAAGAATCCGGAACTGACCGTCTGCATCGCAGGCGACGGCGAAGTGGACAAGGTGCGGGCGCTGGTGGCAGAAAAAGGGCTGGAGCGGTATATCAGTGTGCCCGGCTGGATCGGAGAGACGCAGAAGCTTAAATATTTGAAAAAGGCGGCGGTTTTGGTGCTGCCTTCTTATTATGAAGGATTGCCCATGGCTGTGCTGGAGGGCATGGCGGCGGGCAAAGCCATCATCAGTACGACGGTGGGTGCGATTCCGGAAGTGATTGGCGAAGAGAACGGGATTCTGCTGGAGCCGGGCGACGTGGAAGGGCTGGCGGAAGCGATGCTTGCGTGCAGCGGGAATGTGGACGCGCTGCAGAAGATGTCTGTAGAGAACCGGCGGAAAGCGGAAGAGACTTTCGGAGTGCGACGGATGCATGAGAAGCTGGGAGCGTATTATAAGATGGTGGGGGATGTCTGAGACATTTTCTCAAGTGATTGCTGTTGAATCAATGAAATGGCTAAGGAGAGAGCGATATGGAGAAAAAGAGTCCGTTGATCAGTGTGATCGTGCCGGTTTATAATGTGGCGCCTTATATAAGGCGGTGTCTTGACTCCATAGCGGCGCAGAACTATCCGGAGCTGGAGATCATTGCGGTGGATGATGCGTCTACGGACGGGAGCGGACAACTCTGCGATGCCTGTGCAGAGTCGGAAGCGAGGCTGCAGGTGGTACACTTTGCGGAAAACAGAGGGCCCTCCGCGGCCAGGAATGAGGGGATCCGCAGGGCGGCCGGTGCGTATCTTTGTTTTGTAGATGCGGACGACCGGGTGGAGCCGGATCTCCTGGACAGACTTTATGCGAGTCTGCGGGAGGCGGAGGCGGATGTCAGTGTCTGCGGGGCTGACGGCATCAGACTGGCGGGAGGTCCGGCGGGCGTCTTTTCCGGAGAGGAAGCGATCGTGTGCATGGCCAGGGAGATTCCCTTTAATTATGTGCCCTGGGCGAAGCTCTATGCGGCGGCTCCTGTGAAGGCCTGCCTGTTCGATGAGCGGATTTATTACAGTGAGGATATTCTGTTTCTGTATGAACTGTTTCAGCACGTGGGGCGTGTCAGTTATGTACCGGATATTCTCTATCATTATAATAACGACCGGGAAGACAGCCAGGTACACAGCGGCGTGAGCGTCAGGAAGCTGACGGCGCTGAAGGTCCATGATCATGTCTGCGACCATGCGGGAGAGCGCTTCCCGGAAGCGGCATTGTATTTCCGGCGGCTGTCGCTGGATGTAGATTCCCGCTGGGCCATGCTGACGGTAGAGTCGGACGCGGAGAAGCGGCAGATCTTCTCCCTGCTGAAAAGACTCCAGAGCCATATCAGACGGCATTATGACCGGAAGGCGCTGCAGCTTTTACCGGAGAGAAAAAGCAGGGTGGCAGTGCGCACGCTGCATGCCAGTGTGCCGCTCTTCTGGGGGATGGCGTCCCTTTACAAATATGTTAAACGGTGGTTGAGAAAATAGGAAGGACAGCTTCTTCAAAGAAGCAAAAAGCTGTTAAAACAGGGAAAGCAGTGTCAAAACAGGGAAAGCAGTGCCAGAACAAGGAAAGCAGTGTCAGAACAAGGAAAGCAGTGTCAGAACAGGGAAAGCAATGCCAAAACCAGCAGGAGAGCCGGGGAACTATGAGACAACATACACCATTGATCAGCATCATCGTGCCGGTCTACAACGTGAAGCCATATCTGGAGAAGTGCCTGGCTTCCATAGCGGCACAGACTTATCCCAATAAAGAAGTCATTCTTGTAGACGACGCCTCTACGGACGGTGGCGGCCGCCTCTGCGACGAGTGGGCGGCCTCTGCAGAGTGGCTTCAGGTGGTGCATCTGCCACAGAACAGCGGGATATCAGCCGCCAGAAATGAAGGCGTGCGCAGGGCCCAGGGAGAGTTTATCACCTTCATAGATTCCGATGACTATGTGGAACCCCGGCTGCTGCAAAAGCTCTATGATGCGCTGGCAGAAAGCGGAGCGGAAGTGAGCATCTGCGGCACCGACGGGTTAGGGACGGGGCAGGAGCCTGCCCGCGTCTATCAAAGGACGGAGGCGGTCTGTGCGATGGCCGGACGAAGCCCTTTTCTGTGGACGGCATGGGGAAAGCTCTATCCGGCGGCGCTTGTAAAAAAGTATCCCTTTGACAGCCGCGCTCTGTGCTGCGAAGATCTGCTTTTTTTCTATCAGATTCTGGGAGAGACCAGCTGCATCAGTTACGTGCCGGACAGGCTGTATCACTATGTATACAGGGCGGGCAGTCTGATCAACAACGGCATTGATGAGAGACGGTGTACGGTTCTTGCGGTGCTGGATCATATCTGTGAGGATGCGCAGCATAACTTACCGGAGACGGCGGACGGCTTTGCACAGCTGGCGCTGGATACGGCCGTGCGTCTGGGGATGCAGGCTGTGGAGGCGGGCAGTGCGCAGAAAGATCTTTTCGGTTATCTGCGGCGGTTTCGCCGGCACTGCAGACGACATTTCAGCCTGAATGCTCTGCGGCTCTGCCCGCATGGTAAGGGGGTGACGGCGCAGCTGCTGTTGTATGGAAATACGGCGGCATTCTGGTGCATGGCCGTTGTTTACAGGCAGTTAAAGAAGTGGAAGCGGAGTGGTGATGTGGATGGACAGAACTGAAAATACAGTCAAAAATGTAACCTTTTCCATGCTCAGCGAGTTCATGCTGGCAGTGTTTAAGTTTGTATCCCGTTACGTGTTCGTACAGATCCTGGGGAAAGAGTATCTGGGGCTGGACGGCCTGTTCACCGATATTCTGGCGGTGCTGTCTCTGGCGGAGCTGGGATTTTCCGTCTCCATTACGTACAGTCTCTACCGCCCGGCGGCCGAGGGAGACCGGGAGCTGATCAAATCGCTGATCCGGCTGTACCGCCGTGTCTATCAGATTGTGGGGGTGACGGTCCTGACGGTGGGAGCCGGTCTTACGCCCTTTCTTGATTTTTTCGTCAAGGAGATGCCCGAGGATATTCCGTATATTCCGCTGATTTATCTGCTGAATGTGCTCAATACCGGCGTGGCTTATTTTTTTACCTATAAATCCACACTGTTGTTTGTATATCAGAAGAAGTATATCGACACCATGATCCGTGCCGGGCTGACGCTGCTTGTCAATGTGGTGCAGATCGTGGTGCTGGTGGTGAGCGGCAATTATCTGTACTATCTCTGTATTCTGGTGGCCGGCACGGTGCTGCAGAATGTGGCCGTTGCGGTGAAGGCGGACAGGCTTTATCCGTATCTGCGGGAAAAGGAGGTGCGCCCGCTGCCGGGGGAGATCCTGCAGGATATCCGGCGCAATGTGAGCGCCATGATCTTAAACCGTGTGGGAGCAGCGGCGGTGTTCAGCACGGACAACATTCTGATCTCCAAGTTTGTGGGCATCATCACCACCGGACTGTATTCTAATTATGTGATGATCCGGGGGTTCTTAAATCTGATGACAGGTGCGCTGTTTAATGCGCTTACCCCTGCGCTGGGCAGTCTGGTCGCCACGGAGACGGAAGAGGCGAAAAGAGAGGCATTCAGGCGGCTGGATTTCTTCGGGGCGTGGCTGTTTGGCTGGCTGAGTATCTGTCTGCTGTGGCTTTTTGACCCTTTTATCACGCTCTGGCTGGGTGAGGATTATCTGCTGCCCCGGCCGGCGGTGATATTGATCGTCGTTAATTTCTATGTGAACAGTATGCGCATTCCGGTGGCAAAGACCAGAAGCGCCATGGGGCTGTTCTGGGACGAACGCTACAAGTCGATCCTGGAAGCCATAGTCAATCTTGTCGTTTCCGTGATTCTGGCACAGAGGTGGGGAATCGTGGGCATTCTCGCCGGAACCCTGATCAGTTCGGCGGCGCTGCCTTTCTGGATTGAGCCGCGGGGGCTGTACCGGTACGGTTTCCGGCAGTCTGGCAGAGAGTATTTCGCGCGTTATTTTCTGCGTCTTGTGGTGACTGTGGGAGCCGGTGCACTGACCGGGCTGTTGTGCCGGATGACGGGGGAAAATTTCGGCGGATTTCTGGTCAAGGGACTGGTCTGTCTGGTGGTGCCGAATGCGGTTTATGCGGTCGCATACCGCCGCACGGAGGAATGCCGTTTCTTGGGGAGGACAGTCCGGTCCGTTCTGCTGCGGCGTTAACGTTAAAGCGAATAATTGGTTGCTGTTCACGATGCCCAGAACCCTGCTGCAGGGCATCCGGCCGATAACTGTAACAATAATTGTGCGGTTTTGCTTAAGAAAATGATACAAAAAGCCGATAACATCAATATAATACGTATAGTAAATGAAATTTTTAATGTCATTCATTATAGTATAGCGGGGCGAAAAGGATTTTACCCGTATGGAACAGACGGCAGTCATGAAGGACAAGGAGGTTACGATTCATGCAGATCAGAGCGAACGAGAACGAGAATCAGGTCATTCAGGTCAGCAGCAGTGCCCGGGCGAGAGCGCAGGAGAGGGCCGGCAGGAATGGACAGGAAGAGCAGAAGAGAAATACTATTTTCATGGGAGATCTGAATGTTAAGAAGGATCCGATCACCCAGCGCAAGCAGTATGCGCAGCAGAAGGCGCTCAAGATGGTGAGCGATGCCTGGGATGTTGACCGGAAGATCGACCAGAACATACAGGATATCCGGGATAAGCTGAGACAGCTGGAGGATGAGTATGTGGAGAATCTGGGGTATATAGCAGAGGGAGATGCCCAGAAGGAGCAGCTGCGTCAGCAGTACAATGTGGCGCCGGATTCCCAAGAGCAGAAGGATCTGGAACTGCTCCAGAAGAAAGCCGATTACATGCGGCATCCGGATGAGGTAACACTGACGGAGGAAGAACGGGCGCGGCTTAAGGAGATAAGCGGTCGTCCGCCCGAGACGAAGGAAGAGGCTGAGCTCCTGCAGCGGAAGGCTGATGCGGAGAAATTCGGGCTTGAAGTAGAGTGGTCGGAGGAAGAGGAAGCGCTGCTGAAAGAGATGGAGGGTGTGCCTTTAACGGAGTATCAGGAACGCTGTCTGAAGATCGATGAGTATCAGAAAACCTATGAGACCAGAAATGACGTGATCAAAGACCAGATCGCCGCTTATAACGGTTCGATCCGTGCCACCAGGCTGGAACGGCTGAAATTCCACGAGATGCAGAAGGCGCAGAAGAAAGCCGAAGAGGTGATGGAAGCGGCCGGCAAGGAGATAATCGGTATGCTTATGGAAGAAGCCAAGGACCACGTGGACGAGGAGATGGAAGAGACGAAGGAGGAGGCCGAGGAGAAAGCGGAAGAAGAGGCCGGTCAGGAAGAGAAGATCGAAGAGCGGAAAGAAGACACGGCGAAGCTGGAGCAGCGGATCGAAGAAACGCACAGGGAGAATGAAGCGCGCGAAGAACTGCGCAGGGAGGCCGAGGAGCGGTCGAGAGAGGATGCGGTCCTGCTGGGCGATATCATGGAGGCCGGCATGGGTACGGGCGGTCTTTCCGATGTGAAGTTTGACGTGAAGAATATGCTGCATAAGATGAAGCTGCTGGAAGAAGACCTGAAGGGAAGCATCGTGGACGAGGAGACCTGATCTGTGACAAAAAAAGCATGTTTCGTGACATAAGAAGGAATAAAAGCCGTACCCGTGCCGATATACTAACAGAATAGTGCGGCAGAATAAGCGGCACGAAGAATACGCCGCTGGGAACGGAGCTGTTTTGGACGGCAGGCCCGTACGGGTGATATACGAGGGGAAACATGAATATTGCGGTTTGTGATGACGAGGTAAGAGGGAGAGAAAGGATTCGAACCTTACTTGAGAAAGAGCTTTCTCAGGCACAGACATGTGAATTTGATTCAGGGATGAAATTGATTGAAAAGGTAAAAGAGGGTTACCGCCCGGATATCGTGCTGCTTGATATCGCGATGGAAGGGATGGACGGCATGGAGACGGCAAGGCGTCTGAGGGAACTGACAGATGTGATCCTGATCTTTGTGACGGGAGTGAAGGAGCAGGTGTTTGATGCTTTTGACGTGGGTGCTTTCCATTATTTGATGAAACCAGTTGACGAAGATAAGATGCTGGATGTTCTGAGGCGGGCCGCACAGGAAGTGGAGAAAAGGCAGTGCGGTCCGCGTTATCTTCTGGTGAAGACGGAGGGAAGCCACCGCAGAATACCGGTGGAAGATATTCTTTATGTGGAGAACAGTGGGCGTAAGGTGATCCTGCATATGAAGACGGAATGCCTGGAATACTATGAAAGGATGAACCATCTGCAGGAAGTGCTGGGAGAAGGATTCTATCGCTGCCACAGGGGATATCTGGTGGCGTTGTCTGCCATCACCGGTTATGACCATGAGAGCATCACCGTCGGATCGGGAGACCGGATTTATCTGGCAAAACAGAAATACGGTGAATTTGTGAAGCTGTATTGCAGCTATTTGAAAGAGTAGAGAAGTTTTCGTTGTATGAATGGGAGCAAAACTGCCGTGATCAGCATGATAGAGGGAGAAGCCGCATGACTTTGGATTTACTCGGTCTGATCGAGTATTTGGTGAAAGCCGGACTTTTGTTATATTTATGCAGAGACAGTATTATGGTGAAAGAGAAGTATCGTTCCGCGGGGAAGATACTTTTTTTCTTACAGGCATTTATGACAGGGTACTGGCTTTCCAATTCGGTATGGGTTAACAGCCTGTTCTATGGAAATACAGGCGGGTATATCGTGGACAGCGGTTACAGTATTATAAAGCTGGTGATTGTCCTGGGCTGCAGTTTTCTGGCCATGGATCTTTTTTATCAGGGAAGAAGGCTTGCGAAACTGTATTTGCTGCTTGTCTTTTATGCGGTGCAGGAGATGACGAAATTCATCCTGCACAGTGGCTGGTCTTTTATCATGTTGAGACTGCTTGATCATCTGAATGAATTGATTATGACGGAGGAGATGGATCTGGAGCAGTTTATGAAGATTGCCGTGTACTTGCAGGATTACAGTATGTGGATTTATTCAATAGGCTATCTGATATTTATGTATGGGATACTGCGTGCTTACCGAAGGTATCTGACGCCTTCGGGGCCGGTAGATGGGATCAGCAGACAGGGTCTTTGGTTTTTGATGCTGACACCCATGGTTACCATGGCTTTCGATATGTCCTGGCGGATTTCCTTCTACAGGCAGCGGGGGACAGAAGTGGAGTTCCTGTATGAGAGACATGGCAGCATGTATGTGATTGTGCCGTTGATCGCTCTTCTGTGTCTGGCCTGTATTGTTTTCAGCCGCAGGATCTACAGTGAACTGGTGCAGGCCGAGGCGCAGAAAAATAACCTGTTGTTCTACAAACAACAGCTTGCAGATATGACGGACCATGTTAAGGAGCTGGAGCAGTTGTATGATGGGATCAGGGGGATGCGCCATGACATCAACAACTGTGTGGCGGATATGGAGCAGCTGTTTCGTGCCAGTGCCGGAGAGGGACAGATGACGGATCAGGTCAGGCAGGAAGCGTACGGGTATCTGCAGAATATGCAGAAGGCGGCTGCCAGGCTTTCACTGCAGTTTTCTACAGGAAATCCGGTAACGGATGTTATTCTTAATCGGAAAGGACAGATCTGTGCACAGGAGTGTGTGATGTTGGAGGGAGAACTGCTTTTTCCGGCCAAACTTGGCATTGAAGCTTTTGATCTGGGGATCCTGCTTAACAACGCGCTGGATAATGCCATAGAAGCCTGTCGGAAAGTGCCGGAGGGAAGAGATCGTCTGATCCGATTTCGGGGGTATACGAAAGGAAGAATGTATTTTGTCGTGGTGGAGAATACTTACGACGGCGAAAGGCTGCCGGAAGGAGTGGACGTTCTGCGGACTACCAAGACAGACACGGAAGGGCATGGACTGGGTATGAGCAATATGCGCAGCTGTGTGGAGAAATATTATGGAACAATGCAGTATGAGGCGGGATCCGGGAAGTTTGTATTGACAATTATGCTGCAGGGGGATGCTGGCTGTTTGTGACGGAAAACAGTATGGTTGATTACAATGTCCTTCAATTTTCAGGAAAAGGAACGATATATTTACTATGAAAGTCTTCGACTTTCACAGCATGGATGGCCATGCGGCCTGCCAGGCGGCAGGTTGAGCATAATGGAGGTTTACTGTAAAGGGAATTACAGATTTACGCCACAGGGAAGCTGATGGCTGAACTGTTATGACAGAAGGGAGACGACACATGAGAATTCCAAGAAATTATGCCAGTGCAATGTTGAGCGGAAAAAACAGAACCGGTGGCAGTTATTCATTGCTGCAGAGTGCTCTGAGCCGGACCGGCAGGGGCAGAAGATTGAATCGGAGTGCGCAGATATTGAGCGGACTGCAGCGGAAAAATAATATTTTTTCCAATACGGTACAGGGAACGGCAGCGGATAAACAGAAGTTATATTATAATATGAAATATCATGCGCAGCAGGTCTGCGAGTACGGTAATAAGCTTGCTGACCAGAGTAAGACATCGCTCTTTGCCAAGGCGAAGGAGAGTGGAAGCAATGCGGAGATTGTAGCAAATATCAAGGGGCTGGTAGGTCAGTATAACAGTATGCTTGGTAATCTGCGGGAATCCGGAACGAGAACGGACAACAATTATCTGTCACAGCTAAACAGTATTACCGGTATGAACAGCTCTGAGCTGGCTTCCTGTGGTGTGATCAGAAAGACGGATGGAACGCTTGTGATCGATGAAGAGAAACTTGCGGCGACAGATGTGGCAACTCTGGAGAAGGTGTGGGGCGGCAAGAGCGGTTTTGCGGGCCGGGCTGCTTTGTGGGCAGATTCCGTGGAGACTACCGCAGAGCGCAGCATGGACGCACAGGCAAGCAGCAGCTACAGCAAGTTGTTCAATAATTATGGGAGCAGCGGAAATTATTTTAACTTTTTTGGTTGAGAAGATTATAGACTGATTCATATATTTTCAGGCAGAATCCTTATCTGTTGGATTCCTGCGATAAAAATGGTCAGTACAGCATGCGCTGATATCTTAATACAATTTTTACATTCCGTTTATTGTTTTCAGGCAGCTTCTGCGTTATAGTAACAGAGGAGATAAAAGCAGCAGTTTTTTTGAATCTCATGTTATTATAACAGGCAGAAGCTGTTGTTTTTTGGTATACATTATAAGACAGAAGATGAATGAAGGAGGTATGGTTATAAAGATGACTGCAAATCCCTTTTTTCCATTAGATGAAATGAGTGCGGAGTCTGACCATACGGAGATGATGGTGTTCCCGCAGGTAGATCAGTCGATTTATGAAAGAAGACGGCAGATGGTGGATACGGTGGTAGATTATAAGGAAATGCGGATGCGTTACAGTTGTGCCATCAAAGAAGTACGTACGAAATTTGATGTGTTGAATTCGGAATTTAATGTGCGGTATCAGCGCAACCCGATTACGTCCATCAGTTCCCGTTTGAAGAGCAGTACGAGTATTATGCGTAAGCTGGACAGCAAGGATCTCAGCTTTACATTGGATAATGTGGAGCAGAATCTGTTCGATGTGGCCGGAATCCGGGTGGTCTGTTCTTATGTAGATGATATCTACATGCTGGCTCAGGCACTGGCAAAACAGGACGATATCACGGTGCTTAAGGAGAAGGATTACATTAAGCATCCCAAGGCCAATGGTTATCGCAGTTATCATATGATCGTCAGTGTACCGGTTTTTTTCTCAGACAGGACAAAGAATATGGCGGTGGAGGTGCAGATTCGGACGATTGCCATGGATTTCTGGGCGAGTCTGGAGCATCAGCTTAAGTATAAGCAGGAGGTTCCGAACCAGAAGGAGATCGTGCGCCAGCTGAGCGAGTGTGCGGAACAGATCGCATCAGTGGATAAGAAGATGTGGCAGGTGCGCCAGCAGATCGAACTGTCCGAGGATATTCCGACAGAGGAGGAGATCCTGCTGGAGAAGCTGAGCAGGATTGATATAGCCATTAATTAGCTGTGGATATTTGTCGTGGGTTATACCGGTACAACGAAAGGAATGAGCAGAACGATGGAGGACAGAAGGAGGCTGCCGGAAGCATTCTGTATGAGAATGGAAGGGCTTCTGGGGGCGGAATGGAATGCATTTTTGGCAAGTTATGATGAAAATCGTTATTATGGGCTGCGCAGGAATCCGTTAAAGTCCTCCGCGGAGAGATTTATGGAGCAGATGCCTTATGCTCTTGAGAAAGTAAGCTGGGCGGAGGAAGGATATTATTACGGGACGGAGGATCATCCGGGTAAAGACGTGCTGCATGAGGCGGGTTTATACTATATTCAGGAACCGTCTGCGATGGCGGTGGCACAGATTCTGGACCCGCAGCCGGGAGAACGCGTTCTGGATCTGTGTGCGGCGCCGGGCGGCAAGAGTACACAGATTGCCGGACGTATGCGGGGAGAGGGACTGCTGGTTGCCAATGAAGTGATTCCTGACAGGGCAGGAATCCTGTCGCAGAACGTGGAGCGGATGGGAATCAAAAACTGTGTGGTGTGCAATGAGGAACCGGAGCGCATGGCAGAACGCTTCCCGGGATTTTTTGACAGAATTGTGGTGGATGCCCCCTGTTCAGGGGAAGGGATGTTCCGCAAGGATGAGACGGCGGTGGAGCAGTGGAGCGAGGCGCATGTGCAGATGTGTGCCGACAGACAGCTGATGATCCTTAGAGAGGCGGCTAAAATGCTCAGATTGGGCGGTGTGCTGGTTTACTCTACCTGTACCTTTGCACCGGATGAAAATGAAGGGGTAATCAGCAGATTCGTGGAAGAGCGGGATGATTTTGTAATAGAAGAAGTACCTCACGATACCGCTTTTGCACCGGGAAGAGAAGAATGGACTGCGCAGCCGGCACCAGGGCTGGAACGTACAATGCGCTTGTGGCCGCATCGCCTGAAAGGAGAAGGACATTATATCGCCAGACTCAGACGGAGCGGAAGGAAAGAGGAGGCGGTGTCCGATTCGGTCTGGTCTCATGGAAGAATTTCCGGCGGCAGGGATCGCCGCCGTACGGATGTGAAGCAGAAGAAGCAGGCAGAGGTTCTGCAGGAGTTTCTGGTAAAAGAGCTGGGGCTTGGGGAGGACTGGCTGGCGGAGCAGAGGGGAAGAGTGGAGCTGTTTGGGGAACAGCTTTATCTTGTGCCCGAAGAGATGATACCGGTGCAGGGGATGAAAATACGCCGTCCGGGGCTGCATCTGGCGACGGAGAAGAAAAACCGGCTGGAGCCGGCGCATGCATTGGCACTTGCACTGACGACGGCAGAGACGGACAGGAGCCTGGAGCTGTCACAGGAGGAGGCGGTGCGTTATCTGCGTGGTGAGAGTCTGGTCTGTGACTCGCGCAAGGGCTGGACATTGCTGACTTATCGTGGGTATCCGTTGGGATTTGGCAAGGCTTCAGGCGGTCAGATGAAAAACCACTATCCGAAGGGACTGAGAAAGTCTCTTTTCTGATCGATGCGGAAATTGCAGGATACAAAAATGATGCAATTATGATGCAAAAATGATGCAGAAAATGTCGAAAAAGAGAGAGGTACGCCCTTGTAAAAAAATTCTGCGTGGAATATACTAGTATAAGCCGCGAATAATTATCGTGGATCATATCTTATGTATCAGGTAAGGGAGTTCCGATTATGCTTTTTTCCAGTGTAGAATTTTTGTTCCGGTTTCTGCCGGTCTTTATGATATTGTATCTGATCAGTCCTGCCAAATATCGTAACATTGTATTATTGGCAGGGAGTCTCGTGTTTTATGGAGTGGGAGAACCGTATTTTGTTCTGCTGCTTATTTTTTCTATTGTGGTCAATTATGGTTTGAGCAGGTATATGGTATGGGAACCAGTGGCTCCCATACGGAACCGCACACAAAGGAGAGAGAAGCGGCGTAAGGCAGCGCTGGTGGTTTCGCTGATTTTTGACTTTAGCATGTTGTTTCTCTTTAAGTACTGGGACTTTGTGGCAGGCAGCCTGAATCATCTGACAGGAAGTGAGCTGGTGCCGCTGTTGTCGCTGTCTCTTCCTCTTGGTATAAGTTTTTATACCTTTCAAATGGTATCCTATCAGGTGGACTGCTATCGGGGAACGATAGAAAAATCAGTGGGGATTGTATCATTTGCCGCCTACGTGTGTATGTTTCCGCAGCTGATCGCGGGGCCGATTGTACGGTATGATGAGGTGGGGGAGCGGATGAAAAGCAGGCGTATGCGCATCCGCAATCTGGAAAACGGTCTCAAGCTTTTTACGCTGGGGCTTGGATTTAAGGTTCTGCTGGCCAATCAGATCGGCACACTCTGGAATACGATCATGTCTGCAGGAGCCGGAGCACTGCATCCGGCTGTGGCGTGGCTGGGAGCAGCGGCCTATTCTTTCCAGATTTATTTTGACTTCTGGGGATATTCTGTAATGGCGATGGGGCTTGGTAAGATGCTCGGTTTCAGGATCCCGCAGAACTTTGACAATCCCTATGCGTCCAGATCCATTTCGGAATTTTGGCGCAGATGGCATATTACGCTGGGCAGATGGTTTCGCGAGTATGTGTATTTTCCCTTGGGCGGCAGTCGTAAGGGCTGGTTTAGAACGGGGTGTAATCTTTTTATCGTATGGACGCTGACCGGGTTATGGCATGGGGCCGACTGGAATTTTGTATTGTGGGGGCTGTTATTTTTTGTGATCCTCACGATCGAGAAGAGCAGTTACGGAAGGCGGCTGGAGCAGACAAGAGTGCTCGGCCGGCTTTATACGCTGGCGATTATTCCAATAACATGGGTTGTGTTTGCTGTTACCGATATCGGGCAGCTGGCGGCCTATCTGGGCAATATGTTCGGTATACAGCAGACGGGTGTTATGGTTGGCATTCCACAGTTACTGCGTTACCTGCAGGAATATGGTTTTTTGCTGGCGGCCTGTATTTTGTTCGCCACTCCTTTTCCCATCAGATGGTATGACAGGTGGAAGGATCGTTGGTTTGCAGTGGCGCTGTTGGCAGTGGTGTTTTGGTTTTCCGTACACGAGATTCAGGTTGGAAGCAATAATCCTTTTCTGTATTTCAGATTTTGACGACAGTGGGCAGTAATGTTGTTATAGTAAACGACATTGGAAATTTTGTTTACTATGACTATAAATGTAAAGCCGGGGATGTACTGTTATGAAAATGGTATGCATATTTGATGTGGTAGATTTCATATCGATACTATAAAACAGGAATGATGATTCGATTAAGGAATGACAACGAATGAAAAAGAAGAAGCAGCAGAAAAAGCAACAACAGAATAAACAGCAGAAAAAACAGGCGGTACAACAACAGAGCCGTCAGCCGCAACAAAAGAAGCCGCAGCAGAACAGGCAGGTACAGCAAAAACAGCAGACAGGACCGAAGGAGCATGTAGTACAAAGGCAGGAGGCAGAACAAGTAAAGCAGCCTGTGCAACAGCAAAAGAAGCAGGAGAAGCACCAGAAACAGCAGCCTGCACAACAGCAAAAGCACCAGAAACTGCAGCCTGCACAGCAGCAAAAACAACAGGGAAAGCAACTGCAAAAACAGCAGAGACAGAAACGGGATTGGAAGGAATATTTATATAACTGCCCATATTTAATTCTGATCACGCTGACTTCGCTGGCAGTCATGTTTGTTTCTAATGAGATTGGGATCAGCTCTGTGGTGAGAGATGCGCAGATGTTTGTCTCCAGATCGTATGCAAAAATGCCGGGAGAGCAGAGAATGGTGGAAACGGGGTCGCATCGAGTCCAGCAGGAGGAGAGTGCAGGCGGAAGGCAGACAGTTCCGATTTCCGGGAACAGTGATGGAACGGAAGCGGAGGGTTTGTATGAAGATTCTGCTGAAAAAACGGAAAATGCAGGAAAGCGCAGGGATCAAAAAGACGATTTACAAATTGATGACAGACTGCAGGAGGAACATGATGACCCGGGAAACGGCATAGAACCGGCGGAAACACCGAAAGGGATAACGAACTTTGAATCTTACGAGCCTGTACAGATAGAATCACGTTACTATAAGGATGCAGGAAAAGTTGCATTGACAACAGAGTATTCCTACACGAAAGAGAACATAAGTTATTTTGATGATGCAGCCTTTTTAGGAGATTCCAGGACATTGGGGATATCGGATTATGCGGGGCTGGAGACAGCGGATTTCTATTGTGACAGTGGTATGATGATCTTTAAGATTCTGGAAGAAGAGGTTACATACCAGAAGACCGGCAGTAAGGTCAGGATGACGGAGGTGCTGCAGAACAGGCAGTATGGTAAGATCTATCTCATGCTGGGAATGAATGAGCTGGGATACGGCAATACGGAAATGTATCTGGAGCAGTATCGGCAGGTGCTGGAACAGATCAGGGAATGGCAGCCAGAGGCGATTATCTATATTATGGCGAATCTCCATGTCAGCAGGGAAAAGAATAATATGGAGACAGAGTTCAATAATATTAATATCAATGACAAGAACGCTGCGTCGGCTTCCCTGGCAAACGGAACAGATGTTTTTTATCTGGATGTCAATCCGGTGTTTACGGATGAAGAGGGATATCTGAAATCAGAACTGACTTTTGACGGGGTCCATCTCTACGCGAAGCATTATGATGCGTGGCGGGAGTTTTTGCTGGAACATGCGGTGGAACCGGCAAAGAATAAGGAGCATACATGATAGAGCGTGAAATTCGGTTGAATAAATATCTGGCAGACTGCGGCATATGTTCCAGACGGGATGCGGATAAGCTGATCGAACAGGGAGTGGTGTCGGTTGACGGCAAAACTGCGCTGATGGGCATGAAGGTGACCGGGCAGGAGGAAGTCGTGGTTCGTGGGAAGAAAATAGCAGGCCGGGACAGGAAGATCGTCCTGGCATACTATAAACCCAGAGGAGTGGTCTGTACAGAACGGGATGTGCATGCTGAGAAAATAGTAACAGATGAAATTAAATATCCCGTGCGGGTCACATATGCGGGAAGACTGGATAAGGATTCGGAAGGACTGCTGTTGATGACGAACGATGGCATGTTGATCGATGCCATGATGCGCGGAGCCAATGGCCATGAGAAAGAATATATTGTCAAGGTATCCGGTGAGTGGACAGAGGAAGCGCTGGAGCATCTTCGGCAGGGGGTCTGGCTGGAAGAGATGCAAGTCAGAACCAGACCCTGTGAGATTGAACAGATTGGCCCGAGGACGGTCCGCATGGTGTTGACGCAGGGAATTAACAGGCAGATAAGACGTATGTGCAAAACACAGGGGTATGAGGTCGTGTCATTGAAAAGAACGCGCGTTATTAATGTTGGGCTTGACGGGCTGCGGGCCGGAGAATACAGGGAACTGTCACGGGATGAGCTGCAGGGCCTGTATGAGCATTGCAGTATGACGATATAGGACAACAGGCGGTAATAATAAAAAACGGCAGGTATTTATAATGAAGGAAACAGATATTGATCGCATGAAAGAACTGACAGCTGTGTTGAATCACGCAGCGAAAGTATATTACGCACAGGACACAGAGGTCATGAGTAATTTTGAGTATGACCGTCTGTATGATGAATTATCGGAGCTGGAAAAAAGAACATGCGTTACGCTTGCAGACAGCCCTACAGTAAATGTGGGATTTGAAGCGGTGGAGGAACTGCCCAAGGAGCGGCATGAACGTCCGATGCTCTCGCTTGCCAAGACAAAGAGCAGGGAGGAGCTGCACGACTGGCTGAATGGGAAGGAGGCAGTGCTTTCCTGGAAGCTGGACGGTCTGACGATTGTGTTGACTTATATGGGAGGAAAATTGAGCAAAGCCGTGACGAGAGGCAATGGAGAAGTGGGAGAGGTCATTACCAACAACGCGCGGGTATTCAAAAATGTCCCGTTGTCTATTCCTTATCAGGAGGAACTGGTTCTGCGGGGAGAAGCGGTGATCAGTTACAGTGAGTTTGAGCGCATCAACAGTGAGATTGAGGATGTGGATGCGAAGTATAAGAATCCCAGGAATCTGTGCAGTGGTTCCGTACGGCAGTTAAATAACGAGATTACGGCCAGACGCAATGTCAATTTCTATGCATTCAGCCTTGTGAAGGCAGGAGAGACGGAGAACGGCGGTCTGAGGGCTGAGCAGCTTGTCTTTCTGCAGGGGCTTGGTTTTGATGTGGTGGAATACAGAGTGGTGAATCCGGATACAATTCTGGAAGGAATAGAATACTTTGAGAACAGGATCCAGACCTATGATGTGCCGTCGGACGGTCTTGTGCTGACCTACAATGATATTGCCTATGGGCAGTCTTTGGGGAGAACTGCGAAGTTCCCACGGGATTCCATCGCTTTTAAGTGGGCAGATGAATTGCGGGAGACGGTGCTGAAAGAGATGGAATGGAGCGCCAGCCGCACAGGCCTGATCAATCCGGTGGCAATTTTCGAACCGGTAGAGCTGGAAGGGACGACCGTCAGTCGTGCTTCGGTACACAATATCAGTATCGTGAGAGGATTGAAGCTGGGACTCGGTGATCGTATCATGGTCTACAAAGCCAATATGATCATACCACAGATCGCGGAGAATTTGACACAGAGTGATACATTGGAGATTCCGGAGCTGTGTCCGGTGTGTGGACAGCCTGCACAGGTACGGCAGGTCAATGACGTACAGTCGCTGTATTGTAATAATCCGGATTGTGATGCCAAAAAGATCAAGGCATTTACACTGTTTGTGAGCAGAGATGCTCTGAATGTGGACGGCCTGTCAGAGTCCACATTGGAGAAGTTCTTGGCCAGTGGTTTTCTTCATGAATATGCGGATCTTTTTAAGTTGAGCCGGTATGAGCCGGAAATCACGCAGATGGAGGGTTTTGGTGAGAAATCCTGTAACAATCTTATGGAGAGTATCGAGAAGGCGAGAGATACGACACTGGCTCGTGTGATTTATGGGCTGGGAATCGAAAATATAGGTGTTGCCAATGCGAAGATTTTGTGCAGACATTTTCACGATTCGCTGGAGGCGCTGCGGCAGGCAACAGTGGAAGAACTGAATGAGGTGGATGGCGTGGGCGGCGTGATCGCGGCCGGTATCTATGAGTATTTCCATCGCGAAGATCGTATGGAGCAGTTGGACCGTTTGATGGCGGAACTGCGACTGGAGGAAGTGCCGGTGGAGGAGGGGAGCCAGACGCTGGCCGGTATGTCGTTTGTTATCACCGGCAGCCTGACGCACTATGAGAATCGAAATGCGCTCAAGACAGCCATCGAATTAAAGGGGGGTAAGGTGACAGGAAGTGTCACCGGGAAGACGGTCTGTCTGATCAATAATGATACTGCATCTCAGTCTTCTAAGAATAAGAAGGCGAAGGAACTTGGAGTCAGAATCATTTCGGAAGAGGAGTTTATGGCGGAATACCTGTAGATGTCTGGTATCCTGCTGAATATGAAATTATAAAAAATACGAACAAAGCAGTAGCTTTGCTCGTATTTTTTTGTGCAATAATATTTTCTGTAAATGTGGTTTTACATTTAGGGAATATGGAAAAAAATAATATTGCCGGCATGGAGAAATCATTTAAATCCGGCAGGAGTTTGTGCCGAGGCGTCTCAAACTCCCTGAGCGCAGAGCAGAATTTGAGATTCTGCCCGCGTTCTTCAGCAAAAACGCATCAGAATGGAGGAGAATATGGCAGATGTGTATGGCTATGTGCGTGTCAGCAGCCGCGATCAGAACGAAGAGAGACAGATGATCGCTTTGCGGCAGCTTGCAGTGGCAGAGAAAAATATTTTTATGGATAAGCAGTCCGGGAAGGATTTTGAACGTCCGGCATATAAGCGTATGTTAAGGCGTATGAAAAAAGACGACCTGCTCTATATAAAAAGTATCGACCGGTTGGGACGCAATTATGGAGAGATACTGGAGCAGTGGCAGATTCTCACCAAGGAGAAGGAAATAGATATTGTAGTGTTGGATATGCCGCTTTTAGATACCCGCAGGGGAAAAGATCTGATGGGAATGTTTCTCAGCGATATCGTTCTGCAGGTGCTGTCCTTTGTGGCGGAGAGTGAACGGTCAAATATAAGACAGCGACAGGCGGAAGGGATTGCGGCGGCAAAAGCAAGAGGTGTCAGGTTTGGCCGGCCGGAGACGCCGTATCCGGATAATTTCCGGGAGATACATCAGGATTGGAGAAATAAAAAAATAACACTTCGTCAAGCTGCGGATGCCTGCAAAATGCCTGTTGGAACATTTTATGGGAAAGCAAAAA
>OFHO01000349.1_pt1 | contig 43774 bp, 43 predicted proteins | sample 1521531 | NCBI WGS metagenome assembly OFHO01 (sample SAMEA3504124, study PRJEB24116) | mouse gut metagenome | biome: mouse gut; feature: mouse-associated habitat; material: faeces | place: Denmark | collected 2011
AGGTTTGCGACAGCGAACGAGGTCAAATCTGTGACATCTCATGAAGTTATTAACACAAATTGATACAGATGGAGATGGAGTTTTGCCATGCACAGGAGTATCTGGACAGCGGACGGAGAGCGGATGTGGAGGAAACGATGCAGATCAACGGAGAAACTTTTGCCAGGATGAAGTGCAAGTTTGAAAAAAGGAGCGGGGAACTGCTGGAATGCGGAGATAAAGATGAGGAATTCCGAAAACCGGTCAGCGCTTTCCTGCAGGCGCTGGCCGAAGAGGCAAAGTGCCTGGAAAAGTACCGGCTGGGAGAAGATGCCGCAGGGGACAGCGGCAGGTATTTGGATCAGATGCGGGGAATGGCTGCGGCTTTGCGGGAATATCTGGGGCTTTGCATTGGGAGTACGACTGTTTGGGAAAAGAAGTAAAAAAGTGTAAGAAGGAAAGGAGGAGAAGAATGGAAATTATAGAGAGCCTTTTAACGAATCATTTGTGCTTCCGAAAAGGGAGAAAGATTGCGGTAAAAGGATTAATGCTGCATAGCGTAGGATGCCCCCAGCCTTCCGCTAAAGTTTTTGTAGATTCATGGAACGGGCCGAATGCGCCGGAGGCTTGCGTGCATGCTTTTATTGACGGGAACACAGGAACCGTTTATCAGACGCTGCCCTGGAACCACCGGGGCTGGCATGGGGGCGGCAAAGCGAACAATACCTATATCGGCGTGGAGATGTGCGAGCCTGCCTGCATAAAGTATGGCGGGGGGGGGCATCGTTCGTCTGTGCGGACAGAGAGGGCGCTTTGGAGATAGTCAAACGTACTTATGAGGCGGCAGTGGAGCTGTTTGCTTTTCTTTGCAGGAAATTTTCGCTGGATCCCATGGCAGACGGAGTCATTGTGAGTCATAAAGAGGGGCATGACAGGGGAATCGCTTCCGGGCATACCGATCCGAACCACCTTTGGGACGGTTTGCAGAGCGGTTATACGATGGACGGTTTTCGGCATGATGTGAACGCGGCTATGGGGAAGACCGGGCAAGCGGAGACAAAAACGGCTGTCTGCCAAGGGACTGCGGTAAAACAGACTGCGCCCGGAAGAGCAATGGTCATTTCGGACAAAGGCGTTGACTTGATCGCCGGATATGAAGGCTGCCGTCTGGAAGCCTATGTCTGCCCGGCCGGAGCGTGGACGATCGGCTATGGGCATACGGAGGGCGTAAAAAAGGAGATAGGCTGGCTTCGGAAGGAGAAGCAAAAAAACTGTTAAAAAAGGATCTGGAAAAATACGGAGGTTACGTGAATGATTTCGTGGAAAAAGGAACGATTTCTTTTCCGCTAAACCAGAACCAATTCGATGCGCTGACCAGTTTTTGCTATAACTGCGGAAAAGGAAATTTGCAGAGGCTGGTATCAGGCAGGGATGCCGATACTGTGGCGCAGAAGATGTTGCAGTATAACAAAGCGAATAAAAAGGAACTTCCCGGACTGAAGCGCAGGAGGGAAGAGGAGAGCGCGCTCTTTAAAAGCTGATGCTTGATGAATCATGGCATAGGCAGCGTTTGGAAAAAAGAAAAATAGCGGGAGGAAACGGCACAATGGATGAGGGACATGGAAGACAGGGGAGAAAAACAGAACAGAAAAGCGATATTGCGTTCCGGGAAAATCATTTTATTCCACTCGACGACATGGTCTATGCGCCTCTCCATGCGCTGGCCAAATCCAACGGTCAGCTGCGGGCGCAGGTGGTGGATTTGATCAAAAGCTTGGGCAAGCTGCGCCAGAACGGCACAGAGGAGACAGTACAGCTGGAGAATCTGAATATTGCCTACGAACAGATACGCCAGGAGGGGGAAGAGGGATACAGCGTGGATAATCTGCTGATGCAGGTTCCTCTTCTTTCCATCGTCCCAGTCACAAGCCTGAACGTGGAAAAGGCAGAGATTGATTTTTCAGCGGAAGTGAAAGTGGAAAAGGAAGGGATGGGGGAGTGTATGGTGACTGCCCGCATCTGTTCGCCGGAACAGCGGGAAAGCGATTTTCTGCCGAGGGTTTCTTATAAGATGCAGATCGGATCGCTTCCGGCGACGGAGGGGATTATGCGGCTGGCGGATATGCTGAGCGCTAATCAGATCGCCAAAAAGCTGGATACGACTCCGGTGGCCGTGGACGGCAATCTGGGAAGCGATGACCAGAAGCATACGTGGCGGGAGGTTTCGAGCCTGAGAGCCAAGATTAAAAAGTTAAAGCAGCTGTATCAAAAAATTACGGATATGATCGCGGAGCAGGAAAGGATGGAGCAGATCGGGAGGGAAGCCTGTGAGGAACTAAGCAGAGAATTCGACAAGGATAAATATTTAATGGCTCAGTCCAATATTGCCAACCGTATTATGGAATATCAGGAAAAGATTATGAACCGGGAGATTGAATTTGGCTTGGAAAAAGATTACCAATAGAAAAGAGAAGGCTGTCAGGCGGGAACTTTTTTGCTATGTCGGCCATTTGGCAGAGGAGATGAACAGGCGGCTGCTGATGGAGCAGAAGCTGGAACAGGAGTTCCTTTTTGTGGAAAGCATAACGATTATGGAGATCCGTTTTGCTTCGGAAAAAAGACGGCGGCGGGGAAGCATGATGAAATGGAAGGATAAAGTTTTTTCGGACAGAGCGGTGAACAGCGGGAGGCAGCAGGAGCTGGATCTTGCGAAATCCATGCCGATTGTATGCCTTGGGATGGTGCATTGCGTAATCGAGTGTACGCCTGAGGAGCAGCTGGCGGAGGGCATCCCTTTTTTGTTCGATTCAGTGATCGGCGGCCCCTTGGGCGCACCGCTTTTTATGTTTGCTATGGGTATCGGCATGGCATATACCGTACATAACACATTCCGGGAATATATACGCAGGGGGGCTGATATTATTGCTGCGGGGTGTTTGCTGAATATTTGCCGATTTTTGATACCATTCCTGATAGGATATGGAATCACAGGAGATGGGGAAAAGTACATGGAGCCGTTGCTTTATCGGTTTTTTGGCAATGATATTTTACAGTTTGCCGGACTGGCTATGGTGCTGATTGGGCTATGGCTACGGTTGGGCATGTCGGACGCGGGTATGTTCTTGTCTTGTCTTGCCATGTCCCTGCTGGGAACTTACCTAAACGGGAAAGATTTCAGCATTCCCTTCTATAATATTTTTTTCGGACATCTGATCGGCACGGAGGATGCGGCAGGCATGGTAGTTTCGGATTTTCCGCTTATGAATTGGCTGCTTGTGCCGGTAAGCGGCTATTGGTTCGGCAAACGGCTTTTGCATGTAAAAAATAAACGGTTGTTTTATGGGGGGGTTTCCACGATATGTCTGCTTATGGCGGCGGTTTATTTTTTCATAGGCATACGGTATAGGCTGGGCATGTTCGGCGAGGGGCAAAATTGTTATTACCATATTACGACATGGGACTGCGCGGCAAGCCTTGCGGCGGCAGTGGCTTCCTTGGGAATGTGTTATGCGGCGGCGCGGCATATTCCGGATCGGGTGATGGAACGGGTCGCCGGGATCAGCAGGAATATCAATGCTGTTTATTGCATTCAGTGGGTTCTGGTGGCGGTCAGCATAAACCTGGCGCTTTATGGGGCGAGGGGAACGCAGACGCTGGGGCTGTTTTGGACGATGCTGGCTGGTTCTTGTATTAGCGCGGTTTCCGTATGGGCGGCTCCTTATCTTACGGCATACAGAAAAAAGAAGAAAGGGGAAAGGCGTGGGAAGGCATATGGAAATAAGAAAAAATAAACTGGGCATGAAAGCGTTGGCCGGGTTGTTTTTTCTGGCGGCAGCTTTGACGCTGTGCGTTTGTATTTCGGTGGGTATTCAATATTTGCGGGAAAAAATGGAAGAGTATGGACAGATCGCTTTTTCCTATGCCCGCACGGCAGCGGAATATATTGACGGAGACCGGGTGCTTTTTTATCTGGAAACCGGACGGAAGGATGATTATTATTGGCAGGTCAGGGATTTTTTGAATGCATCGCAGAAACAGACCAATTTAAAATATTATTATGTTTTCATTCCCTATGAAGATGATCTGGTCTATCTATGGGATGCGGACAATAAAGAAGGGGCTTGCCCGCTCGGATATCATGAAGCGTATATGGAAGGGGGGAAGGAACTTGTCGAAAAGATCTATGTGGAAGATCCCCTTGAGGAAATACTGATAACCAACGACGAAGAATATGGTTCGATTGCATCGGCCTTTTATCCGATTTTTAACAGCGGCGGCGAGCCTGTGGCAGTGGTAGGAGTGGATTTGTCCGTGCCGGAGATGGAAAAAGCGCTGATTCATTTCCTATGTATGATTGCGGTCAGCGCGGCGGGCGTGATCCTGCCGTCCATGTTCTTTTTTTATTCATTTATCAAAAAAAATATTATTGCGCCGGTCAGGCAGCTGAATGAGGCGGCAAAAACAATGGTGAGCAATCTGGAACAGGAAATACTTTTCTGCGCGGATATCCGCACAGGCGATGAAATCGAAGAGCTGGCCGGCGCTTTTGGGCAGATGAACGTGGAATTGCGGAATTATATCGAAAAGCTGTCCAAAGTAACGGCAGAGAAGGAACGCATAGGGGCAGAGCTGGATGTGGCGACGCATATCCAGTCGTCGATGCTTCCCTGCATTTTCCCTGCTTTTCCCGGAAGAGAGGAGCTGGATATTTATGCAGCGATGGATCCTGCAAAGGAGGTGGGAGGGGATTTTTATGATTTTTTTATGGTGGATGAGGAACATTTGGCGGTAGTTGTGGCCGATGTGTCTGGCAAGGGTGTTCCGGCGGCGTTGTTCATGGTAATCGGAAAAACGCTGATCAAAGACCATACCAGGCCGGGGGCGGATCTGGGGGATGTGTTTGAAAAGGTGAACGAGCTTTTATGCGAGTCGAACAGCGAGGGGCTTTTTATTACTGCCTTTGAAGGAGTGCTGGATCTTGTGACAGGAGAGTTCCGCTTTGTCAATGCGGGGCATGAAACGCCGTTTATCTGCAAACGAGGGGGGACCTATATGCCTTTTCCGATCCGGGCGGGCTTTGTGCTGGCAGGCATGGAAGGAATCCGCTATCAGGCCGACCGCATATGGCTGGAGCCTGGGGATAAACTTTTTCAGTATACGGACGGCGTGACGGAGGCGGCGAATGAGGAAAATGAGCTTTACGGCATGGAGAGACTGACGAAAACGTTGCAAAAAAATGCCGGGAAAACGCCGATGGAACTGCTGCCCGCAGTGAGAAGGGATATCGAGGACTTTGTCGGGGATGCGCCGCAGTTTGATGATATTACTATGCTGTGCGTGGAATATAAAGAGAGGATGAGAATCGATGGCCGATGAAACGGAGGGATGGGAGGCATGATGGAAAAGGAAAAGAAAGTACTGGTCGTTGAGGCGGTCGTGGAAAATATGGAAAAGGTGACGAAGTTCGTGGACGGACACTTATTAGAGTGGAATTGCCCGGCAAAGGCCCGGGTGCAGATCGATATTGCTATCGACGAGCTGTTCGGAAATATTGCCCATTATGCTTATCAGGAATTGCCGGGCGAAGCAACGGTGGAGGTGGAAGTGACGGAGGAACCGATGGCGGTGAGCATTACTTTTATTGACCATGGAATACCGTTTGATCCTCTGGCAAAGGCGGACCCGGATATTTCCCTGCCGGAAGAGGAACGCCAGCCGGGCGGTTTGGGCATTTATATGGTGAAGCAGAGTATGGATGGGATATCTTACCGCTATGAGAACGGCAGGAATATTTTACAGATCAGGAAAAACTTTTAGAAGGAGGGAAAGGGGACATGGCAATAGCGGAACAATTTGCAGGGCTTCAGATGGACCAGTTGATTGGTGCGCCGTTGCGGGCCGCAGTGGATGCAAGCCTCCAGCTTGCGGATTCCACGGCAGATTTTATCAGGCGGGCCGGGTTTGACGGGATGGGAAAGGTACGCACGGTATCTTTCGGCTATCAGAGATACAGCGCCAATGAAGACGGTACGAGCAACAGGGAGGAGATGGAGGTGGCAGTGCCGCTGCTGGCAGTGACACCGATTCCTAATCTTCAGGTAGACGAGGTGAACCTGCTTTTTGATATCGAAGTGAAGCAGAGTGAGCGTATAGAATCTTCCATAGAGCTGAATGCCGGGGCGAGCGGCAAACTTGGAGCTTTTAAAGTGGGCATTACAGGCAGCGTCAGTGCGCATCAGACGCATACAAGAAGCACGGACAATTCTGCAAAATATCATGTGGATATCCGGGCGGTCAATCATGGAATGCCTGAAGGGCTGGCCAGAGTGCTGGATATGATAGCCGCCAATATGACACCTGTTATGACGGGCAGCGTGCTAAAGGATGGAAACGGACAGGAACTGTCCGGGCAGGAAAAGGAAAGGGCAGAGCGATGCAAAAGGCTTCGGGCTGAAATCGCCGGGAAGGAGCAGCAATTCCATGCGGCAGAAGAGGGTCTTTCTATCCGTATGGCGCAGTTAAAAAAACTGGCAGAAACGCAGCTCAATGTATACAAGGAAAGCATTGGAAGGATCCAGGGTGAAATCAGCGCCGTATCCGATGCCGGGGAAGCTGGGACAGAGGCCCGCGCAGAACAGATGGCCGTTTATACGAAGGGAATGGATGCGGTGAGGCGAAGCTGGGAAGAGTTTATCGGGCAGATGGAGGAACTGATCCGCGTGCTGGCCGCTGGCCGGGAGGAAACGGAAGGCGTGGCCGGATTGTTTGCCTTGAAAGCGATCGACCAATGGGGGAATGTGACGGTTTATGGAAAAGGCGAGGCCTGTTATGACGATATAGAGGCGGCACAGAAAAAGGCGGTGGAGAACCGAAGAGTTATGGACAGGATGGAGGACGAGCTGCTGGAGAAAAGGGAAGAATACAGCAAAGCCATGCAGCTTCCCGGCAGATGGGAGGAATAATGGACAGGGTTATGGGAAAGAAAGAGGGCAATGCCTGGGAGAATATCCATTATGTAAAATTGGTTTCTATCGGCAGTATTGACCCGGGCATGCCGCTGCCGGAACAGACGAGGGAGGCGCAGGAGGCTTTGCTGAACCGATGCTTGACCGGATATCCCCAGGGGGTTATTATAGGGAAAGACGTAGCCGTCGGACGTTACCTCCTTGGGGGGCATGAGCTGGTGATGGAAAAGGTGACATATCATGTGGGATTTTCCAGGAAGCCGGCATGGGAAGAGGAAAAAGGAGGAAAGGTATGACGATTACGGAGCAAAAGGAGACAGGAAGGCTGGTCTTGCGGGTAGAAGGAAGGCTGGATACGGTGACATCGCCGCAGCTGGAACAGCGGCTTGGGGACAGCTTGGGAGAAATACAAGAATTGGTTTTGGATTTTACTTCCCTGGAATATATTTCTTCGGCGGGGCTGCGGGTATTGCTGGCGGCCCATAAGAGGATGAAACGGCAGGAGGGGGATCTGGTTGTCCGGGGGGTGAATGAGAATGTAAGGGAAGTCTTTACGATTACGGGATTTATAGATATGCTGCACATAGAGTGAGGGATAAAAGAAAGCAGGAGCGAAAAGGAAATAGGGTGCATGATATGGGGGCATTGGGCAGGAAGCAGATATGGGCAGGAAAAATAATTTTTTTTATCGGGCTGCTGCTATGCATTCCGATGCACAGCTATGCCTATTTTGGAGAAAATGAGGATTATATTTTATCGGCAGAGAGACCTTTGGACAGGACGGAAGGACATTTTCTGGAGTTTGCCAGCGAAGAAACATATACAGTAAAAGAAGGGGATACCTTATGGGGAATTGCAGATGCATATTGGGGGGCCGGAAGCTGTTATCCTCAGATCTTTCTGGAAAATAAAGACAGGGTCGGCGCTCCCGGCCTTCTGATGCCTGGAACGGAACTGAGACTGCGAAGAACGTTATATACAAGGGCAGGGCTGGTGGATTATATAGAGCAGGGAGAGTTTGGAAATGAACTTCTGATCGGGCCGGAAGCATTCACGATGGAAGATTTTGTTTCTCCTTATCGGATATTTGCCAGCGTGCCGTATCGGAACGACCTGCAGGAAGCGGATCCTTACAGCCATTGGGAAAAATTCCAGAGGGAAGTCAATATATGCAGCGGAGAAATATGCGGGGAGCTTGTGTCGGATCTTTTTTTCGAGCGTTACTGGGTGGCAGGAATCGGGCCTTTGTGCGGTTATCGCTTTACTTTTCATGCAGGAGAGAAAGATTATATAGTAATGGCATATTTTTGTTATAATGACACGACGAAAAGCGAGGCATTCGCTTTATGCGAGAAGGAATCCTGCACGGAAAGGCAGTTGGAGGAGGCGAGGGGAAAAGCTTTTTATGCGGCTGTCCGATATCTGGATCCAGGCGTGTACTATGGGAAAACAGAAGATTATATAGGCTGGGAAGACTGGAATTATCCGCAGCTTCGGAATCCCTTTGCGGATGCCATGCAAAGTCTTTATGAAGGCCCGCTGGAACAATCGGAAAAAGCGGCAAGCAGTTCCGCAGTCCAATGGAAGGAACCGGCGCTGGAAAAGCTGGTGAGGGAGGAATTGGCGGCTCTGTGGCAGCTGACGCCGGAAGAAAAACAGGAGTTTATGAAGCGGGATATCAAACTGGATGATTTGGAGGGAATTGAGGAACTGAATATTACCTATTATGCTGGTTCCATGGAAGAGAGGGGAAGATTATATGTGCAGATGAATGGATGCACGAAAAATGGGGAAAGGGGAGCGGAGATACAAAAGAGGGATCCTGGACAGGCCGCGTTGCTCGGTACATTGGAGGATTTGGAAAATTTCAAGGGGTTGGAAAAACTGGAACTTAGATTTCGAAATACTGATATTGCAGATTTATCCAGCTTGGGAGAACTGACCAGCCTGCGTGTATTGAAGTGCAATATCTATTCTGTGGAAACGCGGGTGGAAAATATTGATTTTTTAGGCAATCTGTCCAATTTGCGTACACTGTGCCTGGGCGGGTGGAGCGGCGGGAAATTCACGAAGTTTTTCGATGATATTACGGATTTGTCCGTGCTTGCCGGCTGTCCGCGCCTGGCCTATTTGACACTTGCTTTGGGAAATGTGGAAAACTGGGAATTTTTAAGGGATCTTCCTGAAATTTATTATCTGGATCTGGATTACGGGAAAGGGAGAAACCGTATCGCGCCGGATGAAGCTTTATTGCCCAATGCCTGTTTTATTTATTTTTATGGGGGAGAGCAGATACGCTTTGAAAACGGGGAAGGCTATGGGAAAAGCAGCAAAAAATAAATAGTACGGGTTTCTTATCTTTTTGACGCTTATTTGTTGACTTCAAGAGAGAAAGGTGTATAATGAAAATTAGTAGATATGAGATTCAAGTGTCAAAACCCCTTTCTACGGATGCGGTCTGGCAGCATCCATAGAAGGGGGTTTTCTTATCTGAATCCATAAAGGGAAAGGAAGAAATAAAAATTTGGAAGGTGGGGTTACATGAAAGAAAAAACAGTTGCTGGAACACAGAAAACAAGTGGATTCCGCAGTCTGACAGTGATGCTGGTTTTAATTATCTGTATTATGGTTTCGATTCCTACGATCGGGCTGGCATGCCTGGGAGTTTATTATCTGAGTCAGTCGATGGATGAATCTACGGAGCTGTACGAAGAGTCTATGACGGACGGATATTCGATGGAAATCAAATCTCAAGTGCAGTCGGCGCTTTCCGTGATACAGAGCTACTACGACAGATGCCAGAGCGGGGAACTAACGGAGGAAGAGGCTCAGAAAATGGCGGCGGATGCGGTTCGCTCCATGAGGTATAGGGATGATGCGTCGGGATACATATGGATAGACAGGGAGGATTATGTGCTGGTAGAGCATCCGATTCTGACAGACCAGGAAGGCGACAATCGGTATGACCTGACAGACCAGAACGGCGTGAAGGTTACACAGAGCGTAGTTGCGACTGCAAAAGGCGGGGGCGGATATAATGAGTTTTATTTTACGAAGTCGGATGGCGTGACTGTTGCGCCTAAGATTGCTTACTGCCAGATGTTTGAACCATGGGGATGGGCAGTGGCTACTGGTAACTATGTGGATGAAATGAATGAGAAGATTGACGGCAGGAAAGCGTATATTCAGGATCAGTTTTTCGGCATGCTTACGATGTACGGCATTACGGCTTTGGTGATGTTGATTGTAGCTTTTGCGATTTCCATATGGAGCGGAATGCGGATTACGAAGGGCATCAAGTTAGTGGAAGGCCATCTTCGCCAGGCGGCTATGGGGGATTTGAGCTTTACAGTCAGCCCTGCCTTGCTGAAACGAGGCGATGAGATCGGCGGCATGGCGCGTTCCCTGGATAATGTGCGGCAGTCGCTGGCCAATATGTTGGGAAGCGTGATCCAGACAGGGGAGAGCCTGAACAACAGCAGCGAAAGCTTCAGCCAGAAATTCGGATATATTTCAGACAGCATCCGAAATACCAATCAGGCGATCGATGATTTGGCACAGGGGGCGACGAACCAGGCCAATGAGACGGAGACAGTAAACGAGAAGATCGTGGAATTGGGCAATGTCATCGAAGTAGAAAAGAACGGCGTATATAAACTGGGAGAAGCGGTTTCTGCCATGATGACGCATTCGACAGGGGCTGCTGAGAGTATTAAGGAACTGGAGCAGATTACCGAGGTGACGATCGAAACGATCGACGTGGTATCCAAACAAACGAATAAGAATAACGATTCTGCTGCAAATATTACCAAGGCGATCGAAATTATCAAAGGTCTGGCGAACCAGACAAATCTTCTTTCATTGAATGCCAGCATAGAGGCAGCCAGAGCCGGGGAAGCAGGAAAAGGATTTGCCGTCGTGGCCGAAGAAATCAGGAATCTGTCCGAGGAATCTTCAGGCAATGCCAAGGAAATTGAAAGCATCGTAAAAGAATTGGTCGGCAATGTGGAAGTCTCTGTAGCGAAAATGGAGGAAGTAACGCGTAATGTGCAAAATCAGCAAAAGCGCCTGAACGAGACGAGAGAGGCGTTTGAGCATTTGAACCAGGAAGTGATTTTGGTGGAAGAGGTGACAAAGGAGATCGGAAGCCAGACGGAGATTCTTGGTTCCTTGAAGCAGATCGTTACGGATTCCGTCAACAGTCTGGCGAGCGTGGTGGAAGAGAACGCGGCTTCTACGGAAGAGACGAGTGCCAGCATGGCGCTTCTGTCCCAGACATTAGGCGAGTGTACGGAAGACACGGAAGGCTTGGTGACGTTAAGCCATCTGCTGAATGAACAGGGAAGCAAGTTCCAGCTGTAAACGGGCAGAAGCTGACAGCGAGAGCAGCAGGGACGGAAAATATTTTATAAACTGAAATGTGGCATTAGGGCTGGTCATTGCACCGATAATTTGATACAATCGATGCAACGGCCAGCTTTTTTGCTGGTTTAAAGCGTACTTTTTGTAAAAAGGATACTAAAAGGAGTGGAGGATATTTTTATGGGAATTGTTTTAAAGGATATACTCGCCATTCTTCCGGGCGGAGAGAAAGACGAAGTAAAGAAAACAAGCATTTATATTGAGGGAAACAGAATTGCTGCGATAGGAGAAAAGCCGGAAGGGTTTCAGGAGGAAAAGGTGATCGACGGACAGGACAGGCTGGTGATTCCTGGCCTGATCAACTGTCATACGCATTCTTACATGGCATTTATGAGAAATGTGGCTGATGATTTGTCTTTTATGGACTGGCTTTTTGGGACGATCGATCCGATCGAGCAGCAGATGACGGATGAGGATACTTATTGGGGGGCATGCCTTGCTATTATAGAAATGATAAAAAGCGGAACGACATGCTTTAACGATATGCAGATGAATATCCACCAGACGACCAGGGCGGTAAAAGAGTCCGGCATGAGGGCTGTCATCAGCAGGGGGCTGATCGGGAGCGGGCATGATGAAGCCGGACAGATGAGATTGCGGCAGGCGTATGAAGAAAGAGATGCGGCAAAGGACTGCGACAGGCTGAGCTTTATGTTAGGCCCCCATGCGCCTTATACCTGCGACGACGGATTTATGAGGGTCGTATCGGAGGAAGCGAAGAAAAATGGAATGCGAATTCATGTGCATTTGTCAGAAAGCGTGAGCGAAATAGAGCAGATACGGGAAAAATACGGTATGACACCGATTGAAATGGCGGATCGGAACGGCCTTTTTGACGTTCCGGCCATCGCCGCCCATTGCGTGCAGGTTACGGATGAGGATATCGCGATCCTGAAAGGAAAGAGAGTCAGCGTTGTAACCAATCCCGCCAGCAATATGAAGCTGGGGAACGGTTTTGCCCCGATCGGGAAAATGTTGGAAATGGGTGTAAACGTATGCCTGGGAACGGACGGGGCGGCATCCAACAACAGCCTGAATATGTTCCGGGAACTGGGGCTGCTGACGCTGATCCATAAAGGCGTAAATAAAACACCCCAGTGCGTCAGCGCCAGGGAAGGTTTTCGCATTGCCACGATAAACGGGGTGAAAGCGTTGGGGCTGGAAGAGGAAATCGGTTCTATCGAGGCAGGGAAGAAGGCGGATCTGGCTATTCTGGATTTGAATACCCCTTCTTTGATGCCGAGGAACAATCTGATTGCGGGACTTTCTTACTCTGCAAACGGCTCCGAAGTGGAAACGGTGATTATTGACGGAAAAATAGTCATGGAAGACAGAAAAGTGTTGACGATGGATGAAGAGCTGGTGTATAAAAAGATTAATGAAATCATCGTCAGAATGGGGCTGGACAAAAAAGAATACGAATAAGTATGTAGCCGTATAACGCGGTTCGCATAAAAGTGATGATAGGACAGACGACCATCACTATAATAAAAATTCGGCTGAATATATCTCATAATTTTATTGGAGGACAAGAAATGAGCAGTGAAATCAGAGACATTAATTTAGCCGAATCCGGCGAACGCAAGATCGAATGGGTCAGAAGGAATTGTGACCTGCTCCGCACATTGGAAAAGGAATTTTCGGAGACAAAGCCTTTTGCCGGAAAGAAAATAGCGCTTTCCGTGCATCTGGAGGCGAAGACGGCTTATTTGTGCAAGGTATTGAAAGCGGGCGGCGCGGAAATGTATGTGACGGGATCCAATCCCCTGTCCACGCAGGACGATGTGGCGGCGGCTCTTGTAAAAGACGGTCTGGAAGTGCATGCATGGTATGGTTGCACGCCGGAGGAATATGAGACGCATATCCGTCACGTGCTGGAAGCCGGACCGAATATTATTATCGACGACGGCGGCGATCTGGTCAATATGGTGCATACCCATATGCCGGAGCTGATTCCTTCGATTATTGGCGGGTGCGAGGAAACAACAACGGGTATTATCCGCCTGGAGGCGATGAATAAGGCAGGGGAATTGAAGTTCCCTATGGTTCGCGTCAACAATGCGGACTGCAAACATTTATTTGATAACAGATACGGTACGGGTCAGTCCGTATGGGACGGAATCAACAGGACGACGAATCTGATCGTGGCAGGCAAGATCGTGGTAGTCGCTGGCTATGGATGGTGCGGCAAGGGTACGGCTATGAGAGCCAAGGGGCTTGGCGCGAGGGTGATTGTGACAGAGATTGACCCGATCAAAGCGATCGAGGCTGTCATGGACGGCTTTGACGTAATGCCAATGAATGAAGCGGCTAAGGTAGGGGACTTCTTTGTGACGGTGACAGGCTGTGACAAGGTTATCGACGAGGAAGATTTCGCGGTTATGAAGGACGGGGCGATTCTTTGCAACGCCGGGCATTTTGACTGCGAGATCGATATGGCAAGACTGCGTGAGATCGCTGTGGAAACGAGGGAGCAGAGAAAGAATATTATGGGTTATAAGCTTCCGACGGGACAGTGGATTTTTGTGCTGGCAGAGGGCAGGCTGGTAAATCTGGCGGCAGGAGACGGCCATCCGGCAGAGATTATGGATATGAGCTTCGCGATTCAGGCGCTTTCCGCAAAATATCTGGTGGAGCATGGCAAAGAGCTGAAGGAGAAATTGATTGATGTGCCGAGGGAAGTGGATATGGATGTAGCAAAGCGCAAGCTTTCCTTCCTTGGAAAAGAGATTGATGTTCTGACAGAGGAACAGGAGAAATATTTGAATAGTTATACGTTATGATGGATAGTGCCGGGCAGGAAGAGAGTTCTCCTGCCCGGTTTTGTGTGCAGGGGAAAGGCTTTTCCCCTGCTCGATTGATATAAGGTATGAAAGACAATGGACTAGGCACTCGTGGGTATTTTCAATTTCTGCCCGATGCTCAATAGATCGCTGGTGAGACCATTGGCTTTTTTTATAGCTTCGACTGTGGTGTTGTAGCGCCTAGAAAGCAGCCAGAGGGTGTCGCCGGAGCGGACGGTATACTCGATATAAGCTTCTGCCTGGGAAGAGGGTATTTTTAATATCTGCCCCACATTGATCAGATCGCTGGTCAGTCCGTTCAGGCGCTTGATAGCATCTACTGTAGTTTGGTATCGCTGTGCAATGAGCCAGAGGGAATCCCCGGCCTGGACGACATAGGTGCTGGTTCCGTTTTCCGGCTTTTGGGGAGGGACATTCTGGCTGATTCCACGATAGGTATCGTAGAGGGCATTCCATGTAAGAGTCCCGACAATGCCGTCTGCCTGTAACCCCATGATTTGCTGGAAAGCGATGACCGCTTGGCGGGTTCCGCTGCCGAAGATGCCGTCTTGGGCAGGGGCGGGAATGCCGGGATAATATTCGGAGATGATATCCAGAAGGTATTGTAAGGTAATGACATCCGGGCCTCTGGAGCCCTGTCGGAGTATGGAGCTTGGGGGGACGGTTCCGATTCCGAGAGTTGTTCCTTCGCTGTCCAGCTCCGCTAGCCTAGTGACGGCGGTATAGAGGCTTGATATTTTATACCAAGTTGATTTCCCGACGATGCCGTCTGGTGCCAGATTAAAAATGCTTTGGAATTTGGTAACTGCCGCTTTGGTGCTGCTTCCGAAGCTGCCAGCAGGATCGGTAATAGAAGGGATTGCCGGATAATTGCGGCGGATTCGGTTGAGCCAGGTCTGTATCGTTTGCACATCAAGGCCGCTGCTTCCTTGCTTGAGAGGCGTTCCTGGGTAGGAAGTAAGAACGTTGGTAATGATGTTGGTCTGGACGATTTCAATATCGTCAGGATAATAGGAACGCAGGATCTGCAAAGGCGTGTATCCCCGGTCTGCCAGAGTAACCGTGCCCCATTGGGACATGCCTTGGCAGGAAACAGTGGCGCCGTTGCAGAAGGAAGTGAAATAAGGAGCGAGCTGCCCTTGGCGGCGTACATACTCATTGAAAATATCGTCCACGATCCTGCTGATGGATTCGTAAATGGGGCGGCCGTAGATAAAATATTGGTCGTAGGCGGTGCTGTTGGTGATGTCAAAAGGATAGCCTTGATTTCGGTACGGCGGTATCAACCAAACAATATGCATTTCTATTTATATTTTCTCAAAAATTCGTCTGGAAGAATAGCAGGAATTCTTGATGAAGCAAAGTCTTTTATGTTTCGCGTTATAATATAATCTGCAGAAGTAGCAATAGCACATTCTTCCTGAAGGCAATCTTCAAAATCTTTAAACTTTTTGTTATCCAAAGCAGAAAGAATTTTGAAGGAATCAATTCCTTCTACCCTGACAATTTGGCAAATGTCCTTTAACGCTTCTCTGCGCTCTTCTCTAGTCATAGATTTTCGCAGAATATAAAAGAGGTTCGGAATAGAGTGGGCGGCAATATATCCGCAAATTTTTTTGTCTGCACACATAGTTAGAATATCATATGCGATATCAAAATAAGGATCTCTGCCTAATAATAAATCTGCCAGAATATTTGTATCAATCAATACCCGCATACTTTTCCTCCCTGGCTTTTGCTAATTCAGCTTTATAGTCGATTTCTACATCGCTTTGTTTGCGGAATCGCTGTAAATCTTCTAATGCTATTTGTGCTGGTGTCTTAGCTTCTTTTACTATATTTTCGGACAAACCTTCGACACTCTCGAGAAGTTGTATGACGTAATACAATTTTTCTTCCGGTATACGGCTGATTATATCAATCGCTCTTTCTTTCATTGCTGTCATAAAATACCCTTCTTTCAAATAATGTGTAAACGTAGTATTTTCTATATTATAAGCGATAAGACAATCTTCATGCAACTAGTTCCTTCATTTGATTTTTAGCACAATATCTCCATCCTTCACAATAATCCTATCAATGAGGTAAAATAGAAGCATTTGTTTTACAGCCATATCTCCATTTTGGAATTCTTTCTTCCAGTCCGGGGGCTTTTGGGCAGACATTATTTGTTTGCTCCGTTCCGTTTCCATTTGCTGGAGCCTGGCATGCAGTATTTTTTCCTGTTCCTGCAAGGCGGCCAGGGACTGTTTTTTTTCCTCCAGGATGGAGGATAATTGTTCCGCGCTGAAAAAATAATCGCCCCGGATCGCTTCTGGTATTTTTTCTTCCAGGGAAGATATATCGAGGCAGAGCGATTTTTTCCTTCGCTGGAGCATATCCAGTTCCTGCTGTTGTCTTTTTTGCTTTTGCTCATATATTTTTTGCAGATCTTCTGAAATATCCACGTCCTGGATTTGCCCGAGTATTTGTCCCGCCGCTTGGAAGACGGCATTTTCCAGATAATTTTGGGAATAGCAGGAACGGGCTGGGCATTTTTCGGGGCAAAGATATCTTCCGACAAAAGAGGGCTGGCACTCGCCCGATTCTGTCTGGCGGTATTTGTAGTAGCTGCCATTCTTTAATTTGCTTCCGCAGTAGCCGCAGTAGGCCAGCCCCGTCAGGGCGAGTTTTCCTGAGGTGCGGAGAGGGAAGACGGATGGATTTTCGTATGGCTGGAGTCTTTGTTTTTCGGATGTATGGGCATAAACTTTTGCCTTTCTTGCTTCACGGATTTCCTGTGCTCTTTCCCATTCCTGTTTGGGAATGATGACCAATTCAGGTATTTGTTCTTTGGAATAGACCCAGTCTTTTCGATCCAGCCGCGTAAAGCTGCCATGGTTTATTCTTCGGTTCAGGGCATAGTATCCCATATAAATTGGATTTTTCAAAATGCTGGCTATGGTGGAAGGTTTCCAGCAGTCCGTAAGAATGGGGGGGATATTTTCTTCGTTCAGGGTATTTGCAATTCTTCCATAGCCCATGCCGCAGTGGGTTGAGAGAAAGTATATTTTCCTGACTACCGCCGCGTCTCTTTCCACAATTTCCAGTTTTTTTAATGCCCGGCCATGATTGCTGATGAAGCCGGAGGGAACCAGGCGGTAGCCGAAGGGAGCCTTTCCACCCACAAATTTGCCGGACTTTACCAGCTCGATCTGGTGGTCCCTTACCCTCATGCCCGTTTTTTTGCTTTCTCCTTCGTTTTGCCAGAAACGGATATAATTGAGAAGTTTATCGATATGGTCGTCAGTCTTCAGCTGGCCGTCTTTAATCGTCCATACTTCAATGCCGAGCTTGTTCAAAGCGGCCACATAAAAGCTATACTCCTCCTGTCTGCCGATTCGGTCGGACATATAAGCAAGCAATACATCGAATTCGTGTTTTTGCGCATCGGCCATAATTTCCTGCAGGACTGCCCGGTCTTCCACGCCGTTTTTGTAAGCGGATACCGCTTTTTCCATATATTCTCCGTCGAACTGCCAGTCAGGGCGGCTTAAAATATATTGCTCCGCTTCCGCTCTCTGGATGGGGATGTCGTTATCGCGGAGCTGCTGCCTGGAAGATACTCTTAACAGGGTTCGGACTCTTTTATGCATAAGAATCTTCCTCCAGTTTTTGCAGATAAATTTCCTTCAGGTATTGGATCAGGTTCTGCTCATTTTTGGGATCGGGATGTTCGGGGAATTCGATCGTGACTTTTATTTCCTTATTTTGAAAGAGATAGATAAATGATTGTGAGAACATGATGTGCCTCTGAATATCTTGTAGTTATTGCATTTTATGTAAAGGGCTTCGGCGATATGCCCGGGAGGCCTTTGCTTTTGCGAGCGGTGGTTTCCTCACCACTCGGTATAGACCCTGTTCAGCGCGAAAGTAATGATGGCGTAAATATTAGCCCGCATGGACGCTTCCGGCCAGGTGGGATAGATTTCGCTGCTGGCTACATTTTTCACGTAATCGGGAAATGAGACCTGCACATTGGAGGCAGAAGATGCCGGAGGGCCGAGGTGGACAGTGATGGGATTGGGAATAACAACCTGGCGCAGTACATAGGGTTCTTCTACCGTTCCCTCCTGGCGGCGCGCTGTCTGCATGGCGACCGCAGGTTTTCCGATGGAAATTTCCGCTTGTAAAGGGCTGCGCTGGGATTCCTGCATCGGTATAAGCACAACTGGCAGATTGGCTGTCTCGTCTTCAAAGATAGGAATGTCCGAAACATAAAGGGAATTAAAACCTGCCGCGCGGGCCAGTACGGAATAACTGCGATAAGGTGTTCCGGTATAATATGGATTTTGGGAAAAATTTCTGCTGACTGTTTCCAGAGGAACTTTTTGTGTTTCCCCGCTTTCATCTGTCGTCAGGGAGTAGACCGAATTTCCCAGGCTGTCCATGATCCGAATTTGTACGCCGGTTAATGGAACGGCATCTTGGGCGGTCCGCGTCTGTATAGTGAGATAACCGATAGACATGATTTGTCTCCTTGTCTTCTATATCTTTATGTATTATAGGTATGAAGGAGAAGGGGAATAGTTACTGTGAGGGGGCATGTTACAATTAATCGGCAGAGGACTGGATGCGGATATAATAAAAACAGTAGTGCGGAAGAAACCGATATGCTATAATGAAGACACGCTATGGAAGGGGGTTCCAATGATGGACAAAATAGAAAAAATCAAAAACCTATGCGAGGAAAAACAGATCCGCATGATCGATTTCAAGATGACGGATATCGACGGGCGGTGGAGGCATATTACGATTCCGGTAGAAAGGTTCGGAGAAGACACGTTTGTTTACGGGATCGGGTTCGACGGTTCGAACTATGGATATGCGCCGATTGAAAAGAGCGATATGGTATTCCTGCCGGATCCTGATACGGCTTATGTGGACCCGTTTGCGGAGGTTCCGACGCTGACGATGTGCGGCAACGTATGCACGATCGGGAAAGGGGAGAATAAGCCGTTTGACCAGTATCCGAAAAATGTGAGCCTGAGGGCGCTGGAATACATGAAGGAAAGCGGGATTGCAGACAGGATGGTGATCGGGCCGGAGTTTGAATTTTATTTGTTTGACAGCGCCCGCTATGAAGTAACCCCGCAGCAGTGCGGCTATAGGATCGACACGAAACAGGCTGACTGGAATTGCAGCCTGGATACGGCGGGGAATAATGGTTATGAGGTTCCCTATAAGGGAGGCTATCATGTGGCGGCCCCGCAGGATGTGGGATATGACCTGCGCAGCCGGATGTGCATGATGATGGAGGACTGGGGGATCAAAGTAAAATACCATCATCACGAGGTAGGCGGCCCCGGGCAGATGGAGATCGAAGTGGAACTGGCAGACATGCCGGCGATGGCAGATAATACGATGATCATCAAATATATTATTAAGAATATGGCGGCAAAAGAAGGAAAAACGGCGACTTTTCTTCCGAAGCCGATTTATCAGGAGGCGGGCAGCGGGCTGCATGTGCATATGCTTCTGATGAAAGACGGGAAACCGCTGTTTTATGATGAAGACGGCTATTCGGGACTGAGCCGGACGGCGCATTATTTTATTGGCGGGCTTTTAAAGCATATTGCTTCTTTGTGCGCGTTTACGAATCCTTCTACTAACTCTTTCAAAAGGCTGGTTCCGGGATTTGAGGCGCCGGTTACGGTAGGCTATGCCACTTCCAACCGCAGCGCGGTAATCCGTATCCCGGCTTATGCCAAGACGCCGGAGACGAAGCGCTTTGAACTGCGCAACCCGGACGCGACGGCGAATCCATATTATGCATATGCGGCAATTCTCATGGCTGGGCTTGACGGGATAGAAAACCAGATCGATCCGGCGGCGAATGGGTGGGGGCCTTATGATTTTAATCTTTATTCCCTGTCCGAGGAGGAGCAGAAGAAGATCAAAGGTCTTCCGAAGTCGTTGGGGGAGGCGTTGGACGCGCTGGAGGCAGACTGCGAATATCTGACAAAGGGCGGCGTATTTCCGCAGCGCCTGATCGACGTGTGGATCGCCCGCAAACGGGGGGAATTGAAAAAGATGGAACAGATTCCCAACCCGGCAGAATTTAAGATGTACTACGACTTATAAAAGGAAAAGAGGATGGCTGCGCATATGGACTGGGAAGAAAGGGAACGATCGGACGGAAGGAAGGAAAAGAAGCTGGCTGTCGCCATTATTTCCGTTTGCATTATTCTGGCTATAGGTATAAAAGTATATACGATGTTAGCGCGTTCTTCTCAAGGGTACGGCGGTTATACGGTGCAGAAGGAGCAGTATTATGTGGAATATTCGGAGCAGTATGACTACTGGGATGTGCTGACGGTGGAATATCCCAGGCTGGAGGGGATTGATGAGGAAACGCAGGCGCTGGTCAATGGGCTGATGTATGATACAGCCATGGAAAAGGTGGATTACTGGCATTTGGAGCCGGATGGAGAGGTGCGCGAATTGCAGGAAGAATATACGATTTTCTGCAGCGATGTGCGGTGCGATGTGCCTTACCATAGCCAGTATTTGCTGAGCGTGGATTTTAAAGAAATGTATGCGCCGATCAGCCCGGTTTACTATGTTTATGGCACGGAGCGGGGACTGAATGTGGATCTGATGACGGGAAAAGTATATGAGCTGCCGGACATTCTGCGGATTGATGAAGACTTTGTTGACCTGTGGCTTCGGGCCGCCCATAAGAAATATGGGGATGAAATGCCATATGAAGAAGAAATGCGGGAGTATCTGCTGGAATGGTTTTCCGGGGACGGCGGCGAAGCGGAGGAGTATTATGACTTCCGGCCTTTTTTCTATATTACATCGAGGAAGGAGATTGCGGTAGGACTGTCGGTCGACCCAAAGCCGGCAGGGATTACCGGGAATGCCCCGAGAAATAATGTTTACAGCGTTGTTTTGTTTTGGAGCGATATAAAGCCTTATCGGACGGAATCGGAGTTCTGGAAAAAATACGAAGAATCGGAAACGGCGGGCAGGGTACTGGAATGCACGGATCTCCAGGATAACCTGTGGTTGGGCGAGGACGCGGGGGTATGGAAGTATTGGATGGAGAGGGGATGGGATGAGGATTCGAATCCTTTTTGAAAATGTGTCCCGGCGGCGGTCAGTGTGATGCTGGCCGCCGCGTCGCGTTGTCCTGGAACCGAAAATAGTCCGGCCTGTGGCGTGACTGCGTGTATTCAAACATGATGCCGTCGCTGTTGTATGTCTGGCTGCTGACGACGGCAAGACAGTTGTAATCGCCAAGCTCCAGATATTTTTCATCTATCTGCGTCATTTTTTCTACAGTCATGATTCTTTTGCTTGTGACTATGGAAATGCGCAGGGTATTTTCCAGATATTCATAGATGGAATTTTCGGCGATTTCCGGCGTCAGGGTGGGAACGACATCTTTTAAAAAGTAGTTATGGTTAAGAATCAGCGCCTTGTTATCCAGATAGTGGAGGCGTTGGAGGTAATAAAGCTGGGAACCGGGGGGGAACCCGGTTTTTTTTGAAACCTTTTCGTCGGCAGCCAGTTCTGTAAAGCAGAGGACTTTCGTTTTCGGTACTTGGCCGTTGCGGAGAGCGGATTCCTTAAAAGATTCGATGCCTCCTAAAGTGAAAGAAGTCTGCTGGGCTGGTTCAAATATATTGCGCACGCCCTTCCCTTGCATAGTCTGGACATAACCGTCCGTAACGAGGGCGGCGATGGCGCGGCGCACAGTATTGCGCGAGCAGCCGTAGGTGAGGATGAGATGGTTTTCCGAGGGAAGGAGTTCCTGGAATTCATATTCGCCGCTCTCGATCCGGGTTTTGAGATCCTTATATATGAAATCGTATTTTGCTTTTGGCATGAAAAACCTCCTATAAAAGAAAAGCCTTTCGGAGAGGCATATTTGTTTAAACATTACAAATTTATTATAGTGCCTGGATGAAGGATGTCAATAAGTTCGTAGATTCATGAAATGTAAAAAAAGAATAAAAAAAATATAAAAATTGGTTGACATGTTTAAACAAGCATGATATAAATAAATTACACTACTTGTTTAAACATGTTGGAGCAAATTGACAGATATATAAAGGAGGATAACTTATGGGTAAGTATGCAGAGGATGCGAAAGAGCTTCTCGAGCTGGTGGGAGGTAAAGGAAACATTGCGGCGGTATCGCATTGTATGACGCGTATGCGTTTTGCGTTAAGCGACCCGGCGAAAGCGGATGTGAAGAAGATTGAGGCTATGAAAGTGGTAAAGGGCAGTTTTACCCAGTCAGGGCAGTTCCAGGTGATCATCGGGAATACAGTGGCGGATTTTTATAATGATTTTGTTGCTGTAGCTGGAATCGAAGGGGTTTCCAAAGATGCGGTAAAACAGGCGGCAAAACAGAACCAGAACGTGCTGCAAAGAATCGTGACAGCGCTGGCGGAAATTTTTGCCCCGTTGATTCCGGCAATTATTACGGGCGGTTTGATTCTGGGGTTCAGGAATTGTATCGACAGCTTGTATTTATTTGAAAACGGAACAAAGACACTATGCGATATCAGCCAGTTTTGGGCAGTGATTGACAGCTTTTTGTGGCTGATCGGGGAAGCGGTGTTCCATATGCTTCCGGTAGGCATCTGCTGGTCGGTGACAAAGAAAATGGGAACGACGCAGATGTTAGGTATCGTGCTTGGTTTGACACTAGTGTCAGGACAGTTATTGAATGCTTATGCGGTGGCTGGAACAGCGCCGGGTGATATTCCTGTTTGGAATTTCGGCAGTTTCCAGGTCAATATGATCGGCTACCAGGCACAGGTTATTCCCGCGATATTGGCGGCATTTACTTTGGTTTATTTGGAGAGATTTTTCCGCAAAATAACGCCCCAGGTGGTTTCTATGATCGTTGTCCCGTTCTGCAGTCTGCTGCTGGCGGTAATCGCGGCGCATTTTATTCTTGGCCCGGTAGGCTGGAAGATAGGTTCTGTGGTTTCTTCGGTCGTTTATGCAGGGATCACCGGTTCCTTTAAGGTTGTTTTCGGGGCAGTATTCGGCTTTGTATATGCGCCCCTCGTTATTACGGGCCTTCACCATATGTCGAATGCGATCGACTTGCAGTTGATTGCGGATTACGGCGGAACGATGCTGTGGCCGATGATCGCATTGTCCAATATCGCCCAAGGTTCTGCAGTTTTAGGAATGATCGCCCTGCAAAGAAAAGATGCGGAAGCGCAGGAAGTCAATGTTCCGGCTTGCATTTCCTGTTACCTTGGTGTAACGGAACCGGCGATTTTCGGCGTAAATCTGAAGTTTGCTTATCCTTTCGTATGCGGCATGATCGGTTCCGCCTGTGCGGCAGTCGTATGCGTGGCTACCGGGACGACGGCCAATGCAATCGGAGTAGGAGGGCTGCACGGCATTCTTTCGATCCAGCCGAACTACATGGTCAGCTTTGCCATCTGTATGGCGATTGCGGCAGGGGTGCCGTTTATCCTTACTTTTTTGGTTGGGAAAAAGAAATTGGCCGGAACGGTACAGGAAAAAGCGGCGGATGAGGTTTCCGGCATGGATGAAAGCACAAAAGAATGGAAGGCATTTTTGAGCGGGAGAGTGATTCCGTTAAAAGAAGTAAAAGATGGCGTATTTTCCGAAGGAGTGATGGGAGAAGGGATCGCGATTATTCCTGAAAACGATATTCTTTATGCGCCGGTGGCTGGAAGGATTTCTGTCTTGATGGAAGAATCACGGCATGCCTGCGGAATGAAGTTGAAAAACGGCATGGAGATTTTGCTCCATGTAGGAATCGATACAGTGGATATGAAGGGCGAAGGCTTTGCATATCTCGTAAAAGAAGGGGAAGAAGTAGCAGCAGGAACGCCCCTGATCCGGTTTGACAGGGATAAAATCAAAGCGGCCGGGCATCCGGATACAACGGTATGCATCATTACCGAACAGGGAAACGGGGGAAAGGCATCGTTCCATACGGGAATCCATGCGGCAGCAGGAAAGACGGCGGTCATTACGCTGGATGGTGAGTAATTGGAATAAAGAGGAAATTATATGCGCCGGAAAGAGCGCGGAAATGAGGTCGAAAATGGCAGATTATAAAAAAAGCGTAGTATATCAGATTTATCCGAAGTCATTTTATGACAGCAACCATGACGGGCTGGGGGACTTGCGGGGCGTGATCGAAAAGCTGGATTATATCGGGGAACTGGGAGTGGATTATATCTGGCTGACACCGTTTTTCGTATCGCCGCAGAACGATAACGGATACGATGTGGAAGACTATTACCGTATCGATCCGCGCTACGGCACGATGGATGATTTGGAAGAATTGATCCGCGGGGCAGACCGAAGGGGGATCCGCCTGATGCTGGATATGGTCTTTAACCATACTTCCAGCCGCCATGAATGGTTCCAAAAGGCTTTAGCAGGGGATGAAAAATATAAGAATTATTACATTTTCAGAAAAGGAAAGGGCGGGAAGGAAGCGCCTACCAACTGGGAGAGTAAATTTGGAGGAAGCGCCTGGGAATATGTGCCGGAAATGGATGAATTCTATCTGCACTTGTTCGATGTTTCCCAGCCGGACCTGAATTGGGATAATGAAGAGGTAAGGGAGGAAATCCGAAAGATACTTCTTTTCTGGATGGAAAAGGGCGTGAAAGGTTTTCGGTTTGACGTAGTCAATCTCATCAGCAAGGGAGAGTTTGCCGACGATATGGATGGGGACGGAAGGAAGTATTATACGGACGGGCCGAATATCCATCGGTATCTGAAAGAATTGAACGAGCTGACGTTCGGCAGGGATGCCGAGATCGTTACGGTGGGAGAGATGTCCAGCACTTCCATGGAAAACTGCTTCCAATATGCCGGGGAAGACAGCGGCGAGCTGTCCATGGTATTTAATTTCCACCATTTGAAGGTGGACTTCATGGGGGATGAAAAGTGGGTGCTTGTTCCGGCGGATTTTATGAAGCTGAAAAAGATTTTATTCAGCTGGCAGGAAGGAATGGAAGAGCATCATGCATGGAATGCCGTTTTCTGGTGCAACCATGACCAGCCGAGGGTGGTTTCCCGGTTTGGGAGCGAGGGAAAATATTGGAAAGAGTCGGCGAAAATGCTGGCTACGGTCATCCATGGGATGCGGGGGACTCCTTATATTTACCAGGGGGAGGAGCTTGGCATGACAAATGCCGGATTCACCCATATTTCCCAATACCGGGACGTGGAAAGCCTGAACCACTTCCGCATTTTGCAGGAAAAGAGGCTGACCGAAGGGGACGCATACCGTATTTTGCAAATTCATTCCAGGGATAATGGGCGTACGCCGATGCAATGGGAGGAAGGAGCGAACGGCGGTTTTACGGATGCCGTTCCATGGATTGAGGTGAACGGGAACTGTAAAGAGATCAACGCGGCGCAGCAGAGGATGGATGGAGATTCTATTTTCCATTATTATCGGGAACTGGTTCGTCTCAGGAAGAAATATGACGTGATTTCTTACGGCAGTTTCCAGGCCTTGGATGAAGAAAATCCGTCGGTGCTGGCTTATAGGCGGACACATGAGGGACAGGAGCTGGTGGTAATCTGTAATTTTTATGAAAAGGAGATGGACTGGAAAAGCCCGGTAAGTCTTCAAGGCTTCCAAAGACTGTTGGGAAATTACGAGGAGCGCGAGGCAAAGGACGAGATGAAGCTTAAGCCGTACGAAGCGGTGATTTTTTGGAAAAAGGCAGAATAAAAGGCTGCAAAAAATGAAATAAGATGCAAATATGATGCAAACATGCGTTATTCTAAGTAAGAAAGACCGAAATACAGGCATTTTTTCTGCCAAAAGCAGAGGGAGCATGGGGGTTGGAATGAAAAGAAGCTATAGCGTGTTTGCATTATTCTTTTGTTTATATATGGCATATCATACGGCGGCTGGATGGGAAGGGCAAACCGTTTTTCCTTCCGGGTCAGCCGGGAAGATTTATGAGGAAGGGAAGGAAGCTGCGGAAAACAAAACAGCGTCTTTGCCTGGTAAAAAATATTCGGCGGAGTTTGCGCAGGAAGAGCGGGCTTATACAGTGACGGCGGTGGATACGAGGGAAACCTGTTGGGAGGAAGGCGGGGAGTATAGTATTTTTCGGGTCTGCGTGAGGGACGGAGCGGGAAACACGGTGCAGGAATTCGGTTGTAAAATACCGGTGATGCATGTGGTGAGCCTGGAATTCGATGATTTGAATTTCGACGGCTTCCCGGACTTGAAAATAGGGTATTCCAATTGGAAAAATGATACGAATTACTGTAGCGTGCATCTTTGGAATGAAGGGGAAGGGAAATTCGGCGGGGAGAAAATATGTATTCCGATGGAATATGAAAAAGCGGAAGAGCAGAAAATGTTCCGGGCCGTTTCCCGACAGACGGATGCAAAAAGGCAGACAATCTGCAGGATCGGGGAAGACGGGAAACTGGACATGCTTCGTTGGTGGGAAACGGATGAAGAGGCGCATTGGCAGACGATTGGGGACTTTGAGGAAGGAAAGATCCTTTATGAAGGACCATGGGGAAGAAAAGAGGAAGAAGATTTTGAAAATGAGGAGGATTATGAAGATATTTTCTGGAGCGGGCTGCGGGGGGAAGGAGAGCCTCGTGTCTGGTGGGAATGCGGGGCGGGAGGCGGACAGATTGTTTTGCAGGATCTGATACCAGATAAATCATTAAAATTGATATTTTATAAAGATGGAAAAGAAAAAATTGTAAGAATATTTCAAAAACACAGGGATTATGGAAACCAAAGGGAATATACAGGGGGGATATGGGAGGCTCTTCCGGGGCAGGAAGGAATTTATCTGTGGGATCATATTTATCCGAAGTGGAGACATGTGGAGTATTATGTTCTGGCCGACTCCGCATCGGGAGAAAAGGAACTGTACCGCCTGGACAAGGATTGGACGAGCGGGCAGGAGAAAACCAGGGGGAGGAAAATCAATGAGAAGAGAAAAAAATCCACAGAGCCGGAAATACAGCAGGAAATGAAAAGGAAGCTGGAATTTGCTGAAAAACTGTTGCAGTCGGACGGGGGATTTGACATGAACCGGGAAGAATATCTGGCAGTATATAGGAACATGCCAGTAAGGGAAGCAACGGAAGAATATGAGAAAGAGCGGGAAGTCAGGGTACATCGGGCCGCCGTCGGGGATCTGGACGGCGACGGCATGGAAGACAGGGCTTTCATAGGGGTGGGCGAAAAAGGGGGTTATCAGCTTTACATATGGATGGGAAAAGCAGATGGGGCGGGAGGTTTTGGGGAAGAACTGTCAGGAGATTTGTCCGGCGGCTTTGTGGAAAGTCTGCGCATGATGAACGATGAGTGTCTTTATCATTCGGAAATCAGTATTCTTGGAAACCGAATTATAATCGCGGGAAAAGGAGGCAGGATTTTCCGAGGGTTTCAGATGGTGGTTTTTGAATGGAAGGAGGATGGCGGCGCTAGGGCAAAACTTTTGCTGAACGGCGAGAGGGAACGGGATTCTTCGGAAGTGCATTGGGAAATCCGTGATTACGGGACGGGGGAGCGGAAGTTTTTTTCCGCAGAGGATACGGGGACGGATATTGTGGAAGTATGTTCTCTGGAAGAATATCTGGAAAGAAGGACGATTCTGGAAGAGCCGGGAGAAGAAACCGTTGATGAAATGAAAGTATATGGGGAATTTTTAAAGGGGGAACGGGGGTTATATGTGAAGGCGGACTCGCTGTATTGGGGGGTAAACCGATTTTCAGCCTGGGACGAATATACGCTGGAGGATATTCTTGATCTGTTGCAGATGGATTATTGGATGGATGGCGGAGGGGCTGATCGGGAGATAGCGGAAATGGAATATGCATATCTGGACTGCGGGGGAGACGGCTTCCATGAACTGGCCGTCAGGCTTACGGGAATGGGCATCTGCGGAGCGGGTGATGACAGCAGCATAACATTTCTTATTTCTTGTAAAAGCGGGAGGCTGGAACTTTGTTATGCATTTGAAAACTGGTGCAGGAGCTGGACGGATATGTATTATTATGGCTTCGTGGACAGCGGGGGAAGCAACGGGGCAAGCAATTATGCATTTGATGAGCTGTTTTTGGATGCGGACTGTGAAAAACAAGTGATTTTTGAGGCGAACAGGACCTGGGGGTTGGGAGGACTCGGGAACTATGGCGAGGATTTTGAAAAAATTTTTGCGGATGGGGAGGAACTCCATGTACCTGATATGAGCATGACGAGTTACTGGATCGGAGAGCGGAGCTATTGGTCATACGAAATTGAAGCAACGGAAATGGCAGAAGCGGAAAAGTGCGAAGAATTCATGGAAGTCCTCCGCCGGAACGGGGAGAAAATTTATACGGAAGCGGAGATCGGGGAGATTGTAAGGGATAGAAGGAGAGAGCTTGGCATAAAGGAAGAGTGGATGGAGCGGAAGGAGCTGCAGTGGGAGAAAATGGAGAAGGGAAAGTGAAAGCGGAATTTGCATGGAAGGTCTAATCAGCCTTTCTGGAAGCAATTTCCTTCCGCAGCTCCTTTACCGTTTCTTCCAGCTCATCCAACATTTTCAGGGCTTCCTCAGGCTCCATTCGATTCAGCAGTTCTGCAATATAATTTGCGATGGTAATTTCCTTGCACCGTCTGTTCTTAAAGGCGGTGGAGAGCATATCGAGTTCAAATTCCTTCATAGTAAAAGTGGGCTGGTAGCACCGGCCGAATACATTGCCGCTTTTAGCAAAATCGACAACTTCCAGAAGATTTTTCCGAAGCATTCTTTTTAAGGTGGTATGCACCGTTGCCAGTTTCAATTCTTCGCTGGCCATCTCGGATGCCATCAATGGTCTGCCTGCATCCCATATGGTATACAAGATGTCTATTTCGCGGGGTGGAAGCTGGTATTTGCTTTTTATATTCGGCATAATTTTAAAAATCCCCTTTCTGGAATCAGTCTGCCGGTAGTATGGGTATACGAACACTACCATTCTATTATTCTACATTGATAATTGTGTCAATACAAGTCTATTTTGAAAAATATTTAAAAAAATTTAAAATTTTCATCATATTTTTGAAAATTATTATATATAGTTCTTCTGAATCAAATAGTGTTCATATGCGAACACTATTGCTGCATGGATTTTGCATTGATAATGAAAGAATACAAGCATTATCAATGGAGCAATCCTTTGAATGCGGGCAGGAGATTCCATGATAAAATATGACCGGCTATGGGAAACTATGAAAGAAAAAGGCGTTACCCAGTATGCGTTATATACCTACCATAATATCAACCGCTCCCAGATCAACAGACTGAAGCATAATAAAAACGTGGAAATGAATACGATTGATAAGCTCTGCAATATTCTTCATTGCAGAGTGGAGGATATTATGGAACACTTTGATGATGATAACGTATTTTAGCCGTTTGTTATTATTTTTTACAACAATTTGTTGTATTAAATATATCATATGTTTTGGAAATATGCAAGATGATATGAAAAATTTGCCTGATTAAATAAAGTAACGGCGTTCCATAAGCTCTCGCCTATGGAACGCCCACAAATTTTGATAAAAATTACGCAACAGCGCTGCGGGGTTAATGAAGCGAAGCGCCGTTTGTCTCGATTACCTTTTGGTACCAGCGGAAGCTCTTCTTTTTGTAACGTGCCAGGCTGCCGGAGCCGTCTTCGTTGCGGTCTACGTAAATAAAGCCGTAGCGTTTTTTGAGCTGGGCAGTGGAGGCGCTTACTACATCAATGCAGCTCCAGGCGGCATATCCCATGACATCCACGCCTTCTTCCAGCGCTTTTTCTACTTCCAGCAGATGGTCTCTTAGATAATCGATGCGGTAATCGTCTTCTACGGCGGGACTGCCGTTTTCATCCACAGTGAGTTCGTCAATAGCACCAAGGCCGTTTTCTGCCACAAAGAGGGGCTTTTGGTAACGGTCGTAAAAATAGTTGAGCGTATAGCGGAGTCCGGCGGGATCGATCTGCCAGCCCCATTCGCTTTCTTTCAGATATGGGTTTTTCACGCCGCTTGTCAGGTTGCCAGCCCCTTTGCTGTATTGGGAACAGTCGGCCGCCGTACACTTGCTCATATAGTAGCTGAAGGAAACATAGTCCACCGTATGATGGAGAAGCTCTTCATCGCCAGGCTGCATTTCGATGCGGATGCCGTTTTTTTCCCAACGTTTTTTGATATAAGAGGGGTAATAACCTCTGGCTTGTACGTCGGAGAAAAACATGACATTTCTGTCAGCTTCCATCATGGCAATCATATCCTCCGGTTTGGGGGTCATAGGATAGCTCAGGGCGCCGAGTACCATACAGCCCATTTGAGCGCCCGGGATGATTTCATGAAGCAGTTTGGTCGCCAAGGCGCTTGCCACGAATTCGTGGTGTGCGGCCTGGTATTTGTCCTGCTCGGTCAGCTGGTCTTTGGGGGTCCAGATGCCCGCCCCCATCAGGGGGAAATGCCACAAGGCATTAATTTCGTTAAAAGTCATCCAATACTTGACTTTGTTCTTATATCTTTCAAAGACGGTGCGGCAATAACGCTCAAAAAATCCGATCAGGCGGCGGTCGCGCCAGCCGTCATAGGTTTTCGCCAGATGAAGGGGCGTTTCATAGTGGGATAATGTCACCATCGGCTCTATGCCGTATGCCCGGCAAGTGTCGAAAACCTTATCGTAAAAGGCAAGCCCTTTTTCGTTGGGCGTTTCCTCGTCGCCTTTGGGGAAGATTCGGCTCCACGCGATGGACATACGGAAGACCTTGAACCCCATCTCGGCAAAGAGGCGGATATCCTCTTCGTAGCGATGGTAAAAATCAATGCCTGCCAGCTTCAGGTTTTCCGGCACGGGTTCCTGAGTGACTGGGCCGGTTACGCCTTTGGGCATGACATCCTGGATGGACAGCCCTTTGCCGTCTTCCAGATAAGCGCCCTCGCATTGATTGGCGGCAACGGCTCCGCCCCATAAAAAATGATTGGGAAAACTCATAGTAATCATCCTATCCTTTCTTTGACATGCAGACATGCCATGATCTGCGGATCTGACGTTTTGGGCGGCTGATCGATTATTTTAAAACGGTGATCAGCGGCCCCTCGGCAGTCCCTTCTTTTTTTGCCAGAATATCTAAATAGTCGCCGGTATTGCTGACAAGCACCGGGGTAGTAATGTCGTAGCCGGCTTCCCGGATTGCATCCATATCAAAAGAGATCAGAAGGTCTCCTTTTTTTACATGATCTCCCTGTTTGGCATGGGTCTGGAAATGCTTTCCCTTAAGCTCCACCGTGTTAAGGCCTATGTGAACCAGCAATTCCACGCCGTCTGCGGTTCTCATGCCGAGCGCATGCCCCGTGTCAAAAACAGAAAGAATTTCGCCTTCGGAAGGAGCATGGATTTCGCCTTTGGAGGGAATCACAGCGGCGCCTTTGCCGATGATTTCTTCCGAAAAAACTTCGTCCTTCACTTCGGATAAGGGAATGATCCTGCCCTCCAGCGGAGAGTCAACCGTAATTTTCATGCCTTCTGCTTTGGCAGGAGCCTTTTCCTTTTCGTCAATAGAAGGCTGGGTATCGTCCGTTTCTTCAGCAGGGTCGTCAAAACCGATGACAAACGTTGCGACAGCCGTTACGACCATGGAAATCACAATAGTAATGGCGGCATTAATGACATTGCCGAAGCCTTCCCCGCCGATATAGACCGGAAGGGCGAAAATGCCGGCGGTAGTGGAAGAGAAGGTATGGATGCCCGTAATACCGGCATACAAGCCGGCCGCACAGCCGCCGATCATCGATGCATAGAGAGGCTTCTTCAGCCTTAAGTTAACGCCGTAAAGAGCCGGTTCGGTAATGCCCATCAGTCCGGTGACGCCGGAGGAAAAACCGAGCTGCTTCAGATCTTTGTTTTTGGATTTGATGCCTACCACCAAAGCGGCAGTTCCTTGGGCGATATTGGATGCCAGCATGCCGGGGCCGAGGATCGTGCCGTAGCCCAGCGTTGCATATTGGATCGTCTGGATGGGCGCAAAGCAGTAATGCATGCCCGTCATGACAAAGAACGGGCAGAAGGTTCCCATTAATACGGGGATCACCCATCCGGCATAATCATTGAGCCAATTGAAGCCGACCGCGATGACCTGGCCGACCAGATTGCCGAGAGGGCCAGCGATGGTTATGCCGATAATGCCGGTGACAATAATGGTGATCATCGGCGCCAGGAATATTTTTACCGATTTAGGCGATATTTTATTGGCATATTTTTCAATGTAGGATTGTACCCATACGATCAAAAGAATGGGTACGACGCTGCCGCCATAGGAGATCATGGTGACAGGGATCAATCCGAAGAGATGCACTGGATCGCCGGTATTCAGGCCGGTAAAGCTGGAATGCAGGAGCACGCCGGCTAATACGGCGGAAACGTAAGGGTTGCATCGAAAGCGCTTTGCTGCCGAGAATGCCAGGATAAAGGGCATAAAGGAGAAAAGCGCGTCGCCGAAGGCGTTAAAGATCTGATAGGTCTGCGAGCCGGGATCGACCAGTTTTAGGGCTACCAGCAGGGCAAGCAGGGCTTTGATCATACCAGATCCTGCCAGAGCCGGTATGATCGGCTGGAAGATGGCGGTCAGCGTACCAAAAAATGCTGCTATAATGCCGGTTTTTTCGGCGCTGGCGGAAGCCGCATTCTCTTCAAACCGCCCCAGTTTTTTTATTTCATCGCAGACGTTCCCGACATCCGTTCCGATTACGACCTGGAACTGGCCGTTCTTGGTAACGACTCCCTGAACCCCTTTTATTTTTTTGATTGCTTCTACATCTGCCTTTTTCGCGTCGTTTAAATTGAAGCGCAGGCGTGTCATACAGTTTGTGACGCTTGTTACGTTTTTTTCGCCGCCTACGAGCTTTAAAATCTCTGCGGCCATTTTTTTGTAGTCCATACCTTACCTCCATCAAAGTGTTTTGTATATATAGTTGGAAAGGAAAACCAGCTCCTGCAGTAAGCCGTTAATCCTCGGTTCCCATAGCAGTGATCCGCCGGATGTAGACGGTCAGATAAATCAGTTCCTCCTCCGGGACGGCGATCTGGTAGTCGTTCCAGATGAATTTGGCAATTTTTTCGGCACACGCATAGCTTTCGGCGTATTGCGCCCGGATGAGACTTTGAAAATCCAAGTCATCCCCGTCCAGCATGGTATCCGTAAAAAGGCGCTTGGCAAAAAATTTCAGGTGGGTGATAAACCTGATAAAATGCACGGATTCTTCGTCAAAGCTCATATGGTGCTGGTAGCGCACTACGTTGACGATTTTATGGATCAGCTCTGTCATGCGAACGGAGTCGTTGATGTCTTTGTAATCAAATTCTGCATTCAAGATGTGCATGGCAATGGAACCGGCTTCGTCTTCGGGAAGGGATTCCCCCGTTTTTTCTTCAATCAGGGAAAGGCCGTACCGGGCGACTTCGAATTCCTTTGGATAAAAGTTTTTGATTTCCCATAGCAGCACATTTTTAAAATCCAGCCCTTGCTTCATGCGTGAAACGGCAAAGGAAATATGGTCGATGAGGTGCAGGAGGATGGCTTCGTCCAATTCCGTTCCGAGGGTTTCCTGGGCGCGCTTCATAATAGCGTCCGCGATTTCCATATAAACTTCCGGGGTCTGAGCCAGAAGGGCGTAAAGCTTTCCGCTAACGTTTTTGGACTTTAAAAAATATTCTTTTTCCACGCGGGAGGAATCAATTTCATCGCCGGCTTTGGCCTTAAAACCAATGCCTTTGCCGACCAGAATACGTTCCTGGTTGCGTTCGTTTCTGGCGCATACCACATTATTGCTGATTGCACTTTTGATCCTCCATCTTTTTGGACTCATATCTATCTCCTTTGGAACAGGAAAGGCCCGGGGCGGAAATATTCCGGCATTTCCCGGCTTTGTCTGTTTTTTGCCAGATAATCAGTAAAATAAAAAAAGACCCCCATTACATGCCATGCAACATAAACATGTAATGTCAGGTCTTGCCTACCAGGTAGTCACAAGCCTGAAGGAGTCGTTCGTTCATTTCTGCTATGACGATAGCATATAGAACAAAAATTGTCAATAAGGCAAGTGAATTTTTGTGGAGTTGTTTTTATTTTGAACAGTTGATACAGTATTGTATTCGGTTTTTGATTTCTGCTGTAACATCCGGGGCAATTATATTGAAAATATAAGCTTTTAAATAAACTTTATTTATTTTTTCATATGTGTGGTCTATCATATTCCTGAAAGACTTTAAAATGTTTACATTAAGGCAAGACAATGAATTTTTGGTATCATCTGTCAGCATTTTGGAGGCTTCTCCGATTTGCGCCATGTAAAAAGCACATAAATCGAATGCCATTTTATTATTCTCCAAATTGTTTTGGCTGCATCCAAAATGCTGAATTACATCTTTTATATCACTTTGTCTCTGTAAAATTGACATTAATAACTGTATATCTTTTTGGCATGATTTGGTCATATCCATTTCACCTCTTGCATTACTGTTTTATATACGGAATATTCATTAATGGGAAGATTGTTGTCCAGTGCGAATTTATCTAGTTTCTCATCTTCTTCTTTCATTAAATCCACCCATAGAACATCTACAGTTATTTTAAAAAGGCTTTTTATATATTCCATAATATCAACTTGCATGGAATCGCCATCGATAACAATGTCAACATCGCTGGAGGAAGTTTGTGTTCCGTTGGCATAGGAACCCGCCACACCTAATTTTATGTTGTCATATTTTGTATATACTTGTTTTAAAATTTGAATAATATCATCCAATTTCATTTTTGCTTTTCCTTTTTTCTTTTATTATAACGCTGAATTAAGAAAATTACAAAGTGATGTTTCGACTAGAATATATTTTGTACTATTTACCGAATATGCTTTCGGTATTCGCTCGGTGTCATTCCTTTTTTCTGGTGAAAGAGTCTGGAAAAATAAAGCGCATCCACATAACTGACCGAATGGGCAATCGTACGGATAGAGAAATCAGTATTTTTTAAGAGGATGCAGGCTTGGCGTATCCGATAATCCAGAAGGTAGTCCTGGATGGGAATGCCGGTCATGGATTTAAACAGGCGGGAAAGATAGGAGCGGTTGATGTTGAGGCGGTCCGCGATATCTTGTACGGTGATGGGATCGCAGTAGGCGCTTTCAATATATTTCAGCGCTTCGTCCACGTAACCAGTTTTCTTCTCGCTGCCCCCGTGGAGATGTCCCGGGAATTTGCGCGCTAAAAGAAAAAGATATTCATACATAATGCTGTTCATGGCCAGATCCTTGTTGGCGCTTAATTGATCCGCCTCAAACATTTTTTCATGGCATAAACGCATCTGGTCATCCTGACCGTAGTGGAAGACAAGACTTTCCAAAAGGGAAGTCCGCTCCAGATAGCTTTTGATTTTAATTCCCTGCATGCCGATCCATGTATAGCTCCATGGCTGCTTTCTGTCGGCTTCATAATAGATCAGTTCTTCCGGGCAGATCAGGAACGCATCGCCTTCCTTTAAGTGGAAGATTTTCCCCCTCGCTTTGTAGATGCCACAGCCGCCCAGTATATAGTGGATGAGATAGCCGTTGCGCATAACGGGGCCGTAGCTGTGTCCTGGGGCGCAGTTTTCGTAACCGCATGTATAGATCATGGCATCAATATTTCTGGTAAAGTCATTGGAAAAAATATAATCCTGCAAATTCGTTTCCTCCATTCTGTCACAAAAACCAATATAAGGGTCACATATATCCATATAATTCTTATTATAGAAGAATATAATAGGACTTACAAGAGACGAAAAAGGAGGAGCAAAAAATGGATGCGAATAAGCGGCAGAGATATGATAAGATTTCTGAAGAGCTTACCAGTTTGGTTGGAGGGAGGGAAAATATTCAGGGGGTCGCGCATTGCGCGACGCGTCTGAGAATTGTTCTGAAGGACAATGATCTGGCGGATTTGAAGGCGATTGAGGACGTTGACCTTGCGAAAGGAGTGTTCGTAGCGGGCGACCAGGTGCAGATTATTTTCGGGGCCGGGCTGGTGAATGATGTTTATGAAGTATTTGCAGAAAACAATAATATGAAAAATATGAGCCTGAGCGATCTGAAGACGGAGGCGAACAAAAAGATGAATCCCCTACAGAGGATTATCAAGGCGCTGTCGGATGTATTTGTGGACATTATGCCCGGGATCCTGGCGGCGGCTCTGCTGACGGGGCTTTCCGGCGTGTTGGGGAACATGGAGTTTGTGAAGGGCAATGATACTTTGTACGGAATTAATACGTTGATTAATATTGCTTCCGGCGCGATCTTCGGCTTTCTGCCTCTGGCGGTTGCCTATAGCGCCTGCAAAAGATTCGGGGGGCGGCCGATCCTCGGTATTGTGATAGGGTGTATCATGCTGAGCAACAGCCTTGCCGATGCCTATGCGGCGGCACAAGGGGCTGTCGAGGTCACAACTCTACATATATTCGGCCTTGGAGTTGAGCTGGTCGGTTTCCAGGGAGGTATTATTGTAGCGTTGCTGATGGGCTTTGTGACGGCGAAACTGGATCAGTTTTTTGAAAAGAAAGTGCCGGAGGTTATCCGCCTGTTGTTATCCCCGCTTCTGACGACGCTTGTGGGGGCGCTGCTTTTGTTTACGGTTATCGGCCCTGTTGGGCGGGGGCTGTCTTCGGGGATTACGAACGCGCTCGTCTGGATGACGCAGAATCTCGGAGTCGTTGGGTACAGCGTGTTTTCAGGATTGCAGCAGCTTGTGGTGATTACCGGACTTCATCATATTTTCGGCGCTATCGAAGCGCAGCTTCTGGCGGATACGGGAAGGAATTTCCTGAACCCGTTAATGTCGGTGGCGATCATCGCCCAAGGCGGCGCGGTATTGGGTTATCTTCTCCTTCATAAGAAAAATACGAAGGTAAGGGAATTGTGCATTCCCAGTTTTGTATCCGTATTGTTCGGCATTACGGAACCGGCGCTGTTCGGTATCAATATCCGATACCGTTTCCCGATTATCGGTGGATGTATCGGCGGCGCATTGGGCGGTATCGTGGTGTATCTGACGAATCTGGCGGCGGTAGGCTTCGGCACGACTGTGGTTCCGGGCATCGCGCTGGCGGACCCGGCAGGGAACGGATATGTGAACTATATAATAGCTCATGGAGTGGCGATTACGGGCGGTTTTCTTATGACATTGGTATTAGGAAAGTTTATGGATAAGCCGCAGGAGGAAATATCCGGCGTGGCGGGCAGAAGCGCGGATCGGCAGGGCAATGTGGAAAATCAGGAGAAAGAGCGGTCGGAAAGCGAAGTGCAGAAGGAAATACCGGAGAGAGAGACTTTTTATGGATATGCAAAAGGGAGGCTCATCGCCATGGAGGATGTAAAAGACGAGACTTTTGCGAATAAAATATTGGGTGACGGAATTGCAGTAGTTCCCTCGGAAGGGAAAGTGTATGCCCCGGCGGACGGCACGGTGCTCAGCGTATTCGATACCAGGCACGCGGTCTGCTTCCAAAGCAGTTATGGAACGGAAGTTCTGATTCATATCGGAGTCGATACGGTAAATTTGAAGGGGAAATATTTTACAGCCCATGTCAAGGATGGGGATATTGTAAAGAAGGGCCAGCTTATGGTAGAATTTGACAGGGAGCAGATTGAAAAAGCCGGGTATGATACGGTTATCCCTATGATATTTACAGATCTGGCGGATGGAAGAACATTGGAGAAAGAAGCGCCAGGACCGGTGGAACCGAATGTACAGACAGTTGTTGTCCGCAATGTATGAGAAACTGTATGTATGAAAAAGGTGTGGGAATAAGTATGGACAGGAAATTAATTTTTTTGGATATTGACGGAACGTTGATCGCCGCTATGTCGGAGCCTTCCGCCCTTGCAACGGCGGCGGTGCGCGGTGCGAGGAAAATGGGGCATAAGGTATTTCTTTGTACGGGAAGGAACATGGCGATTATCGGCGACGATATCCTGGGAGTAGGATTTGACGGAGTGATATCCAGCGCGGGGGGGCATGTGGAAGTCGGCGGCGAAGTTTTATTCGACAGCCTCCTGCCGGAGGAAACGGTGCAGGAATGCCTGTCCGTATTCCATAGCCACGGCATTTACTGCCGGATTGAAACGCCGGAAGGGATTTATACGGATCCGCAGATGGAAGCTCTTTTAAAAAGCGCGAAGCCGGATAAAAGAAATTCGGAACTGATCCGTATGCAGAAGGAGATCGAAAAGGGCATCGGCATTTTGCCTTATGAGAAATATCCTGGAAAGGGAGCGTATAAGATTTGTTTTACGAGTACGACGTTGGAAGCTATTGAAAAAACAAAGTCATATCTCGGAGATCGGTTTGCTTATGCGGTGCATCTGTACGGGAACAGTTCTTCCTGCTTTAACGGGGAGATCATTCCGAAAGAGATTGACAAAAGCAAAGGAATGGAGATGGTCTGCCGGTATTTTGGAGCGGACAAGAAGGACACGGTCGCGTTCGGGGACAGCATGAACGATTACGGGATGATGAAATACGCCCATGTCAGCGTTGCCATGGGGAACGCCTGTGACGAATTGAAGGAAATGGCGGATATTGTCTGCGGGAACGTGGAGGACGATGGTATTTATTATGAATTGAGGAGGATGGGGGTTTTGGGATAAGAGTTGGCAGCATGTTTTTCAAAAATAAAGAAATGAAGATATCTTGTAATAAAAAACGGCATATGCTATAATACCATTAAGCAAAAGAACAAAACAGTCTATTGTGACGAAAAGTGAAACCCCTGAAAGTATGAACGGTACAATCAGGGGTTTTTCCTTAAAAATCTGCTTGTAGATGATACGGAGGTGCTGTCATATATGGGTTATGGGAATGAATGGCTTCTTTTTGAGTCCGGAGACGATATAGATGAAATAGAACACAGGCAGCCGTCAGAGGAATTTTTGTTTTATCATGCGGTAGCTGGAGGAGATGTGGGGGCAGTAAGGGAAAACTGCGAAATGGGAAGGTTTGTAGAAAGCGACGGCGTAGGGATTCTGTCAAAAGACCCGGTAGTAAATCTGAAGTACCATTTCGTTATTACAACGGCAATGGTGACTCGCTTATGCAGACAGAGCGGCATGGAACTGGAACAGGCGTTTCGGCTGAGCGATTTTTATATTCAGAAACTGGATGATATTCATACAGTACAGGGAGTGCAGAAGCTGCATGATGAAATGGTATTGGATTATACAGCGAAAATGAATAGATGCCTTCGGAAGGATACAAACTCCAAGCATATTAATGCATGCAAGGAATATATATATTCGCATATTAAAGACAGAATCACCATCGAGGATCTGGCGGATGAGTTCGGCGTGTCCGCCAGCTATTTGTCCCGTTTGTTTAAGAAGGAAACGGGAGTATCTGTAAGTGAATACATCCGGGAACAGAAGATCGCTATAGCCAAAAACCTTCTGCGGTTCAGCGATTATTCCATGATTGAGATTGCAAACAGATTATCCTTCTCTTCCCAAAGTCATTTTATACAGCAATTCAGGGAAGCGGTGGGGATAACGCCGAAAAAATATAGGGATGAAAATTATATGGTACAGTGGAATACGGGGGTGCCGGATAATGGAAATGATACAGGGGCTGCCACATGAAAGCGGCAGCCCCTTCTGTGTTTGCGCGCCATGGGCGCGCTCTAACGGGTGAAAGTCCCGAACACGCCTAGGCAACGAGGAAGTGTATAGCCGAACAGCAAGGGTGTCCATCGCGAGGTGGAATCTGAAGGAAGCTGTAAGCAAACTCTTGGTCCGACGAACAGGAATCACATACAAGGCCCGGAAATACGGATAAGCCTGCACAGAGAGATGAAGTCCAAAAGTTGCTGGAAGTACGGGTAGATGTGGCGGATAGATGAGAGGAAAGAGCGCGCACCTTAAGCGTGGAGGTCTCACAAGTGGTCTCATTAGCCATAGTAACAACGAACTGTGAGAAGTCAGCAGAAGCCATAGTAGTGAAGAAGTTCCTGTAATGGGAATGGAGCGAAGGGCTGAACAATCAATCAGTTGAAGTACGTTCCACTTCGTAGCCGGAGCAACGTCTGTCGATGATGTGATATGTTGTGAACTGTAGATGTAAACATTTCCAATAAACGCTTTATTTTAGCGGAAATGCGCATCTGCAAAAATACAACATATGCGGCTGGCTCATTTGTGGTGAATGGAAACTTGCAGATGTTGTAATACAAGGAAGAAGGTGATAATCCTTTTATTCGTATCTGTAAACAGTTTAGCACAAAGAAAGGCGGTTGTATATGGAGATTACTTACCATTGGGAAGGAGATTATCTGATTCCAGACCTCAAACTTTCGGATACAACGGAGTATCAGATCGGGAAGTATGGACGCATGAGGAAGCGTTTTTTGGAAGAAAACCATAGGGGCATTTATTCGTATATGATCTTGTCGGAAACCTTATGGAAGCATCTTGCGGAGATTGATGAAGAATGTAATGAGATGATGGACAGGCTTGTAAGGCAGATGGCAAAAAAAGAGGGAGTAACCGAACAGCTTAAATCTGATGACTGGCTCTGCTGGCTTCAGAAGATGAATAGCATTAGGAGCAGGGCGGAGGAAGTAGTGCTGCATGATCTGATATATTCCCTTTAGTTTTATTCTGGCTTTAAGTTTTGTAGCATGAGGCGCAGAAGATGTCAAGACACCGGCTCCGCCTCGCCTGCGGCGGTCTTGACATCTTCTGCGCCTCATGCTATGGAGTGGTCAAGGGGAAACAAAGTTCCCCCATTGCATTAAAAATGCCAATGGCGGGATTTTGTGAAAAATTAAAATAGGGGATTGACAGGACGGAAAAAATGGCTTATTATTGACAATAAGAAATGGGTTTTCACCGTACATCTTGTTACGGCTTGCTCGTTTCTTTTTTTACTGCCAAAATATCATACAGATATTTTTTGCCATTTTCAGCATGGTTAATTAAAAGACGGGCATGGAATATATTGTATCTGACAAGCACATTCTCCTCATAAACCGGGAGGGCAAAACGGACATCATACCTGTACCAGCCGTATCTGGCGTTTTTGTTGTGTTTTTCCTTGCGGTTTTCTTCATAAGCCGGGTTTGATGCTATCTGTATCAGTTCAGGTATCGCAGTAGCGGCGTTTGCCTTCGCTTTTGCATTTGCACCCATAAGGCTTTTCCGGCTCTCTGATTCCGTGTATTCTTCGGGAAGTTCATTTCCAATATAAATACGCTCGGCATTTTCTTCAATCTCGTAATAGTCTCCGACATATCCTTCGAGATACCGCTTTACATTATCCCAGTCAATTTGGCGTTTCCCTTTGAAACGGATATCGTTAATCAAGACCAGCTTTTTACCGTCCGCATCGGTTATGATATTTACGTTCCTGTTTTCAATCATCTCTTTTGTTCCCTTTCTTCTTTTCTCTTGATTTGTAGACATTAAACTGGTTCTTGCACCTCTGACTGCAAAATTCATTCCCCTTCCGGCTTGCGACAAAGGCTTTTTTACAGTGCTTGCACATACGCATATCACTGTCCTTGTCCGTGAGCATGAAGGAAAAGCACATCTGCACCATGACAAGCAGCGAATGGAAATCCCATACGATAACGGGCGAATCCTTTTCCAGTGCAATCCGGTAAGTGGGGGATATGCCGCCGAAAGCGGAAATGCCCTGACGGTACAGGCTGCGTGTCTGCTCGTCAATCGTATCATAATCGAGGTAATAAAGGAAACTTGTCATAAAGGTAAATGCTAAGTCAGTAAATTCTTTCAAAATCCAGTCGTACCTTTCCGCATATTCCTTCTGTAATTCCATCGCCACAGCCTGCGGCGCATTCCCCATAGCCATTGTGATCGCAATGCCTTCACGGTCAGTCACAGACCATCCCGATTCCACACTTTTCTTTCTGAAATCCAGTTTATCAAAAGGGTAGAAATAGGAAAGATACTTCTCTGTAGGAAGGGATTCTTCCTTTATAAAGTGGTTTTTTGGAAGATACACGGATTCATAGGTTATAAAATCTGCTGTTGTCGGCAGGGCGGTCATAAAGCCGAGGAAACCATATTTTTTTACAAAGTCAAGCACGGACTCTTTTAGTTCTTCTTCCGGGGCTTTGTGCATGGCGGCAAGCCCGACATTTACCGCATCAGTGATAAGCTGCTCCGCTTCCTGCATGGGGCGGTACATTTCCGGTTCTGCGCCTTCTGAAACCGTTATGTAGAGAGTGCCATCATCAGCGGTCTTATATTCATAGCCGCTGTACCGAATCCACGGTGCGCTGGTATGCGCAAATAAATTCTTCATAGAAAATCTGCTCCAATCCATCAATCATATCGAATTATCTGATGTAATATTTCCTATATTATAAACAGTTACTTGTTATCGGTCAAGCCGTTTACTTTCCTTTTTCTTCCGCACTCCGTTTTCTAAAAAATGTTTCTCATCAAGCGTCAGCGGCAGACTGTTTTCCTTCCGGTATGCAAGCACAGCACCATAGAGTTTTCGTATCTTTTTCAATGCTGTTTCACGGATGCCCCGGATGTTCCGGTCTGTCTGCCCGATGCTCTCTGCATACTCTGTAGCGGAATCATCACGCAGGAACAGGTAATAGAGCATATTTTTGAGGTGCGGCTTTAGTTCCTTTAATATTTCCGATAAATCCGCATCTGTGACAAGTTCATGTATCGTTTCCGGGCTGTCAAATATGAAATCAAGAAAATCACCTGCAAGCAGGAGCCTTCTTAAAACCATATCATAAGACGGTCTATCGAATAAATGCAGTTCATCTGCGCCCCATTCCAGAGGAACAGTGGAGCGTCCTATCTCATGGTCTCTTTCTCTCCGTTCCCTGTTTTCGTCCAGTTTATCCCACCAGTACAGCACGTTTTCAAAGTCCTCCACTGTCCTTGCGCTTTCCTCAATGCGCCGGATTGCAAGGGCACGGGCTTCACGGTGGAGCATATCCCCGTCCGCTTCTGTTATAAAACTTTGCTCCCTGAATGTTGGGAGTTCGGTGTATTTTGGCATTTATAATCAGTCCTTTTCAAAAATATAAAAAAGTGTAGCAGTTTTTTCAAAAACACTTCCGTTTTTATAGCCGTTTTTCTCCTATTAGTGAAAGAGTAATCTTTTTCAAAATAAAATCAGTTACAAATAGAAGGGAGGGCGGCTTGTGGAGTACGGATAAAATAAAAATTCGGTTACTAAGTACGGAAGTCAGGGAGCTTAACAGTTCCCCGAACAATTATAAGGGATATGCGCTCGGTGCGCAAGAAAGGATTGTATGGCAGAAACATTAAAAGTGAATAATGATGTAGCAGAATCCAGCCCTGTTCCGGCTGGATTTTTTTACAGAAGAATCGGCGGGACACTTTTCAGGGTCAGGGTATATACGGGTTCGGGATATGCCGACACGCTGGATGAAAAAATTCCCCGGTTAATTTTGAATGAAATGGTGACAGGCGCAGAAAGTTATGTTAAGATGGATTCACCACAGATGAGCCAGCCGCCGGAAAGGAGTTCGGAATGAACAACAGGACGGCTG
>OFHO01000359.1_pt1 | contig 43456 bp, 40 predicted proteins | sample 1521531 | NCBI WGS metagenome assembly OFHO01 (sample SAMEA3504124, study PRJEB24116) | mouse gut metagenome | biome: mouse gut; feature: mouse-associated habitat; material: faeces | place: Denmark | collected 2011
ACGGCTCCACCTCCCAGGGCTCCATCTGCGGCTCCACCCTGGCCCTGATGGACGCCGGCGTCCCCATCAAGGCCCCGGTGGCCGGTATCTCCTGCGGCCTCATCACCGCCGAGGACGGCTCCTGGAAGACCATGGTGGATATCCAGGGCCTGGAGGACTTTTTCGGGGATATGGACTTTAAGGTGGGCGGCACCCATAAGGGTATCACCGCCATCCAGATGGACCTGAAGATTGACGGCCTGACCCCGGAGATCATCGCCGAGGCCTTTAAGAAGACCCACGCCGCCAGGGACTATATCCTGGACGAGATTATGCTGAAGGCCATCCCCGCCCCGCGGGAGGAGCTTTCCAAGTACGCGCCCAAGATGCTTACCCTGAAGATCGATCCGGACAAGATCCGGGAGGTCATCGGCTCCGGCGGCAAGGTGATTCAAAAGATCTGCGCCGAGTGCAACGTGAAGATCGACATTGAGGACGACGGTCATGTGTTTGTTTCCTCCATCGATATCGACGATGCCCGCCGGGCGATTAACGTCATCGAAACCATTGTCAACGACCCGGAGATCGGTGCGATTTATAAGGGCGTCGTTACCCGCCTGATGAACTTCGGCGCCTTTGTGGAGATTGCCCCCGGCAAGGAGGGGCTGGTCCACATCTCCAAGCTGGATGAGCGCCGGGTGGAGAAGGTGGAGGATGTTGTCGCCCCTGGCGATGAGATTCTGGTGATGGTCACCGAAATCGACCAGCAGGGACGGATCAACCTCTCCAGAAGAGATGCCCTGGCCGCCATGGCCAAGCGCAGCCGTTCCTAACCGGAAGAACAAGATACCAAAGCATATGGAGGGGCAGGGGAGCGATCCCTCTGTCCCTCTTTTTAAGGAGACTTGCCACAACGGGGCAGTATGTCAATGGGAGGGAAAGGCAGATGAAACGATATTTTACCAGGTGGCTGGGTCTGGCCATGGCGGCGATGGTTTTCTTTACCGCCTGCGGCGGCCCCGCCGTGGAGCAGCAAAACCAGTCTGTGTCCCAGTCTTCCCCTGGGGAGAGTGCACCCCCCGCCCTGGAGTCGGAATCCAGCGGGATGAGCGAGGCGCTGGAGGAAACGCCCTCCCCCCCGGCCTCCGGGGGGGACGAAGAACCGGAGGAGTCCTCTTCCGCTCCGGAGCCGGAAGCCAGCGGGGAAAGCGAAGCTCCGGAAGAAACGCCGGGGGTGGAGGAAGACGGCTGGTATCACACCAAGGACGAGGTGGGGCTGTATATCCACCTGTATAACCGCCTGCCGGGGAACTATGTGACCAAAAAAGAGGCCCAGGCCCAGGGCTGGCCAGGGGGCAACGTGGAGCGCTACACCGGCGAGGGCACCGCCATCGGCGGGGACCGCTTCGGCAACCGGGAGGGCCTGCTGCCCAAGGCCAAGGGCCGCAGCTATACCGAGTGTGATATTGATACGGTGGGGAAGGACAGCCGCGGCGCTAAGCGGATTGTTTTTTCCAGCGATGGTTTGGTTTACTACACCGGCGACCACTACAATACCTTTGAACTGCTGTACGGAGAGCCATAAAATGCGTAATGTGATGCTGGACGGCGCGTTGTGCGCCGGGCGCGCCGCCGCAATGGCGGAGCTGGAAACAAAGCTGGGGCTGCCGGAGTGGTGGGGCAGAAATCTGGACGCCCTCCACGACTGCCTGTGGGAGTGCGGGGAGGTCCGCTTTGTGGTGAAAAACCACCAGGCCCTGCTGGACACCCCCTTTGGCAGGGGGCTCTGGCAGGTGCTGGCCGATGGGGCGGCGGAAAATCCCCGGCTACAGGTGGCCGCGGCCCGGAAGGTCCGCCTGCGGGGACGGCTGCGCCCCCAGGCGGGCAAAAAAGCCAGCGGATGAAGAAAGCAGGCACAGGCAGGGGGCGCTCCTGCCTGCCTTTTCGCATCCCTGCGGGTGTAAACAGTTCCTGAACAAAGGGCCAAATCCCTTGTGGCGGGCCGCTTTTTTTGGTAAAATGAAAGAGATATTCCCCATGGGGGAAGTTTTATAGAAAAAATAGGAGTTGGTTTTTTCTTGGACAGTCCAGGCGTTTTATATGGTTCCATGGCGGTGCTGCTGGCCCTTTCCGCCTTCTTTTCCGCCAGCGAGACCTCCTTTACCTCGGTGAATATGATTCGCATCCGGAACATGGCAGAGGAAGGGAACCGGAAGGCCGCCGCCGCAGTACGGCTGGCGGAAAGCTACGACCGCACCCTTTCCACCATCCTCATCGGCAACAATCTGGTGAATATCGCCCTTTCCTCCCTTACCACAGTGGCGGCCACCACCGCCTTTGGGGACGCGGGTGTAGCCATCGCCACCGGTGTTGCCACCCTGCTGATTCTCACCTTTGGGGAGATTCTTCCCAAAAGCTGGGCCAAGGAGAACAGCGAGCAGCTGGTGCTGGCGATTGCCCAGCCCCTCAGCTTTTGCTCCTTCCTTTTTTACCCGCTGGGCAGCTTCTTCATCTGGCTGCGGGGGGCTTTTGGCAAAAAGGAGGAGGGGGAAAAGGCCCCCAGCATCACCGAGCAGGAGCTGATGTACATGGTGGGCGCCATCCAGGAGGAGGGCGTCCTGGAGGAGCAGGAGAAGGACCTGGTGCAATCCGCCCTGGAGTTTGACGAAACCACCGTCCAGGAGGTGCTGACCCCCAGGGTGAATCTCACCGCCCTGGACATCGAGGAGGAACAGGGGGAGATTCTGCGCACCGTCACCGGCGAAAAATTCTCCCGCATCCCGGTTTACGAAGGTACCATTGATAATATTGTAGGCATCGTCCAGTCCAGGGAGATTCTTAAACGCATCATCCAGGGCCGCCCGGTGCGGCTGAAAAACCTGATGACCAAGCCGGTATTCATCCACCGCACCATGAAGATTTCCCGCCTGCTGGGGGAGTTCCAGCGGAAAAAGAACCATATCGCGGTGGTCATTGACGACTACGGCGGCACCTTGGGCATCGTCACCCTGGAGGACCTTTTGGAGGAGCTGGTGGGGGAGATTTGGGACGAGGACGAGGAAATCACCACCGACCTTTCTCCGGTGGGGGAGAGCGCCTGGGAAGTGAGCGGCGATATGAACATTGAGGAGTTCTTCGAGGGCATCGACTATAACCCCAGGGGCTTCGAGAGCGATTTTAACACCATGAACGGCTGGGCCCTGGAGATGCTGGAGCATATTCCGGAGGTGGAGGAAGCCTTCACCTACGGCCCCCTCACCGTCACCGTCAAGGAGATGGATGACCAGCGGGTGACAAAGCTGCTGGTGGAGAAGGAGACCTCTCCGGAGGAGGAGGCCGACCAGGAGAAGTAGCGCCCCCAGGGAGAGGCGCCCTAGCTTACAGGGAGAAGTGAAAGAGAGAAACATGAGCATAGCAAGGGAAGCAAAGCGTATTATCGTTAAGGTGGGAACCTCCACCCTTACACACCCCAGCGGCCATATCAATATCCGTTTGATGGAAAAGCTGGTGAAGGTCCTTTCGGACATCAAAAACACCGACCGGGAGCTGGTGCTGGTCTCCTCCGGGGCCATCGGCGTGGGGGTGGGGAAGCTGGGGATGCGGGAGCGGCCCCAAAGCATCCCCGGCAAGCAGGCTGCCGCCGCGGTGGGCCAGTGTGAGCTGATGTACCTGTACGACAAATATTTTTCCGAATACAACCACACCGTGGGCCAGGTGCTGCTGACCCGGTACAGCCTGGACGACCCGGAGAGCCGCCAGAACGTCCGCAATACCTTTGAAGCCCTCTTTGGCATGGGGGCCATTCCGGTGGTGAACGAGAACGACACAGTGGCTACCGATGAAATCAAGGTGGGGGATAACGACACCCTCTCCGCCATTGTGGCCCAGATTGTCCAGGCGGACGCCCTCATCATCCTCAGCGATATTCAGGGCCTTTACACCGCCGACCCCGCCCAAAACGCCGCCGCCGTGCTGGTGCCGGAGGTGCGGGTCATCGACGACGCCCTGATGCGGACCGCCAGTGGAGCGGGCTCCAGCCGGGGCACCGGAGGAATGCTCACCAAGCTCACCGCCGGGCGCATCGCTATGGCCGCCGGGGCGGATATGTACATTATCAGCGGCAAAAATCCGGATATCCTCTACGACCTCCTGGAGGGGGAACAGGTGGGGACCCATTTCATCGGGGAAGACCTGTGGAAGGAAAGGGACTGAAAAAGGATGAAAAATCTTGCGGAAATGGGGAGAAGGGCAAAAAAGGCTGCCGAAAACCTGGCGCTAGCCAGCTCTGGGGAGAAGGACCGGGGCCTGGCGGCCATCGCCGCCGCCCTGCGGGCCCATACAGAGGAACTTCTGGCGGCCAATGGACGGGACACGGCCAGCGCGGCGGAGAGCGGCATGAGCCGCAGCCTGCTGGACCGTTTAACCCTGGACGAAAAGCGGATTGAGGATATTGCCGCCGCGGTGGAGGAAATCATCGCCCTGCCGGACCCGGTGGGGCAGGTGGACCAGGGAAGCCAGCGGCCCAACGGCCTTTCTATCACCCGCATCCGGGTACCTCTGGGGGTGGTGGGCATTATCTACGAGGCGCGGCCCAATGTGACGGTGGATGCCGCCGCCCTCTGTGTAAAATCCGGCAACGCCTGCATTCTTCGGGGCGGCAGGGAAGCTATTGAGACCAACCGGGCTTTGGCGGCCCTTATGGATAAAGCGCTGGAGGAGGCGGGGTTTCCCGCCGGTGCCGTTCAGCTGGTGACGGACACCAGCCGGGAGAGCGCCCAGGAGATGATGCGGGCCAATGGTCTTATTGACGTGCTGATTCCCAGGGGCGGGGCGGGCCTTATAAAGGCGGTGGTGGAAAATTCCACCGTCCCTGTTATCCAAACAGGGGTGGGGAACTGCCATGTTTATATAGACAGCCCCTGTGATCTTGCTATGGGGGTGCGAATCATCGAGAACGCCAAGTGCAGCCGCCCCTCGGTTTGCAACGCCGCCGAAACGCTGCTGGTTCACCGGGAAGTGGCGGAAAAGTTCCTGCCGGCGGCAAAGGAGGCCCTGGATAGGCACGGCGTCCAGCTGCGGGGGTGCCCCCATACCCGGCGCATCCTGGGGGAGAGCGTCCGTCCCGCCACTGAGGAGGACTACGCCGCCGAGTTTGGCGATTACATTCTGGCGGTGCGGGTGGTGGATTCCCTTCCGGAAGCCATCGCCCATATCCGGAAGTATTCCACCGGCCACAGCGAGGCCATTGTCACCAGCGATTACGGCCACAGCCAGGCCTTTACCAGGCAGGTGGACGCGGCGGCGGTGTATGTCAATGCCTCCACCCGGTTTACCGACGGGGGACAGTTCGGCCTGGGGGCGGAGATTGGCATTTCCACCCAGAAGCTCCACGCCAGGGGTCCCATGGGCCTTGCGGAGCTGACGACCACCAAGTATATCGTCCTGGGCAGCGGCCAGATTCGATAAAGAGGAGGAGAAAACACGTCTATGAATCAGTCCATCTTTCGCTCCGGCAGGCGCAACCGCTATGCCGCCCCCATTGGAGGGGTGTTTATCATCCTCTGCTTTGTGGGCTTCTTCACCGTGGCCAGCTTCTGCCTGGACGCCACCAAGGACCTCCTGGATAACTCCAAGCGCAAGCAGGAGTTTGAAACCATGCTGCTGCCGGTGGTGATTTTTGACCCAGTGCCCTTTGAAAACCCGGTAAATATTGATAATGCCAGCCTGCTCCAGTATTCCATATGGTCCACCGCCATGGGAGAAAAGCGGGACCAGTACGAGTACGACGACAACAACATGATGATTATTCCCGCCAGCGATGTGGAGGTGGCGGCCCAGCGCCTCTTTGGCTCGGATGTGAAGCTGGAGCACCGCTCTTTCGGCAACCTCCAGGACAGCTATCTTTACGAGGAAGAGATACGCTCCTACCATGTGCCCATTATTACCATCACCGGCTTTGCCACCCCCAAGGTGGAGGAAATCAACAAGGTAAGCGGAGATGTCATCGAGCTGAAGATGGGCTATGTTCCCCCCAGCACCATTCTGGAGCTGGATGCGGAAGGAAACATCGGGGAGCCGGAGCCCCAGAAGTATATGATCTACGAGATGCACAAAAACCGCAGCGGCTGGTATCTCTATGCGGTCAAGGACCTGCCAGGGGCCACCCTCATTACAGGCAGCGACGCGATGCCCCCGGTGGAGATGCCCAGCGAAGGCGTTTCGGCCAGCGAGATTGTGCCGGAGATGGCGGGGAACGGAGGGGTCTCCCTGCCGGAAAACAGCGGCTCCTCCTCCGATGACGGCTCTTCTTCGGAAGGAGAGGGAGAGAGCAGCGAAAGCGGTGACGAGGACGGGACTGCCTCCGATGGGGAGGGCAGCAGCGAAGAGGATAGCTCCTCCGAACCGCCTCCAGAGATGCAGGGTTAAGGCGGCATGAATACAGCCCAGACCGAAATGGCCTGGGCTGTAATTTTAATTTTGCGGGCAAAATTGGCGCCTCACCAAAAGAGCTGGAGCACCAGCATGGAAACAACACCCGGCATCCCCAGCATCAAAGTTACCAGAACGGTGAAAAGATTCAGGGGAAGGGCCACCCCGGTGGCAAGACCGGTGAGGTTCACCGCCCCCAGGGCGGCAAAGCCCATGGCCGCCGAGGCGACGGCGGTGCCTACCGCCCGGCGCATCCGAATCAGCAGCACCAGCAGAAGAAAGCCCAGTACCAAAAGCCCCGTCAGTTCGGGGGCGGCTGCTACCCCATGGTCTCCACCACCTCTCTGGCCCCCTCCGGGAAGGGGTGCGCCTCCCGCCCGGAAAGCTCCGGGATGGGGATGCCCAGTTCCTCCAGCCGCAGCTGACGCATCAGAAAGCTATAATAGACCTGGAGGGATTTTAGCTGATAGATGCTGGAATCCAGCACCGCTTCATCGGTGGCGCTGTTGAAGAGATCTTCGGCACAAGCCAGCTGCATCCGCACCTGCGCCAGCTTCCGGCGAATGCCGCCTCTCTCCACCGGAATGACAGTATCGGGTAACGGAGTGGCCCTTACAGCAGAATAGTTCATATTCCATTCCTCCCTACCTTCTAATTTTATGCAAAGATTATGGCCGAATATGCCGGAATATATACCCAAGGAAAAATTTTGCAAAAAAAGCGGGCCTTTTTGCCCCTATGGCCCATGGGATGGGGTGCCCCTAAGCGGATGGGTCTTGACAAGGCTTCTTCCGATATGCTATCATAATACAAATTCTTAACATCACCCAAAGACTGTGATGAGGAGTAGTACCCCGGAGGGCTGGGGCACAGAGAGCGGCTGCTGCTGGGAACGCCGCGTCCGGTGCCGGGGGAAGTAGCCTCAGAGTCGCGGACTGAACATCGGGCGTTTACGTCTGTCAGTAGGCTCCGACGCGGCTCCCGGCGTTATCGGGGAGACGGAATCGAGAGATGGCACGGCGTAAAGGCCCTCTCCGCTCCGGCAGAGTGCGCGCGGCAAAAAAGCCGGGCGAAATCAGGTGGTACCGCGTGACCGGTTTACGGATGCGTCCTGTTGTTGCAGACAGGGCGCTGTTATTTTGTCTAAACGGGAATTCCAAGAGCCCCCGCACGCCGCCCTTTAGGCAGAATCTTGGACAAAAGAAAGCAAGGGAGAATGGTGAATATGCTGGAGAGATTCCTTCCCAGGACCGAGTTTGATTCCTATGAGGATTTTAAGAAAAACTACCGGCTCTGTTGCCCGGCGGATTTCAACTTTGCCACCCATGTGGTGGATGCCTGGGCGGAGTCGGAGCCGGATAAGCGGGCCCTGGAGTGGTGCGACGACTACGGCCACAGCCTGACCCTTACCTTCCGGGAGGTCTCCACCCTTTCCCGGCGGGCCGCCCAATGGCTGCTGGCCAGGGGGGTGAAGAAGGGGGACCGGGTGATGTGCCTCCTGAAGCGCCGGTGGGAGTACTGGATCACCGCCGTGGCCCTCCACCGCATCGGGGCGGTGATTATCCCGGCCTCCTACCAGCTTACCGCCAAGGACATCGCCTACCGGGTGGACGCCGCAGGGGTGCGGTTTCTCATCGCCCTCCAGGATGACTGGATTGTTGCCCAGTGCGAGGCGGCCCTGGAAAAATGCGGCAAAAGCCTCACCGGCAAGGCGCTGGTGAACTGTCCGGAGGGCCGTCCCGGCTGGCTGGATTATTCTGCCGCCCTGGAGCGGGGTCCCTCCGGCTTTGTGGCAGACGCTTCCCTCACCGCCCAGGATTTGATGCTCATTTACTTTACCTCCGGCACCTCTGGGATGCCCAAAATGGTGTGCCACAACTACGCCTATCCCCTGGGGCACATCGTCACCGCCTGCTACTGGCAGCAGGTGCAAAACGGCGGCCTTCATCTCACCGGGGTGGATTCCGGCTGGGCCAAATTCGGATGGGGGTGCATCTATGGACAGTGGATCGGCGGCTCTGCCATTCTGGGGTACGAGGTGGATCATAAGTTTGATGCCAAGCGGATGATTGAAGTGATTCGGGAAAAGCGGCCCACCACCCTTTGTGTCCCCGGCACCGTCTACCGCTTTATGATGCGGGAAGGGCTGACGGCGGAGGACTTTTCCTCCGTTACCCACTGCTGCACCGCTGGGGAGCCCCTCTCCCCGGAGCTTACAAGGGAGTTTGCGGAAATCACCGGCCTCACCATCCACGAGGGCTATGGCCAGTCGGAGGGGAGCGTGCTGGTGGCAAACTTCGGCTGGTTCCAGCCCCGGCCCGGCTCCATGGGAAAGCCCAGCCCCCTCTACGACATCGCCCTGGTGGGGGAGGACGGCCGTCCCGTTGCTCCCGGCGATGAGGGAGAACTGGTGGTGCGCGGTTTGGATAAATACTACCCGGAGGGCCTGCTCCGGGGCTACTGGGTGGGGGACCGGTTGGTTCCGGCAGAAGACGAAAACCACATCTACCACACCGGAGACATGATGTGGATGGACGAGGATGGCTATTATTGGTTCATCGGCCGCAACGATGACATTATCAAGTGTTCCGCCTACCGCATCGGCCCCTTCGAGATTGAATCGGTGCTTCTCACCCACCCGGCAGTCCATGAGTGCGCCATCACCGGCGCGCCGGACCCCATGCGGGGCCAGGTGGTGAAGGCTACCATCGTCCTGGAAAAGGGATACGAGCCCTCCGAGCGTCTCACCAAGGAGCTGCAAAACTATGTAAAAAGGATGACCGCCCCCTATAAGTACCCGCGGGTGGTGGAATATGTGGAGCACCTGGAGAAGACCACCTCCGGCAAAATCATCCGCAACCATCTCCGGAAAGCCTCGGAGGACGCCTACAGGGCCAGCCAGGAGGGAAGCCGGGCCGCAGAAAAACCGGTGATTCGCCCCGCCGCGGCGGGGGACGCGGTGGCTCTCCTCACCTTCCTGGGGACCATCGGCGGGGAGAACAGCTTCCTTTCCTATGGCGCCCAGGCGGTGGGGGGAAGCGGCCACAGTGGCGAGGAAATTATCCGCAGCTGTACCAGGGGCAGCGATAGGTTGCTAATTGCGGAGGTGGAGGGCCAGATTGTGGGGGCCGCCGACCTGCGGGCCGGACACCGTCCCCCCATTGCCCACACGGCGGAGATTGGCCTTTCGGTGCTGCGGCAGTACAGCAGCCGGGGCATCGGCCGGGCGCTGCTGGAGTATCTCATCGCGGATGCCCGCCGGGGCGGCAGGCTCCAGGTCCTCAGCGTCACCGTCTCCGCCACCGATACCGCCGCCGCCAGCCTCTGCCGCCGCTTCGGCTTTACCCAAATTGGCTGCTACCCCAAGTTCTTCCATGTGGACGGCAAGTACCAGGATGGGCTGATTATGAACCTGTATCTGTAAATTTTCTCTTGCAAAGGGAAAAAACAGCTGGAGTTTTTCTTCAGCTGTTTTTTTCTGGCCCCAGGCCCGTAAACGTGTTGCTCAAGCCCTCAAAAAGAGGGGATGAATTTTTGCAGCGTCAGGAGGCGGTCTGGGCAGGGAGTAGTGGGCGCGTCGGGCTATTTTACGGGCAAAGATGGGAATACTAACCGAATCCTAGAAAAAAAGGGGGTGCCCCAATGGAGACCGGTCTCCTGTATGCAATTTCCGCCGCCATCTCCTACGGCCTTCTGCAGGGGGTGGACGGAGGGCTGTTCCAAAGGGCCGCCAGAGGGGAGGAGGACCCCCGGCGGGCTTTTTCTGCCGGTGCAATGGCGGGCCTGCTGGCGCTGGGCCTGGGGGTGCTGGGTGTGAGCATCCTTTGGAAGCTGTCCCCCAAAGCGCCTTGGCTCCTGGCGGCCCTGGCCCTGGGAGGGTGCCTTTTTGCCCTGTTCTGCAAGGAAAACAGCCCGGCTAAAATGGCAGCAGGCCTGCTGGGGAGCTTTTTTTCTGCCATGGCCGCTGCCTTTGGGCTGGGGGAGGAGGGGAAAACAGCCTCCTATCTCCTGGGGCTGATGGCGGCGGGGCTGCTGGCCGCCGTGGCCGGGGTGCTGATGGCAAAGCTGGTGTGGGGAGCGGAGGTCCGCTCCGCCCTGGATACAGGAATCTATGGCGCCGGGGTGGCCCAGCTGATGGCGGCCTTTGTGCTGGGGGGATTCCTGCCGGAAGGGGAAAATGCCCACGCCTTTGCGGCGGTGGTTTGCGGCATTACCGGGGGGCTGCTGGTGGAGAAGCTGGCCCAGCTGCGGGCCTCCGGCTTTTCCCCCTCCTGGATGGTGCTGCTTCCGGTAGGGGCCTCCCTGGCGGCCTTCGGGTTCTATGGGCTGTTTGGGGCGGTACTGGCGGCGGTGGGGGTGCTTTCTACCGGTGGGGTTGTCCTGGCGGCGGGGCTGTGCGCCCAGTGGACCCCAGGCCCCCCAAAGCCTTCGGAGGAGTGTCCAGCTGGATGGGCGGAGGAGTTTTCCAGCGCCATTGGCGGGGGATACCTGGCTGGGGCATACTCCTGGGGCACGTTGGCTCTGCTGGCTGCCTGCGCCGGGCGGCTGGAGCTTTCGGAGCTGTCCTTCCAGCTGGGAATTGGCCTTTTAACGGGCATAGCCCTTCCTTTTCTGCTTCTGGGGCTGGCCCTTCCCCCTGGCTCCGGACATGGGGGGCGGTTTTTCCCCGCTGCCGCCGCCCTGGCTGGTCCGGGGATAGTGTCCCTGTCCTTGGGCCGGGGGGCCGGGGCGGCCTTCCTTCTGGGGGCGGTGCTGGCAGGTTTTCCCCTGGCTGGGGTTCTTTCCGGGATGGAGGGGGAAGGGGAGGCCACCGGACAGCAGCTCCTTCTGCTGCTGGAGATAGGAGGGGCGGCTGGGCTGTTCTGGAGCACCTTCCCGTATTTGTGAAGAATCTGAAAACTGTTAGCACTCTATATTGACGAGTGCTAATTTTGGTGTTACAATAAAAATTGCTTAGAGAAATCTGACGCATCGGATTTTTAAAAATGGGAGGTCAGAAGGATATGAATGCACAGAAGTACACCCAAAAATCCCTGGAGGCCGTCCGGCTGGCCCAGGACCTTGCCCTGGAGCAAGGGAATATGCAGATTGAGCAGCCCCATCTCCTTTGCGCGCTGCTTACCCAGGAAGGGGGGCTGATTCCCCAGCTCCTCACCCGTATGGGTCTGGATGGGGAAACTTTCATTCGGGAGGCCACGGCCCTGATGGCCGCGCTTCCCGCAGTCAGTGGCAGCGGGCGGGAACCGGGGAAGGTCTATGTCTCCCGCCAGGTGGACCAAAACCTCATTGACGCGGAGAGCCAGGCCGCTGGGATGAAGGACGATTTTGTCTCGGTGGAGCACCTGTTTTTGGCTCTGCTCCAAAGCCCGGAATCCGGGGTGGAGCGCCTCTTTAAGGGCTTCGGCCTCACCAGGGAACGGTTCCTCACCGCCCTGGCCGCCGTCCGGGGGAGCCAGCGGGTGACCACCGACAGCCCGGAGGATACCTACGATGTATTGGCCAAATACGGCCAGGACCTGGTGGAGCTGGCGAAAAACCATAAGCTGGACCCGGTTATTGGCCGGGATAACGAGATTCGCAATGTCATCCGCATCCTTAGCCGCAAAACCAAAAACAACCCGGTGCTAATTGGGGAGCCGGGGGTGGGCAAAACCGCCATTGCCGAGGGGTTGGCCCTGCGCATTGTGGCGGGGGATGTGCCCCAGAACCTCCGGGACCGGAAGATCTTCAGCCTGGATATGGGAGCCCTCATCGCCGGAGCCAAGTTCCGGGGGGAGTTCGAGGAACGGCTAAAGGCCGTCCTCACCGAAATCAAAAAGAGCGAGGGGCGGATCATCCTTTTCATTGACGAGCTCCACACCATTGTGGGAGCAGGCAAGACCGAGGGAAGCATGGACGCCGGGAATCTTTTAAAGCCTCTGCTGGCCCGTGGGGAGCTCCATTGCATCGGGGCCACCACCCTCAACGAATACCGCCAGTACATCGAAAAGGACGCCGCCCTGGAGCGGCGGTTCCAGCCGGTGCTGGTTTCGGAGCCTACGGTGGAGGATACCATCTCCATCCTCCGGGGCCTCAAGGAGCGGTACGAGGTGTACCACGGGGTGAAGATTACCGACCAGGCCCTCATCACCGCCGCCGTCCTCTCGGACCGGTACATCAGCGACCGCTTTCTGCCGGATAAGGCTATCGACCTTATCGACGAATCCTGCGCCATGGTCCGCACCGAGATGGATTCCATGCCCACCGAGCTGGACGAGATCAACCGCCGCATCATGCAGCATGAGATTGAGGAGACCGCCCTGAAGAAGGAAAGCGACAAGCTCTCCCAGGAGCATCTCCTGGAGCTTCAAAAGGAGCTGGCGGATATGCGGGCCCAGTTTGCGGCGATGAAGGCCCGGTGGGAGAATGAAAAAACCGCCATCCAAAGCGTCCAGAAGCTGCGGGAGGAGCTGGAGGCGGTGAACGCGGATATTGAAAAGGCCCAGCGGGAGTACGACCTCAATCGGGCCGCCGAGCTGAAATACGGCCGCCTGCCGGAGCTCCAAAAGCGCCTGGCGGAGGAGGAAGAGAAGGCGGAGGCCAGCCAGCGAGGAAACAACGGGACCCGCCTCCTGCGGGATAAGGTCACCGATGAGGAGATTGCTAAAATCGTGGGCCGCTGGACCCACATCCCCGTCAGCCGCCTGATGGAGGGGGAGCGGGAAAAGCTGCTGCGGATGGAGGACATCCTGCACCAGCGGGTTATCGGCCAGGATGAGGCGGTGAAAAAGGTCACCGAAGCCATCCTCCGCAGCCGGGCCGGCATCCAGGACCCCGGACGGCCCATCGGCTCCTTCCTTTTCCTGGGGCCCACCGGCGTGGGCAAGACCGAGCTTGCCAAGGCCCTGGCCCAGGCCCTCTTCGACGATGAAAAGAACATGGTCCGCATTGATATGTCCGAGTACATGGAGAAATACTCGGTGAGCCGCCTCATCGGGGCGCCTCCGGGATATGTGGGCTATGAGGAAGGGGGCCAGCTCACCGAGGCGGTGCGCCGCCGTCCCTACAGCGTCGTCCTCTTTGACGAGATTGAAAAGGCCCACCCGGACGTCTTCAATGTCCTTCTCCAGGTGCTGGACGACGGCCGCATCACCGATAGCCAGGGGCGGACAGTGGACTTTAAAAACACCATCATCATTCTCACCTCCAACCTGGGAAGCCAGTTTATACTGGAGGGCATTGGGGAGGACTGCCAAATCAGCCCCGCCGCCCGCGCCCAGGTGGAACAGCTCCTAAAGCAGAGCTTCCGCCCGGAGTTCCTCAACCGGTTGGATGAGGTGGTCTTCTATAAGCCCCTTACCAGAGGGGAAATCACCGGGGTGGTGGATCTGCTGATGGAGGATTTGCGGGAGCGGCTGCGGGAAAAGCAGCTGGAGCTTAGAATGACTCCCGCCGCCAGGGACTATGTAGTGGAGGCGGGCTACGACCCCATTTACGGCGCCCGTCCCCTGAAGCGCTTTTTGCAGTCCCAGGTGGAGACCATGGTGGCCCGGAAGATGATTGCCGAGGATTTGGCCCCCGGCACCTGCCTGACCGTGGACTGCCAAAACGGGCAGCTTACCCTGACAGAAGAAAAGCGGGGCTGACAAAGGCCCTGATTGGGCTGCCGCCCCGCCTTCTTTTTCTTTTCACGAGAAAAGAAAAAGAAGCAAAAAGAAAAGCGGCCAAAATCACCAATACAAAAGCGCAAGAACAAAGACACAAGATATTTATACGCCCTACGCAAGGGCAAGGACCGGGGCAGAGACCCCGGTCCTTCTAGTTAGGGCGCGACTTCGGAAGCGCCCCGCCATTCTTCTTTTTGCCTCTTTTTCTTCTTTTGCAAGAAGAAAAAGAGGATAGTTCAGCCCTTGGAGGGTTCCGGCTTCAGCTCGTCAGGGTGAATCTCCCCGGCGGCGGCCAGGGCGATTTTGGTGAGGGTGGGTCCCACCATCTCGTACACCAATACAGAGAAAAGCACCACGTTGCGCACCATCACCCCATCGGAGAGGTTGGAGGCAGTGAGGGCCATCCCCAAAGCCACTCCGGCCTGGGGCAGCAGGGTGATGCCCAGGTGCTTTTGAATCTGCTCCCCGCAGCCGGTGAGGGCGCAGCTCATCTGGGCCCCAAAGATTTTTCCTGCGGACCGGGCGGCGATGTACACCGCCCCAATGAGCAGCACCATGGGGTTCCCCAGGATTTGAAGATCCAGCTCCGCGCCGGAAAGGATGAAGAAAAGGATGGAAAGCGGGGTGGTCCACCGGTCCAGCCGCTCCATCAGCGCCCCGGAGGTTTGGCAGATGTTGCAGAAAACGGTACCGGTCATCATGCAGACAAGCAGGAGGGAGAAGCCGCAGTGCACCGGCCCCAGCTGGAACTCCACCGAGGAAAGGCCCACCGTCAGCAGCACAAAGGCCACCGAGACGGAGATGCGGTTCCCGCGGGAGTGAAAATACCGCTCACTCCAGTCCAGAACGTAGCCAGCCCCTGCCCCCAGGAGGAGGGAAAGGAGAATTTCCAGCAGGGGCTCCACCACCACAGTGATGATGCTGATGCCCCCTTGCTCCAGGGCGTGGGCCACCCCGAAGGAGGCGGAAAAGAGCACAAGCCCCACCGCGTCGTCAATGGCTACCACCATCAGCAGCAGCCGGGTGAGGGGGCCGTCCGCCCGATACTGGCGCACCACCATCAGGGTGGCGGCAGGGGCGGTGGCGGCGGCAATGGCTCCCAGGGTGATGGCGGAGGGAATAGAGATAGCCGCCGGGAAAAGAAAGTGGAGCGCAATAAGGGCGGCGTCCACCGCAGCGGTAGTCACCACCGCCTGGAGAACCCCCACCGTAATGGTCGGCCGCCCCATGCTGCGCAGGTCGGAAAGGCGGAACTCGTTGCCGATGGTAAAGGCGATGAAGCCCAGGGCCACATCCGGGATGATGCTGAAGCCGGCCACATCCGCCATGGTGTGAAAGCCAATTCCCCCCAGCCCCAGCCGCCCCAGGCAGTAGGGTCCCAGCAGCAGGCCGGTAAGCAGGTAAGCAGTGACAGCGGGCAGCCCCACCCGTTTAGCGGGGCGGGTCATCAGCAGCCCTGCAATCAGGGCCAGGGAGATACAGAGAAGGGTATTTTGCATGGTGACAGCGACCTTTCCAAATTAATATTTTATCAAGAATACAATACCACTTTCTCGCCAAAAAGCAAGGGAAATATGGGGCGGCGGTGCAGAACATCTCTGCACGGACGGGGAAAATATCGTGAAAAATCACAGGGGGGGATAGATTGTCCCGGTCCGGCCGCCAAAGGACAACATAGAGCCTGTCACGTATACTGATATCTTTTTCCATAAACCAAAGAAGCCCCTGTTTTGGGGCTTTTTACCGCCTCTTTTGCACCCTTTTTGCTCTTTTGCATAGGATGGGGCAAGAACCAAAAGCATCACAAGAGAGAAAGGGGCGTTTCCTTATGAACCGTCAATATTATCCCTGCTGTCCCCCCGGCCCTCCCGGACCCCGCGGGCCGATGGGTCCCCAGGGCCGGATGGGGCCTCCCGGACCACAGGGCCGGATGGGATGCCCTGGCCCCCAGGGGGAGCCTGGAGAGCCGGGGCCGATGGGGCTTCCCGGTCCCCAAGGTGAAGCTGGGCCGATGGGACCCATGGGTCTGATGGGACCCGCCGGAAACCGAGGCCCTGCGGGTGAACAAGGTCCCCAAGGAGAACCGGGCCCTGCGGGGGAACGTGGTCCCCAGGGAGAACCGGGCCCTGCAGGGGAACGTGGTCCCCAGGGAGAGCCGGGCCCTGCGGGGGAACGTGGTCCCCAGGGAGAGCCGGGCCCTGCAGGGGAACGCGGTCCCCAGGGGGAACCGGGGCCAATGGGACCTCCCGGACCGGGGGGCGGTACTGGAAGCGCGCCCCAGTTCGCTATGCTTTACCAGGCGGATGCCCTCACAGTCCCCTTTGGGGGCGGTCCGGTTCCCTTTGTCCCTGCGGTGCAGAGCTTGGGGGTCCAGTGCCAGGATGGGACGGTAAAGCTCCTCCAGCCGGGGGTCTACTGCATCCGCTACCTGGTGCTGTTCCCGGTGGCCGCCCGCCTTTCCACCGTCCTTTCCCTCCACCTGGGGGAGCAGTGCCTCCCCGGCTCGGTCTGCCATGTGGATAAGGAAAACCCCGGCCAGCCCTTTACCGCCGCCGGGCAGGTCATCCTGAACCTGGAGGAGCCCGCCCAGCTGACCCTCCAATCCGACAAGGGCTTTTCCATCGCCGCTGCCGCAGAAGGGGATACCCTGGCCAGCCTGATGGTGATTAGGCTCTAAACTCCCTGAAAATTCCAGGCGGAAAAAGCCCCCGTACGGGGGCTTTTTGTCTAGCTAGCAGGGGACTTATTTTCCCTCCGGGCCGTAGTAGGCCTGGACCAGGATTTCCTTCAGCTCGCTGATGAGAGGATACCGGGGGTTGGCGGGGGTGCACTGGTCGGCATGGGCCTCGTCGGCCACCTCGTCCAGGTTCTCCATAAACACCTTTTCAGCGATGCCCTGGCTCTGGATGGAGCGGGGGACGTTCATGGAATCCTGGAGGTCGGTGATGGCCTTGATGAGGCTCTGCACCCCCTCTTCAGTGGTGGAGCAGGGCAGGCCCAGGGCCTCGGCAATCTCGGCGTAGCGCTTATCGGCGATGAAGTGCTCGTACTTGGGCCAGGTGGCGAACTTGGTGGGGCGCTGGGCGTTGTAAGCGATGACATAGGGCAGCAGGATGGCGTTGGCCCGGCCGTGGGGGATGTGGTAGGCAGAACCCAGCTTGTGGGCCAGGGAGTGGTTAATCCCCAGGAAAGCGTTGGTGAAGGCCATACCAGCGATGCAGGAGGCGTTGTGCATCCGCTCCCTGGCCTCCTTGTCGGCGCCGTTGTCGTAGGCCCGCTTCAGGTACTTAAAGACCATGCGGATGGCGTGAAGGGCCAGACCGTCGGTGTAGTCCGAGGCCAGCACCGAGACATAGGCCTCGATGGCGTGGGTGAGGACGTCCATACCGGTATCGGCGGTGACCGCCTTGGGCACCGACATGACGAACTGGGGATCCACAATGGCTACATCGGGGGTCAGCTCGTAATCCGCCAGGGGGTACTTGATGTTGTTTTTCTTATCGGTGATAACGGCGAAGGAGGTGACCTCCGAGCCGGTGCCAGAGGTGGTGGGGATGCAGACCAGCTTGGCCTTTTTGCCCAGCTCCGGGAAGTGGTAGGCGCGCTTGCGGATATCAAAGAACTTCTGCTTCATGCCGGAGAAGGAAATGTCCGGGTGCTCGTAGAACATCCACATCCCCTTGGCGGCGTCCATGGCGGAGCCGCCCCCCAGGGCGATGATAACATCGGGCTGGAAGTGGTTCATCGCCTCCACCCCCCGCATGATGGTGTCCACCGAGGGATCCGGCTCCACCTCGGCGAAGATTTCGGCGTGGCAGTAGGTGGAGCGCTTGCGCAGATACCAAAGCACCTTGTCGATGTTGCCCAGCTTTACCATCGTCTCGTCAGTGACGATGAAGGCGCGGCTGATGTTTGGCATTTTCTCTAAATACTGGATGGAATTATACTCAAAGTAGATTTTGGGCGGAATTTTGAACCACTGCATATTGACCCTCCTTTTGGCAATCCGCTTGATATTCACAAGGTTCTGGGCGGAAACATTGGAGGTGGTGGAGTTCTTGCCAAAGGAGCCGCAGCCCAGGGTGAGGGAGGGGGTGTTTTCGTTGTAGATATCCCCAATGCCCCCCTGGGAGGAGGGGGAATTGACGATGATGCGGCCCACTTCCATCCGCTGGCCGTACTGGGTGATGACATCCGGATCGGTGGCGTGGATGGCGGCGGAGTGACCCAAACCGCCGTTCTGGAGCATCTTGGCGGCCATCTGGAAGCCCTGCTCCTTATCCTTCACCACAATATAGGCCAGGATGGGGGAGAGCTTCTCTTTGGAGAGGGGGTGTTCCGGGCCTACATCGGGGATTTTGCCAATAAGAATTTTGGTGTCCTCCGGAACGGTGAAACCTGCCTGCTGGGCAATCCAGAAGGCGGTTTTGCCCACCACTGCGGCGTTGAGGGAACGGCCCTTTTCCTCCGGGAAGGCGTAGTCGATGAGCTTCTTTTCCTCCTCGCCGGTGACAAAATAGCAGCGGTTCTCCTTCATAATGGCCTCAAAGCGGGGGGCCAGCTCCTTGTCTACGATGACGGCCTGTTCGGAGGCGCAGATCATGCCGTTATCAAAGGTTTTGGAGAGGATGAGGTCGTTGCAGGCCTGGGGGAGATTGGCGGAAGCGTGGATGTAGCAGGGGACGTTGCCGGGGCCAACGCCCAGGGCCGGCTTGCCGGTGGAGTAGGCGGCCCGGACCATCCCGGCGCCGCCGGTAGCCAGCACCAAAGCCACCTCGGGGTGGTTCATCAGGGCGTTGGTGGCGTCCATGGAGGGGATTTCAATCCACTGGACGCAGTCCTTGGGGGCGCCAGCAGCCACAGCGGCGTCCCGGACGATGCGGGCGGCCTCGGCGGAGCACTGCTGGGCGCTGGGGTGGAAGCCGAAGATGATGGGGCACCGGGCCTTGGCGGCAATCATCGCCTTAAACATGGTGGTGGAGGTGGGGTTGGTCACCGGGGTGACGCCGGCCACAATGCCCACCGGCTCGGCAATCTGCACGATGCCGGAAAGCTCGTCGTCCTCAATGATGCCCACCGTTTTCTGGCTCTTGATATCATGCCAGATATACTCGGTGGCAAAAAGATTTTTGATGATTTTATCTTCATAAACGCCTCGTCCGGTTTCCTCCACCGCCAGCTTGGCAAGGCGGGTGTGGTTATCCAGACCGGCCAGGGCCATGGCGTGGGCGATTTCGTCCACCTGCTCCTGGCTCAGGGCCATGTATTCCTCCAGGGCGGCTTTTGCCTTTGCGGCAAGGCCGTCAATCATCTCCTGGACATTCACCTGGGGTGCGGCTTGGCTTTCTTTTTTTGCAGACATCGTGTCAGCTCCTCCTTTTCATGACCGCTGCCGCGTTTCCCCCTAGGGGGAAGACGCGAGCTTGATATGTTAATAACTTAACAATTAGATTATATACCCAACCTTTCAATATTTCAATCCCTCCGGCCTACAAGGTTCCTTGCACCAGCGAGAGATTTTTTGGGCAGGACGACAATCTCCCTTTCGTTGTAACCCATCAAAAAAGGCCCTCCCAGGCCGGCCTGCGGCGCTGAAAGGGGCTTTTCCCAATAGGAGTAGAGGCGCTGCGGCGTTACAGCAGTTCGTAGTCCCGCACAAGGGTGACCACCCGCCCAAGGATGGAGACGGAATCCACCAGGATGGGCTCCATGGCGTCGTTTTCCGGCTGGAGGCGGAAGTGGCCGTTTTCCTTGTAGAACCGCTTTACAGTGGCCTCGTCCTCTATCAGGGCCACTACAATGTCTCCGTTTTGTGCAATAGGGGTGCGCCGGATAATGACGATATCCCCATCCAAAATGCCGGCGTTTATCATACTCTCCCCCTTTACCCGCAGGGCAAAGAGGTCCCTGGAGTGCAGATTGCGGCTGCGCAGGGGGATGTACCCCTCTACCTCCTCCACCGCTAGAATGGGCTGCCCGGCGGTGACGGTGCCCAGAAGGGGAACCCGGATGCTTCGGTCATCCGGCAGGGAGATGGCCCGGTTCAGACGGTTGCCCTTTTCGATGAGGCCGCGCTCCTGAAGCTCCCCCAGGTATTTGTGGGCGGTGGAGGTGGATTTAATATCCAGCGCGGCGCAGATTTCCCGGACCGAAGGGGGAAGGCCCTCGTCAATGCGGTCCCGGATATAGTCTAGGATCTGGATAGCCTTGGGGTTTAAGTCAGCCATGGCGGTTCCTCCTTATATGGAGCCAGCTTGCGCATAGGCGCTTCGGATTGAAATAAATAAACTTATTATTGCTATTAGTATACCATAACGGGGAGCCAATTGCAAACGTATGTTTTAAATTTTTCAAAAAAATTTCGTAGGATTTTCCGCAAACGGGGAATTTTGTCCGATTCTGCATTTTACAAAACTTCTCAAGTTTATTTACAGTGCCTTAACAACTGATTTTTGGGGGGTGTTATAATATGATTGTACCGAGGGAGCAGAGCAAGGCTCCAAACCGGTACGATACTACCCTCCTCAAAAACACACACCTCAAACACACCAAAAGAGCCGTGGCGAAAGCTGCGGCTCTTTTGGTTCCAAAAAGGGATAGGGCCCGGCTACCGGATGGTGCGGTAGTAATGGAAGAGGGTCTGCTGGGCAATCCCCCCGTAGGGCCGCAGATACCGGGGGAGGCCCCTGGGGTAAAGCTCCGCCATAACGCGCTTCATCCAAACATCCATAGGGATACATTCCACCCTGCCAAAGCCGAAAAGCAGGACGCATCGGGCCACCTTTTCCCCCACCCCCTTTACCTCCAGCAGCCCCGCCAAGGCTTCCTCTGTGGGCAGCTGCGCCAGCGCCAGAAGGTCCAGCTGTCCCGCCGCTACCCGCCGGGCAGCGTCCAGCAGGTATTCGCTCCGCCATCCCGCCCGGATGGGGGCCAGCTCGCCGGGGGAGAGAGCAGCCAGCCGCTCCGGTGTGGGAAAGGCGCGCAGAGCGGTTTTGGGGATGGTCTCCCCCCACCCCTGACAAAGCCGCTCTACAATGCCCTTGATTCGGGGGATATTGTTATTGGCGCTGAGGATGAAGGTGCAAAGGGTCTCCCAGGGCTCTTGGCGCAGCACCCGGATGCCGGAGCAGAAGTCCATAGCCCGGCGCAAGGGGGGATTGCGCCGGAACAGCTGCTCCAGGGCTGCGTAATCCCGCCCAAGGTCGAAGTAATCTGCCCAAAAAGGGAAGACGTCTGCCCCGATGCCCAGAAGGACAATGTCCTCCCCCCGGCGCTCCAGGGTGAGGAAGCGGCTACCGGCCACCCCCTCCCACCGTCCGTCCGCCAGCATCCGCCACCGGAAGGCCTGCCCGCAGTCCAGGGTCTCTGGCAACGCAAACTGCCTTGCCGCCCCCACCAGATGGACCCCCTCCGGTGCAAAGACGGTGGAAACTTCCGCCATGCAGCATCCCCCCTTCTTAACGCTATCCAGTATAGCAGAAAAAAGCTGTGGAGAAAAGCCCGTTTCTTGGAGCTTATTCGCATAAAATTGCGTATTTTTGGATAACCATACGAAATTTACGAAAAAATGGGGAATTGGTGACAAGGGGAAATAACTGTCTGTATGAAAAGAACAAAGGGGCTTTTTAGGTGGAAAAAGTTCTCAACAGCCCCTATATTCACCAAAAAGTGTGGAACCGAAAAGGGTTTTCCACCTTTTCAACAGGGTTTTCAACAGGGTTTTGTGGAAAGCAGAGTTGAAACTGTGGAAAATAGGCATTTACGGACCGTATATTTTTCATCCAACCCTTTCCGGAAAAAGATGTATAAACAGCCGCCAGGGAGGAACTCTAAAAAAGCAGATGCGAGCTGCGAAGAAATTGCCGGAACAGGGGGACGGGGCCATGCTGAAGGGTGTGAACAAGCGGGTGGTGGAAGTGGTGGATATTGAGAGCGAGTATTTTGAAAAGGCGATTCTCTTTCTCCGGGCGGGCCGCCCCGATACCGACGAAGGGGCCCTCCGCCGGCGGGCGGGGGAATACGTCCGGACCATCAAATACCGCCCCCGCCAGGGCTTTAGCTGGAAGAAGCTCCTTATAGCCGGGGTGCTGGCGGCGGGGGTAACCCTCATCGCTTTGGGGCTGGGCGGGCTGCTGCCGCTGTAAGCAAGAGTGGCAAGTAATTTTTTGTGCAAATCCTGCCGGGAACCCTTGACATCCCCGCCCTGGCTGTATTATAATAAAGCGTCAAACAAAGGCGTCTGCTCTGGACCTTCTCCCCACGCAGGTGGAGAATGTCTTTGGAGCAGACGCCTTCTTTGAATTTGAAAGGAGCGGGTATGGAGAAAACAGTGAAGTACATCTTTGTGACCGGGGGCGTGGTCTCCGGCCTGGGGAAGGGCATCAGCGCCGCCTCCCTGGGGAGGCTTTTAAAGGCGCGGGGCCTGCGAGTGGCGGCCCAAAAGCTGGACCCCTATGTGAATGTGGACCCCGGCACCATGAGCCCCTACCAGCATGGGGAGGTTTTTGTCACCGAGGACGGGGCGGAAACCGACCTGGACCTGGGGCATTACGAGCGGTTCATCGATGAGGACCTGAACCGGTATTCCAACCTCACCTCCGGGCGGGTGTACTGGGATGTTCTGCACAAGGAGCGCAGCGGAGCCTACCTGGGCAGCACTGTCCAGGTGATTCCCCACGTCACCGGGGAGATTAAGCGGTTTGTGGCCACCTTGGGGGAGCGCACCAATCCGGATGTTATCATCACCGAGATTGGCGGAACCATCGGGGATATTGAAAGCCAGCCCTTCCTGGAGGCCATCCGCCAGCTTTCCAGGGAGGTGGGACGGCAGAACTGCCTCTTCCTCCATGTGGTGCTGGTGCCCTACCTGCGGTGCTCCGGGGAGCACAAGACCAAGCCCGCCCAGCACTCGGTGCGGGAGCTTCGGAGCCTGGGCATCATCCCGGACATCATCATTGCCCGGTGCGATGAGCCCCTGGAGCCGGGGATCCTGGAGAAACTGGCCCTCTTCTGTGATGTGCGGCCGGAGTGCGTCATCGAAAACCGCACTCTCCCAAGCCTTTACGATGTCCCCCTGATGCTGCACCAGGCGGGGCTGGACCGCATCGCCTGCCAGGCGCTGGACCTCCCCGGCGGCGAGCCGGACCTGGAGGAATGGCGCGCCCTTTGCCGGCGGGTGGAAAATCCCCGGCGGCAGGTGGAAATCGCTTTGGTGGGGAAATATGTGGAGCTTCATGACGCCTACCTTTCCGTTGCGGAGGCCCTGCGCCACGGCGGATATGAAAACGATGCCAGGGTGAAGATTCGCTGGGTGGATTCCGAAGGGCTTTCCGGGGAGAATATAGAGGAGGCTTTGGCTGGGTGCGCCGGGGTTATTGTCCCCGGAGGCTTTGGTGGCCGGGGTATCGCCGGGATGATTGCCGCTGCCCAGTACGCCCGGAGGACAGGGCTGCCCTACTTTGGCATCTGCTTGGGGATGCAGATTGCGGTTATTGAGGCGGCGCGAAATCTTCTGGGACTGCCCCAGGCGGATTCCAGCGAGTTTGCCCCAGAGACCCCAGACCCGGTGATTCACCTGATGCCTGGCCAGCGGGGGGAGGTTCCCAAGGGGGGAACCATGCGCCTGGGGGCTTACCCTTGCCGCTTGGGGGAGGGCACCCGTCTGGGGGCTATCTACGGCGCGTCGGAGATTACCGAGCGCCACCGCCACCGGTACGAGGTGAACAACCGCTACCGGGAGCGGCTGGAGCGGGAAGGGGGCCTTGTCCTTTGCGGCCAGTCCCCAGACGGGCAGCTGGTGGAGGCAATCGAGGGAAAGGATCACCCCTTCTTCATCGGGGTGCAGTACCACCCGGAGTTTAAATCCCGCCCCAACCGGGCCCATCCCATCTTCCGGGCCTTCATCAAGGCGGCGTTGGGCGAGGGTTAAATCTTACCCAAAAACCCTGCGCCTGGGGGAGCGCCAACGCTTCAGCTTCAGTTACTACAGAGAGGAATGAAAACGCGATGCTTACAGCCATTGTTGGAATCAACTGGGGGGACGAGGGGAAGGGCCGGATGGTGGACCTTCTTTCCCAGGAATATCAGGTGGTGGCCCGTTACCAGGGGGGAAATAACGCCGGGCACACCATCTATGTAGAGGGGGAAAAGTTTGTCCTGAACCTGCTGCCCTCCGGCATCCTCCGACCGTCGGTGACCAATATCCTGGGGCCCGGTATGGTCATCGACATCGCCCACCTGCGGGGGGAGATGGAGCGCCTTGCTGCCCGCGGGGTGAAACTCAGCCCGGAAAATCTGCGTATCAGCGGCAAGGCCGCCATCTGCCTGCCCGCCCATGTCCGTCAGGACTGTCTGGAGGAGGAGCGGCTGGCGGGGGAAAAATACGGCTCCACCCGCCGGGGCATTGCCCCCATCTACGGGGATAAATACATGAAGAAGGCCCTGCGGATGGAGGACCTGCTGGAACCGCAACGGCTGGAGCGGCGGTTAAGGCAGCTGCTGGAGTGGAAGAACCTGCTGCTGGAACGGGGCTATGGGGCCCCAGGGGAGGATTATGACGAGACCCTCCGGTGGCTCCGGGAAAATGGTGCGCCGCTGCGGCCCTATATCTGCGACACCGGCGTATACCTGGAAAAAGCCATTGCCGCAGGGAAGGACGTCCTCTTCGAGGCCCAGCTGGGGGCCCTGCGGGACATTGATTACGGCATCTATCCCTTTACCTCTTCCTCCACCACCTTGGCGGCCTACGCCCCCATCGGGGCGGGAATTCCAGGGCGGAAGCTGGAGCGGACCATCGGGGTGATGAAGGCCTACTCCACCTGCGTGGGGGAAGGACCCTTCACCTGCGAGCTGTTTGGGGAGCAGGCGGAGGCCCTACGGGAGGCCGGCGGGGAATACGGCGCCGCTACCGGACGGCCCCGGCGGGGGGGCCCCTTTGACGTCCCCGCCAGCCGGTATGGCGTGCGGATGCAGGGGGCGGACCAGCTGGCCCTCACGAAGCTGGACGTCCTCTCCTTCCTGCCGGAGATTCCCGTCTGCACCCAGTACACGGTGGACGGCGTCTCCACCCAGGACTTTCCAAGCGGCGGGAGCCTGGAGCGTGCCCGGCCGGTGGTGGAGCGCCTCCCCGGATGGGGATGCGATATCAGCAGCTGCCGCCGTTGGGAGGAGCTGCCCGCCGCCGCCCGCCGCTATGTGGAGTACCTGGAGGAGGCGGTGCGCTGCCCCATTGGGTATGTCTCGGTGGGGGCGGACCGGGACGCCTACATCCAGCGGTAAATAAAGAAAGACCCCGGAGAGGATGGTTCATCCTTTCCGGGGCGATTTTATGGGGAGAATCACTGGCCGCTGCCGTAGAGAAACAGATCCACAACGATTTCGGTGCCGGTGCGGTGGCAAAAGTCGATGATCTCCCTGGTGAAGCCGATCACCGAGCAGTCCGGGTTACCATCGCAGGGGAAGATTTGGATGCTGAAGGCCACGTTGTACCGCGCCTGAATTTCCAGCAGCGCCGGGATACGAGGGGAGAGCGCCTGGACGATTCGCCCGCACTGGTCAAAACGGCTCACAGCCGGTTCGGCCTGCCCGCAGCCATACCAGGCGGAAAAATTATACCGGCTCTTTCCGTCCGGCCGCAGATCGCCGGCAGCATGGCTCCGAAAAGGAGCGAGCTCCAGCAGACGAGTGACCTCCTCCGGAGGAAAAACGCTTTTTTCCGCCGGGAGGAACCCCTTCCAGAAGTCCAGGACACCGGCGCTTTGAACACGGAAGAACGCGTAGCAGGGGGAACCCTCAAACTCTTTCATGCCTTGGCGCTCTTCTCCTTTTTCTTCTTCGGCTTGGGGAAGGGCAGCTCCTCCCAGGTGGCCCGGATGAGCCGCCCCAGCAGCTCCCGGTCCTCCGGATTTTCAATCAGCAGGCAGGGCTTGGCGCCGGGGTAGGGCTCCCCCTCCGGACAGCCGGGAACCACTGCCGCCCCCGCCGCGGTCTTTTTCACATAGAAAAGGTCGTCGCAGACCATAGCGACAATTTTGCCGTCGCAGTAGATGCCGTATTCTCCAAACATCTTCCGGGAAGAGATTTCCCCCGCCTCCCGCAGCTGGTCGCAGACGAAGGCTACATATTCCGGTCGCGAAGCCATTTAAACGCCCTCCTTTTGCCATTCCCTACAGGTTTCGATGCGCTTTCCGCCGTCCCCCTGCTGCTTATCGTAGGCGAACTGCCGCAGCAGCTCGCAGGGGAATTGCCCGCACTGGCCGCAGTGGTCAAAGCTCTTTTCCTGGCAGCAGGATTTTACCGGGCAGCTCTCCCCCCAAAAGGGGCGGTCCATCTTAACGCAACCGGGGCAGTTCATAGGCTCCCGGTAGCTGCACTGGCTGCAAAGCAGCCCGCATCTGGATTCAACCTTCATGATGATGCACTTCCTTTCCGCTTCTAGGATATCATCCGGAACCGGACAGCTGGCTGTCCCCTTTCCGTACAGGGCCAGAAGATTTTCCGCCTGCCGCCGGAGGTCCTCCCGCAAATTTGGGGGCTCCAGCACCTCCGCCTGCGCCCCAAAGCCGAGGACCCATTCCCGCAGGTTTTCGTAGCGGACAAACCGCCTTTCCAGAAGGAGCCGCCCGTCCCCCCAGGGGGAGAAGCACCCCTCCCCGTATTCCTCCACCAGCCGGTAGGCCGCCTCCGGGGCGAAGAGGGCCCGCAGCACGATCCCCTCCTGGCGAAAGTACGCCTGGAAGTCCATCCGCTCCGGGGGGACGGTGCGGGGAGAAAAGCCTTCCTCCAGCGTCTCCAGCCCGGTGATGCGCGCCAGCTTAAAGGTCCGGAAGTCCTGCCGCTCCCGGCAGAACCCCAGAAGATACCAGGCGGAAAGCCGGTACAGGAGCCGGTGCGGCTCCACCTTCCGCAGGCTTTCCCCGCTGGGGGCAAAGTAGTGGAAGGACACCAGCCGTCCCTCCCGGATGGCGGCGGACAGCATCTCCACCTGGCGGGAAAGACCGGCTGGGTCGAAGGCGGAAAGGTCGATGCTAATCTCCCCCTGGGCCCCTTCGCCCCCCAGCTTTTCCAGCACCCCTTGGGCCTGGACCGGGGAAAAGACGCTGCCCATCCCCTGCACGCCGGCAAGGACCAGCCCCAGCTCCTCCCTGGTGAAGAGGGAGGGCTCCAGCCGGTACTCCGGGGCGATGAAGACGCCCCCGCCGTACCCCTGGGCGGTGGATACCGGCACCCCCGCCTTGCAGAGGGATTCAATATCCCGGCGGATGGTGCGGGGGGAGACCTCGAACCGCTCCGCCAGCTGGGGGATTGTAAGCCGCTCCTGCCGGAGCAGCAGCACCAGAATCCCCATAAGACGGTAAAGCTGCACCGCTTTTCGCCCCCTTTCCCGGAAAGCAGGAGATGAAACCTCCGGCTAAAATTTTGCAGTTTTTATGATAAAGGAGACAAGAGGTTTTGTCAAATGGCTTGGTGGTTCGATGCGGTACGGAAAAAATTTCCTATCCCACAAAAAACACATCTTGCCGTTTTGGGGCAATTGGTTGTATTTTGGTAGAAATGGTGATAAAATGAGAAAAAAGGGAAAGCGAGTGAAAGCGATGAAACGCCTGTGTGCCTTTCTGCTGGCGGCGGTGCTGCTGGCCGCCTGTTCCGGCCCCTCCGCCCCGTCCAGCCCGGTCTCCCGACCCCCGGAAACGGCGGCGTCTCCGGCCCCGCCCTCCAGCGCTGCCTTGTCGTCCCTCCCGGAAGAGCCCTCCCAGCCGGCGGAGCCGCCGGAAAGCACCGCTCCGATGGAGCCCGCCCCTCCGGTACAGGCTCCGGCGGAGGACGCGCCCGCCATCCCGGACCCTCTGGACCAGGTGCAGGACGAGCCGCAGCCCTCCGCCCCCCTGCCGGAGAGCGAACAGGAAGAAGCCTCCTCCAGCGGGGCCAGCCACTCCGCCTGGAGCGAGGGGGACGACCGGGCCTTTTGGGAGATTCGGGAGGACATGGTGAAAAATGCAGCAGCCTTCCGGGAGGCAAACCCGGACACGGTGGGCTGGCTCTATTTGGGGGAGACCACCATTGACAGTCCGGTGTTCCAAACAGAGGACAACACCTACTACCTGAAGCACAACGACTACAAGGCGGAGGACGTCAACGGGGCCATCGTCTCGGATTTTCGCAACCGCCTGACCGGCCGGGACAGCCAGTCCCAGAATCTGGTCCTTTACGCCCACAGCAAGGACGAAAACCCCGACGGCGGGGTGGAGGCCTCCCGTGAGTTTGAGCATTTCACCGAGCTGAAACGCTACCAGAAGAAAGACTACTGCCTTAGCCACCCCTACTTTCTCTTTGCCACCAGGGAGGAGAGCATGGTCTTTGAGGTTTTTGCCGCCTTCCATACCAAGACCAGCTTTGTTTACAATCTCCCGGACCCTTCCCGCACCCAGATGGAAGCCATCCTGGCCGAGGCAAGAAAGAAGAGCCTTTTTGACTTCGGGGTGGAGGTCACCGCCGGTGACCGGATTATGACCCTTTCCACCTGCTGCCGCCGTATCGTCCCCACCTACCCCAACGGCTACCGCTTTGTCGTTATGGGGCGGCTGGTGGAAAAGGGGAGGCCCCTGGAATACCAAAACCGCGCAGTCACCGAAAACCCCACCGCCCTCACCCCCCAAAACATCTACGAATAGAAAAACCGATGAAGAAGCCCCGCTGGAGGGTGGATTTAAGGGCAAAAGCCCCTTGACAAACCCCGTCCCATTCTGATAAAATAGTTCTGCCGCTTGTGCCAGGCTCTAAGTGCGCCCTTTTTGGGGTGCCGCCTTGCGACAGCGAGCCTAACAGAAAGAGGACAAACCATGTACGCGATTTTTGAAACCGGCGGCAAGCAGTACACCGCCACAGCCGGGGACATCCTGTTTGTTGAGAAGCTGGATGCAGAGCCCGGAACCGAAATCACCTTTGATAAGGTCCTCGCCATCGGCGGGGAAGGGGAGACCACCTTCGGCGCACCCTACCTGGAGGGCGCCGGCGTTACCGCCAAGGTGGTGAAGAGCGGCAAGGGGAAGAAGATCACCATCCTTACCTACCGCCCCAAGAAGGATTCCCAGCGGAAGATGGGCCATCGTCAGCCCTACACCAAGGTGGAGATCCTGGCGGTGAACGCCGCTGGTAAGAAGACCGCGAAGAAGGCCGCCGGCAAGAAGGCGGAGAGCGAAACTGCTGAATAAAAGAGAGGTGTTTCGATAATGGCACATAAAAAAGGCGTAGGCTCCACTAAAAACGGCCGCGATTCCGAATCCAAACGCCTCGGCGTAAAGCGGGCGGACGGCCAGCACGTCCTGGCGGGCAACATCCTGGTCCGCCAGCGGGGCACCCATATCCATCCCGGTACCAATGTGGGCATCGGCAGCGATGATACCCTCTTTGCCCTGGTGGACGGGAAGGTAAAGTTCGAGCGCATGGGCAGAGACCGCAAGAAGTGCTCCGTCCATCCCGCCTGACCGAGGCCCAATAACGGAAGCAGCAGATCCCAGGGTTTCACCCCCTGGGATTTTCCCTTTTAGGCGAGTTATAATAAGGAGTAATGATGTTTGTAGATAAAGCGCGAATCACCATCAAGGCCGGGGATGGAGGAAATGGCAAGGTCTCCTTCCACCGGGAAAAATATGTGGCGGCCGGGGGACCGGACGGCGGCGACGGCGGCCGGGGCGGGGACGTCTATTTTGTGGCGGATACCAACCTCAGCAGCCTCATTGATTTTAAGTACCGCAAGCGGTACTTTGCCGGCCGGGGGCAGGATGGAGGCTCCAAACGGTGCTCCGGCAAAACCGGGGAGGACCTGGTGATCCGTGTTCCCAAGGGCACTGTGGTGCGGGAAAGCGGCACCGGCCGGGTTTTGGCCGACCTTTCCGGCACGGAGCCGGTGCTGGTGGCCCACGGGGGCAAGGGGGGATGGGGAAACAGCCACTTTGCCACCGCTACCCGGCAGATTCCCCGGTTTGCCAAGGGGGGATACACCGGGGAGAGCTACGACGTGGAGCTGGAGCTGAAGCTCCTGGCCGATGTGGGGCTGGTGGGCTTCCCCAATGTGGGAAAATCCACCTTGATATCGGTGGTGAGCGCCGCCAAGCCGGAGATTGCCAATTACCACTTCACCACCTTGGTGCCGGTGCTGGGGGTGGTGAAGCTGGGGCCGGAGGAGAGTTTTGTTATGGCGGATATCCCCGGCCTCATCGAGGGGGCCAGCGAAGGGGTGGGCCTGGGCCACGAGTTCCTGCGCCACGTGGACCGCTGCCGCCTGATTGTCCACATTGTGGATGTCTCCGGCTGCGAGGGACGGGATCCAAAGGAGGATTTCCTGGCCATCAACCGGGAGCTGGAGCGGTTCGACCCGGAGCTTGCCCAGCGGCCTATGCTGGTGGCCGCCAATAAATGCGACATCGCCACCGGGGAGCAGGTGGAGGAGCTGCGGCGCTTTGTGACAGAGCAGGGCTATCCCTTCTTTGCCATCTCCGCCGCCGCCCGCCAGGGAACGGACGAGCTGGTAAAGGCCGTTGCCCAGCGGCTCCAGACCCTGCCCCCCATCCGGGAGTATCAGCCGGAGCCGCCGGACCGGGAAAAGCTGCTGGCGGAGGCCGACCCCAACCAGTTCCAGATCCGGGTGGAGGACGGCGTCTATATTGTGGAGGCCGATTGGCTGATGCGGGTGCTGGGAATGGTGGATATGAACGACTACGAATCCCTCCAGTATTTCCAGCGGGTGCTGCGCCTCAGCGGCATCATCGACCGGCTGGAGGAAATGGGCATCCAGGAAGGGGATACGGTAAGTATCCTAAACTTTGAATTTGAGTATCTGCGGTAAGGGGGAGGTTTCCATGACAGCCTTGAACCCCCAAGGGGGGGACCCCCGCCTGCTCAGCCCCCTGGCCCTGGCCTTTGTGGGGGACGGGGTGTATGAGCTGCTGGTCCGGGAGCATCTCCTGGCCCAGGGGAATGCGCCGGTGGGACGGCTCCACAGCCGGACGGTGGAGTTGGTTTCCGCAAACGCCCAGTCCGCCGCCTATGAGCGCATTGCCACCCTCCTCACCCCGGAGGAGGAGGCGATTTACCGCCGGGGCCGCAACGCCAATTCCACCCGCTGCCCCAAGCACACTAACCCCGCTGTCTACCGCCGGGCCACCGGGATGGAGGCGCTGTTTGGCTGGCTCTATCTTTCCGGCCAGGTGGAGCGGGCAAACCAGCTGTTTGCCGCTGTTCTGGAAAGCCGGGAGGGGACAGAGGAGGAGCGGTAGCAATAAACCGGAAGGAAAAGATGGCGGCGCCATGCCGCAGGAGGTGCTATGAAGGAAAAGGCAAAGGGTTTTGTGATGGATGTGCTGTGTGACGCCCTGGGGGGAATCATCTTTGCGGTGGGGATAGCCTGCTTTGTGGGCCCTGCTCAGATTGCTCCGGGAGGCGTTTCCGGTCTTTCCATTTTGGTAAATTACCTCACCGGCCTGCCGGTGGGCACGGTGAACCTGGGCTTTAACATCCCCCTTCTGCTGTTGGCCTGGTGCTTTTTGGGCCGGGTCTTCACCCTGCGGACCCTGCGCTCCGTCTTCATTCAGTCGGTGATGATCGACCTGGTCTCCCTCTGGCTCCCCGCCTACACAGGGGAGCGGATTATGGCCGCCCTCTTCGGCGGGGTGGCGGTAGGAGCCGGTTTGGCTCTGGTGTTTATGCGAGGCTCCACCACCGGCGGCACCGACATTGTCTCCCGTCTGATTCAAAGGAAGTACCGGCACTTTTCCATAGGAAAGCTGCTGTTTTTTGTGGATGTGGTGGTGCTGGCCCTTTCGGTGGCGGTGTTCCGGAACATCGAGACCGGCCTTTATGGGATGATTTCCATTTACACCTCCGCCAAGGTGCTGGACGGCATCCTTTACGGCCTGGACACCGGAAAGGTGCTGCTGGTTATCAGCGAGCGCCATCGGGAGATTGCGGACCGGGTGATGGAGCAGCTGGAGCGGGGGGTCACCTTCCTCCAGGGGGCCGGGGCATGGTCGGGGGAGGAAAAGCAGATCCTCCTTTGCGCGGTGCGGGCCAACCAGTGCTTTCGGGTGGAGGAGATTGTCCGCAGCCTGGACCCGGACGCCTTTGTCATCATCCTGGAGGCCAACGAAATCGCCGGGGAGGGATTCCGCCCCATCACCTCGGAGAAGGTGACCTGAGATAAGTGAAAATCTTCCGGGAGCAGGCAGAAACAGCTGCCTGCTTTTCTTTTATAGGAGTGGTCAAACCACGCTTTTTATGCCATTCTGGGCTGCCGCCCAGCCCCGCCTTCTTTTTCTTCTTGCAAAAGAAGAAAAAGAAGCAAAAAGAAGAATGGCAAAAGATTTCCATAACACGCAAATACAACAGGAAAAGCTGCATGGTTTGGCCACTCCCCCCTTTTATCTCCCGGTTGACAGAAATCCCCAGGACTGCTATAGTGAGAGAAAAGCATCGGCAAGGAGTGAGGTCCATGGACGAACAGCTCAGCTTCGCGGATAAATTTGTTTCCCAGCCCCTTCCGGCGCGGCTGCGGCCCCAAAGCATCGAAGAGGTGGTGGGCCAGCAGCACCTTTTGGGAGAGGGAAAGGTGCTGCGGCGGATTATCCAGCAGGATGCTGTCTCCTCCATGATTTTCTGGGGGCCGCCGGGGGTGGGGAAAACCACCCTTGCCCAGGTTATCGCCAACCACACGCAGGCCAAGTTTATCAACTTTTCCGCCGTCACCAGCGGCATCAAGGAGATTCGCGAGGTGATGCGGGAGGCGGAGGAGAACCGCCGCTTCGGGGAAAAGACCATTGTCTTTGTGGATGAGATACACCGCTTCAACAAGGCCCAGCAGGATGCGTTTTTGCCCTTTGTGGAAAAGGGGAGCATTATCCTCATCGGCGCCACTACCGAGAATCCATCCTTCGAGGTCAACGGGGCGCTGCTTTCCCGGTGCAAGGTCTTTGTTCTAAAGGCGTTGGAGGAAGAGGCCCTCACCGGGCTGCTGAAGCGGGCCCTCGCCAGTCCCAAGGGCTTTGGCGGCCAGCATGTGGATATTCCGGAGGAGGTGCTGCGCCTTATTGCGAATTTCGCCAACGGCGACGCCAGGACGGCGCTTTCCACCCTGGAGATGGCGGTCCTCAACGGCGAGGTGGAGGGTACCTCCATTACCGTCACACGGGAGGTGGTGGAGCAGTGCACCTCCCGCAAATCCCTCCTGTACGATAAAAGCGGGGAGGAGCACTACAACCTCATTTCCGCCCTGCACAAATCCATGCGCAATTCCGACCCGGACGCGGCTGTATACTGGCTGGCGCGGATGCTGGAGGCGGGGGAGGACCCGCTGTACATTGCCCGGCGGGTGCTCCGTTTTGCCAGCGAGGATGTGGGGCTGGCGGACCCCCGCGCCCTGGAGATTGCCGTTGCCGCCTACCAGGCTTGCCATTTTATCGGGATGCCGGAGTGTACGGTGCACCTGACCCAGGTGGTGGTTTACCTTTCTGTGGCGCCAAAATCCAACGCCCTGTACCTCGCCTACCAAGGGGCAAAAAAAGACGCTTTGACCCAGCTTTCCGACCCGGTCCCCCTCCACATCCGCAACGGGGTCACCAAGCTGATGCGGGAGGTGGGCTACGGCGCCGGGTATCAGTACGCCCACGATGCCGAGGAGAAGCTCACCGATATGCGGTGCCTGCCCGACAGCCTGCTGGAAAGGGAGTATTACCTTCCCACCACCCAAGGGCTGGAGGGGAGATTCAAAGACCGGTTGGAGCAGATCAAGGCATGGAAGAAGAAGCAAAAAGAAACATGAGTTTCCCTCGGTCCGGGAAAGACGTTCTATAAAAGGAAAGGCGGCGAAGAAGGATGAGTAAAGTTCTTTTAGAGGTTTGCTGCGGCAGCGCGGACGATGTGATACAGGCCCAAAAGGCCGGGGCGGACCGGGTGGAGCTAAATAGCGACCTGTTCCACGGCGGGCTGACCCCCACCCTGGGGGAGCTGATTGTTGCCAAGCGGGAAACCGGCATGAAGATTATGGCGATGGTGCGGCCCAGGGAAGGGGGCTTCTGCTATACCGAGGCGGAGTTTGCCACCGCGGTGGAGGATGCAAAGCTCCTGCTGGCCCACGGGGCGGACGGGCTGGTGTTTGGCTTTTTGCACCAGGATGGGAGCCTGGACGGGGAGCGGACAAAAATACTGGCCGGGCTGGCCCAGGCGGCGGGAAAAGAAAGCGTCTTCCACCGGGCCATCGACGTGGTCCCCGACTGGCGAAAGACGTTGGATCAGCTTATTTCCTTGGGAATCACGCGGGTCCTCACCAGCGGCCAGGAAGCGGATGTATCTTTGGGGACTGGCACCGTTCGGGAGATGATCAGCTATGGGGCGGGGCGCATCCAGATCCTGCCAGGGGCGGGGATCACCGCCCGGAATATGGAGCGAATCATCGCCGAAACCGGGTGCAGCCAGATCCATTTGGCGGCCCATAAGGTCCAGTGGGATAGCTCGGTGAGCAATAACCGGGCTATCTACTACGGCGGCGCCCTCTATCCCCCGGAGGACCGGTTCCAGGTTATTGACAGCGGCTATATTGGCAGCATGGTGGAGCGGCTATTGTAAGGGGACAGAGAGATTTTGTCAATCGCCGCCGAACCGCGCCAGGGGCCTTCCTCTGAAAAAGAGCCGGTGCCGGCAACGCACCTGGCGGCTTTGCTGGCAAGAAAACAGTTGCAAAATTCGCGTTCTGTGGTACAATAAATTTGTAGAACAATGCAGCCGGACGCCGGCTGGAAAAACACACAATGGAGGTACATAGAACCATGGCTAAGGTACAGATTGAAACTTCCGCCCGTCACGTCCACGTCACCCAGGAGACTTTGGAGACCCTCTTTGGCAAGGGCGCCACGCTCACCCCCAAGAAGGACCTCTCCCAGCCTGGGCAGTTCGCCTGCGCCGAGCGCATCGACGTGGTGGGCCCCAAGCGCACCCTCTCCGGCGTTTCCATCCTGGGCCCCTGCCGCAAAGCGGACCAGGTGGAGATTTCCCTCACCGACGCCCGGAGCATCGGTGTGGCCGCTCCCGTCCGGGAATCCGGCGACGTGGCTGGCACCCCTGGCTGCAAGCTGGTGGGTCCCTGCGGCGAGGTGGAGATTAAAGAGGGCGTCATCGCTGCCAAGCGCCACATCCACACCACCCCGGAGGATGCCGCCACTATGGGTGTTGCCGATAAGGAGATCGTCTCCCTGAAGGTGGAGACTGCCGACCGCACCACCATCTTTGGCGATGTGGTGGTCCGGGTCTCTCCCAACTTTGCCACCTACGCCCACTTCGATACCGACGAGGCCAACGCCGCCGGGATGTCCGGTGTGGTCTTCGGCGAGATCATCAAGGGGTAAAGGCCGGTTCGACTGGGCAAATAGAAGATGTTATCCTGTTTTCCGGGGGGCAGAAGGCTTTTGCCCCGGCGGGAAAGGTGTGAAAGAGGGGCCAAAGGGTCCCTCTTTTTCTTTGCCTGTGGCCCTTGTTTCCGGCTGGAAAATCGGTTATACTATACAAAGGAAATTTTTGGCCCCAGGCTGCAAGGAGAACTGCCATGAATAGATTGCCTACAACGCCCCATTGATAGAATGGCGCCGCTCCGCCAAACCGAAAGAAACGAGGAGAAAAGGATGAAGATTCACGAGATTCGGGAGGTTCCCCGGTATCTGCGGCAACGGGCCCGGATGCCCATTGCCCGGTTCGAGCTGGTAAGCTCCCTGGATGAGGAGCTGCTTTCTGTCGCCCTGAACGATGTGGTGCTGCTGGACCCGGAGGACACCATGGAGGAAGTGAAGGAGCGGGCCGCCCAGCTGGCCCGATTCCAGGAGAAGGGCCTTCTCACCATCCGGTACGACATCCACTATGCCGACGGGGACCTGATGGACCTTTACGAAAACAGCAACCTTTTTAATGAGCTGTGGGTCCTTTCTCAGCAGGGGAGAGGGAAGGAAGGCTTCCTCTTCGACCATGCCCAGGTGCGGATGGGTCTCATCGTCCTGACACAAAAGGGCCGGGACCTCTTCGGTGTTTTGGAGCCAGGTGCCATCCGGTTCTAAGAACCTGTATTCATAGCCGGACAATGCCAGATAGGCGAGAGATTTTTCCGCCCTGCAAGGCAAAAATCCGCAGAACTACTTGGTGTAATTCAAGGATTTTTAACGCAGCAGGGCGAAAAAAGGCCCGGCTAGATGGTGTTGGATGGTTGTGAATACAGGTTCTAAGTTCTAGGAGGAGAGCCTGTTATGAAGCTGAAAGGGAAACCCAGAAAGGCGCGGCTGGTGGGCAATCTGCTGCTCCTCGCCAGTCTTTTGCTCCTGCTCCTGCAGGGCACCTTTTTAAACCTGTCCGACGCCGGTATGGCCGCTGTCGCCGTGCTGGCCTTTGCCCTGCTCATCGCTGCGGCGCTGGTCTTTCTCCTTTTCTGGTGTTGCCCCTGCTGCGGCCGGGGGCTGCCGGGAACGCTGGGGCTGGAATACTGCCCCCGCTGCGGCGGCGCCATCGAAGACGACCCGTAATCCCAAAAGAAAACAACAGCCCCTTGGCTGTTTTGGAGGTATTATACATTTGGCTGACTTAAAACAGGAAATACAGCGGCGAAGGACCTTCGCCATCATCTCCCACCCGGACGCGGGCAAAACCACCCTCACCGAAAAGTTCCTGCTCTATGGCGGGGCCATCGCTCTGGCCGGCTCGGTGAAGGGCAAGAAGGCCGCCCGCCATGCCGTTTCCGACTGGATGGAGATTGAAAAACAGCGTGGCATCTCGGTGACCTCCTCCGCCATGCAGTTTAATTACAACGGTTTTTGCATCAACATCCTGGATACCCCTGGGCACCAGGATTTTTCGGAAGACACCTACCGCACCCTGATGGCGGCGGATTCCGCCGTCATGGTCATCGACGCGGCCAAGGGGGTGGAGCCCCAGACCCGCAAGCTCTTCAAGGTCTGCGTGATGCGGGATATTCCCATCTTCACCTTCATCAACAAGATGGACCGGGAGGCCCGCAGCCCCTTTGAGCTGATGGAGGAGATTGAGCAGGAGCTGGGCATCGGCACCTATCCGGTGAACTGGCCCATCGGCTGCGGCAAGGAGTTCAAGGGGGTCTACGACCGCACCCGGCGGGAGATCATCTCCTTTGAGGACAGCGGCATGGCCAGCAATGCCCACAAGGTCCAGGCCACCGAAATCCCCCTGGGGGATCCCCGTCTGGACCAGGCGCTGGGGCAGGAGCTGCACCGGACCCTGGCGGACGATATTGAGCTGCTGGATGGAGCCAGCTACGAATTTGACCTTGAGAAGGTCCGCCACGGAAAGCTCTCCCCGGTTTTCTTCGGCTCGGCCCTCACCAACTTTGGGGTGGAGCCCTTCCTGGAGGAGTTTTTGCGGATGACCACCCCGCCCCTAGCCCGTCAATCCAGCCAGGGGAATATCGACCCCTTTTCCCCGGATTTTTCCGCCTTTGTCTTTAAAATCCAGGCCAACATGAACAAGGCCCACCGGGACCGTATCGCCTTTATTCGCATCTGCTCCGGCCGGTTCGAAAAGGGGATGGAGGTTTACCACGTCCAGGGGGGCAAAAAGGTGAAGCTGGCCCAGCCCCAGCAGCTGATGGCCCAGGAGCGGGAGATGGTGGAGGAGGCCTACGCCGGGGACATCATCGGCCTCTTTGACCCCGGCATCTTCTCCATTGGGGATACCCTTTGCGGGGGAAGCGGGCGGTTCCAGTTCGGCGGCATCCCCACCTTTGCCCCGGAGCACTTCGCCAGGGTGCGTCAGGTGGACACCCTTAAGCGCAAGCAGTTTGTCAAGGGCATCACCCAAATCGCCCAGGAGGGCGCCATCCAGATGTTCCATGAGCCGGAATCCGGTATGGAGGAAATCATCGTAGGGGTGGTGGGAGTGCTCCAGTTCGAGGTACTGGAATACCGCCTGCGCAACGAATACAATGTGGAAATCCGCCGGGAGGACCTGCCTTACCAGTACCTGCGATGGATTGAAAACGACGAGGAGGGCTTTGAGCCCAAAAAGCTGATTCTCTCCTCCGATACCAAGATTGTCCAGGACTTCCGGGACCGGAAGCTCCTTCTCTTCACCAGCGGGTGGAACATCACCTGGGCCACCGACAAAAACCCCGGCCTGCGCCTGGCGGATTTCAGTACGGCGGAGTAAAGGGGACGCTTGCCCAATCCCTACAGAAAGCAGCTGCGGAGATTTCTCTGCGGCTGCTTTTCGTCTGCAAAACCTTCCCAAGAGGGGCCCTATGGCTCAAACACCCCTCCCCCTGTGTCAAAACTTGCAAAATCCGCATAGGATGGCGCAAAACGTCCTGCATATGGAGGAGGGTTCTTTATGGCGAAGGTTTTTCGATACTTCCTGGGGGCAAACAGTCCCCAGGGATATATATCCCGGTTTGACCAGCTGGGGGAGGCGGGGGACTGGCGGCGGTGGGTGGTGACCGGAGGCTCCGCCCAGGGGAGGGCCGCCCTGATTGCCCAGGCACAAAAGCGCCTGGTTCCCCGGTGCGCAGAGGTGGAGGAGATTCGTTCCACCGGCGACCCTAAAAGGGTGGAGGGGCTGATTCTGCCGGAGCACCGCATTGCCATCGCCGACGGTGGGCCGCCCCATTTCCTGCGACCCCAGTGCCCCGGCGCCTATGAGCGGATAGTCTCCCTTTGGGAGTGCCTGGACCAGGACACCCTTTACAGAGCGCGGGAGGAGCTGCTGGCCCTTGGGGAGGAGGAAAAGCGGCTTTGGAAGGATGCCAGGGGGTACCTCTACGCCGCCGGAGCCTTGGCGGGGGACCTGGCTTCGGTGGGGAGCGCCGCCATGAACCGGGGGAAGGTGCTGGCCTATGCCAGAGGCGCGGCCCTTCGGGAGTTCCCCCACCCCCTCCCTGGGGGGAAGCGGGGAAGGGAGCAGGTGCGGTTTCTCTCCGCCCTCACCGGGGAGGGGATGGTGCTCCTTCGGGAGACGGTGGCTGCCGCCGCGCCCCGGACCATCGCCATTGAGGACAGCTGGGGAGCTGCCGCCAACGCCCTGCTGGAGTCCCTCCGGGAGCTGGCCCTGGAGTCCGGGGTGGATGTGCTGGTCTGCCGCTGCCCCCTTTTCCCCTTCACCAAGATCGACCATCTGCTTCTGCCGCAGCTGGGACTGGGCTTTGTCACCCTGAACCGCGCCACCGCCAGCGCCCTGGAGGAGCTTTGCGAGCGCACCATCCACGCCAGCCGCTTCTGCGATGGAAGCATCCTCCGGGAGCGCCGGGCCAGAAGCAGCTTTCTGCGGAAGGCCGCCACGGGGATGCTGGAGCAGGCGGGAGTCCTCCTGGCCCAGGCCGAGGAGGTCCGGGGCCGCCTGGACGGGATTTATCACGCCGCAATGGACCAGGAAGCCGCTGGAAAGATTGCCCGGCAGGTGGCGGAGGAGATGGAACGGGCTGCCCGGTAGTGCGGGAGGCCCCGTCTTGACAAAGGGACGGCGGCCCCCCATAATAGGGGAAGGAAAAAGCGGGGAGGCAGAAACATGGCGGAAAGGAAAATCACCATCCGGAGGGTGATGGCGGGGGAGCGGGAGATTTCCTATCAGCTGGAGCGCAAGGCGGTGAAGAACCTGAACCTGCGGGTGCGGGAGGACGGCAGCGTCTACGCCTCCGCCCCCAGACAAGTGTCAGCGGCGGAGATAGACGCCTTTGTTGCCAGCCGGGGGGCCTTTATCCTCCAGGCGGTGGCGCGGATGGAGGAGCGGCAGCGGCGGCGGGCCCTGCTGGAGCAGGGGGAGCAGCTGCGAATTCTGGGGGAGGAGCGGCCCCTTGTCCTCCGCCGGGGGGACAAGCTAGCGCTTTTCCAGGAGGGGGAGGGGTTCATCCTACAGGTAAAGGAGCCGGAGGATCCCGTCCAGCGGCAAAAGGGACTGGAGAGGGGGCTGGACTATATCTGCCAGGAGATTTTCCAGGGAATGCTGGAGGAGCTGTACCCCCTGGCGGCAAAGCAGGGGGCGGCAAAGCCCCTTCTGCGCATCCGGCGGATGAAAAGCCGGTGGGGCTCCTGCCTGCCGGGGAAGGGAATTATCACCCTGAATAAGCGCCTCCTGGAGGCCCCCAGGGGGTGTATCCAGTATGTCATCCTCCACGAGCTTTGCCACCTGATCCACCCGGACCACTCCAAGCGGTTTTACGGTCTCCTTGCCGCCTGGATGCCGGATTGGAAGGAATGGAAGACCCGCCTGGAGGAAACCGTCCTCCTTTGAGCAAAAAAATTCCCCCCTCCTGTAAGATTGCCCGGATAATCTCCGTACAGACTGGTGAAGGGAGGTGAAGGGGTATGGAGCCGGAAGAGCTGGAGGCCCTCACCGACGAGGAGTTGGATGGCCGGTGCCGCCCGGTGGCGCTGGCGGTTGCCCGCACCCTGCTGCGCAACCTGCCCCAGGAGGAGGCGGAGGAATGCGCCAACGATGTGATGCTGCGGCTGCTCACCCACCGGGAGCGGTATGAGCCCAGCCGGGGCTCGCTGCTCACCTATGTCCGGGTGATGGCCCGCACCGAGGCCCTTTCCCGCCTGCGGCGGTGGAACAGCCGCCCCTTGACCCTCCCCCTGGAGGAGGAGCTGTACCTCACCGGCGGGCCGGAGGAGTACATCGGGGACATTGTGGAGGGGATGGTGGAGAGCCTTTCCCAACGGGAACGCGCCCTCTTCACCCTGCGCTTTCTTTACGGGATGGAGAGCCGGGAGCTGGCCTGCCGCCTGGGGATGACCAGGGGCGGGGTGGATGTGGCCCTTTTGCGGCTGCGCCGGAAGCTGAAGAAGCAGTTGGCCCAGCAGGGCATCCAGGTGGAAGGAGGATGAGGAGGATGGAAAAGAGGAGTTTAACCCAGTGCCTTTCAGAGGAGACGGTGGCCCGTCTCACCGAAGAAGCCTTTGCCTTCCCCGTCCAAAGCCGGGAGAAGAAAATTATCCGGCTGCTGCCCCTGGCTGCCTGCCTGGCCCTGGTGGTGATGGCCGCCCATTTTGACACCGTCTACGCCGCTGTCCGGGAGCTTCTCTACTTCCTCCCTGGCAGCGGGGCGGTGAGGGAGGAGAGCATCCCCCTGGAATACTGGCTCCCCGCCAGGGAGTATGCCGCCAGCGCCCAGGGCGGGGAGTATGCCGTCTCCTACCTCTACCGCCGGGGGGATACCCTCAGCCTGCGGGTGGAAAAGAAGGTCTCCGGCCTGCCAAAGGAGGAGGACCGGCACTTTGAAGAGGCTCCCCCCCTGCCGGGGGGGGAGGACAGCAGCGGAGCGACCGTCCTCCCCTACAGGGAAAACGGCCCGGCCGCCCCCGAACGAGCCCTGCCGGACCTGATCATCGCCTTCCGGGACGAAAACGGGGCGGAGCTGGATCTGCCCCAGGAGGAACGGAACGTCTTTGCCGTCCACGACGAGACCAATGGCACCGCCGTCTTTGCCCAGGAGCTGGAGATTGAAGCCTTCACCTGGGAGCGTTTTACTCTGGTGCTAGATGGAGAGGTGGAATTTTGGGTGGAGCTTTCCCAGGTGGACCCGGAGCGCTACGACCTTTCCCACAGCACCGCCGCAAGCTGCGCCGGATACCAGCTTTCCTTCCTGCCCCTGAATGAGACCGGCAGCCGCTTTGCCCTTATCCCCGCCCCGGAGGGAGAACAGGCCGGGGCGGCCCCGGCGGGGAGCTACTGGAACGCCATCCAGGTGGAGGCGGTGGGGGAGAGCGGAACCCTTTACCAGGTGGAGGGCGTGAACAACCGCCCCGGCGGGCAGGAATTCTACATCCCCGGCCTGCCGGAGGAGCGGATAGTCTCGGTATCCGCCGCCGGCATCCTGGAGAGCACCCGGTACGAAAAATCCCCTGCCGCCATCCGCCTCCCTGCCATGAAGCCGGGGGAGGAGAAGAAGCTGGAGCAGCGGATCGACCTGGGGAACATCGTCCTGCTGCCCCAGGCCGCCGGCCTGACGGCGGAGGGGGAGCTGTGGGTGCGCCTGGCCTGGGAGGGGGAGGAGGGCCGCCGCCTGAACCAGCTGGACCTCCTGTGGCCGGACGCCCCGGAGAAAACCTGGGTCAGCCATCACACCCTCCAAAACGGGGTTTTCCTCCTCTCCCACAACGGGATGAACGCCCAGGCGGGGAAAAGAACCTCCCTGCCAATCACCTTCCTCTCCCTGGTCCAGAAGGGGGAGTGGACCTTCCCGGCAGCCGGATAGACCGGGCTAATCGCAGCTCCTGCAAAAAGCGCTCCCCCTCCGGCCGCTCTGGCTGTGGGGGGAGCGGTGGCATTCCAAGGCCCCGGCGGGCAAAGAAATCCCGCAGGCGGGCCGCTGCCGCGCTTCCTGGCACCCGCCGTCCCTGCTCGTACATCCCCAGGGTGCTGGGGTTCAGTCCAGTCTCCCGCCCCAGGGCGCGCTGGGTTAGCCCCAACTCCCTGCGGGATTTTTTTAACCATATGCAAAACATATGTTCTATCCTCCGGTTACAATTGTATCATATCTGGCGGGAAAGAGCAAGGGGGGCGCTGCTCCTTGTCCATATTATGGGACAGGGGGATGCGCCTCCCTTGACAGCGCTAAAAAAATATGGTATCCTTAAATTAGAACATTTGTTCTTTCCGCCGGGGGTCCCCGTCCCTTGACGGAAGTAAATTTTCCATTGGCAGCGCTTTTCCCTTTGTGCTGCCAAGGGTGTTTAAAGAGGCAGCCTCGGTTTTTGAAGTGCGGCGGAAGCCGGGGTGGGCCTTGGGGTGACAGAAAACGGAGGAAAGAAAAGATGGATTTGCGGCAATTGGCGGAAGAATACAGCGAATCGGCGGCGAAGCTGGCACGGGGTTTGGAGAAGATCCGCAGGCAGCTGGCTACAGCCAGGGGGGAGGACGCCCTGGCTCTGGAGAAGCGGGAAGAGGTGATGCGCCTGGAGCTGGCGGACCTGCGGAACCTGTCCCGGTATCTTCGGGAGTACTATGCGTAGGGCGGATTGCGCGCCCCTGGTTGGGCGCCGCAGGGGACCCATGCAGCTGGGCAGCTGGGAGGGGATTGCAGACCTGCGGAAGGAGACGGCGGAAAGGGAAGGGGGGAACCGGCGGGAGCTTTACCAGCGTCTGTTGGCCTATGGGATGCGGTACTGCCTGACCCAGCCCCAACAGGAGGCGGTGGAGCTTTGCTGCATCCAGGGGCTTACCGCCACCCAGGCGGCCCAGCAGCTGGGAATGCATCCCTCTGCCATGAGCCGGCGGCTGAACCGGGCGGTTACCCGTCTAAAGAATTTGGCGCAATAAGAAAAGGAGCAGCCCCCAAGAATGAAGGAGGCGGCTCCTTTTTGTTTGTTGCTTAGGCGGTGGGTTGGTCTCCTTGCGGCTGGTCTGCGGCGGGTGGG
>OFHO01000362.1_pt1 | contig 43284 bp, 51 predicted proteins | sample 1521531 | NCBI WGS metagenome assembly OFHO01 (sample SAMEA3504124, study PRJEB24116) | mouse gut metagenome | biome: mouse gut; feature: mouse-associated habitat; material: faeces | place: Denmark | collected 2011
TACGAAAGCTATGTCTTGAAGAAACAGCTTAGCTTAAAAGTTGTAAAGTGGTGTATATAATAAACTTGGCATATTTTCTAATTTTAATTCATACATTCTCTTATTAGATTTTTCATTATTTAAAAAATATGCAAAGTTATCATATTGGACTAACCAATCAGATTCTAATTCTCTCTTTTTATATTCGTCTCGATATCTACAAGTCTTTTTACAAATATCTCCCATATCAAATCTATTATTAAATTTATTCTTTTTATTCATTTCTACCATTCCTTCCTATTATTTTAGGAGTATCGATGTATATTTTAGCATATTATCTATCTCTTATCTATACCCTATCTGTAACATTATCGAACATAAAAATACCTTATCTATAACTTATCTGTAACGCCTTGAAAATCCTATCTTTTCAGCACTTTTAGTCAATCCAACCTCAAAATCTATCAATCACAACTCCCCTTATAAAAATCCCCTGTTTTCCCAACATTCACACCGAAAAACACTCCGAACATAATATATTCTGCTTTATTCCTATCAATTTAATGGGTTTTATGTCAAAATAAAATCTGCCATTTTCTCAATATTCCCACAAGAAAATAGCAGATTATTTATTCCTAGAATGCTTTTAAATTTGTTGCTCTATCGAACTTCACGAATATTTGTGTATCTTATTCATATTATTTTTTATTTATATAATCACAACTCCCAAAAACCCTGATAAATCAAGTAAATAACGCCTTAAAGAATATTCATTTTCTTTTCTATCGAACTAAATAAAAATCAATCAACCCTATTTATAATCTCCAATACCCTTTTATGATACTCAGCATCCTCTTCTTCCGCATCATAAACACATTTTCTATTTACATATTTATCAAAAACAGAATAGTCATAATTCCTATCCGTCCAAGAAACAAGAAATACTTTCCCTATTTCTTTATCAGAAAATAAATTATCAATACACTTTATATTTACATCCCCTCTGGCAACAGAATCAATAGGATAAAATATCGCATAATCAAATTCTCTACTGGATTTATACCATGAACTACTATTTGTAAATGTATCAGCTTCATATATGCTATTTTCAATTCTAAATGTTTGCCCTATCTTTGGTTGCTTAGAAATAAACCGTCCTAAAAATTCTCTATCTAATAGATTTTGCATGGTGCTACTTCTAAATAATATATGTGATTTTGGTTTTAGATGATCTAAGGCTGCCATCACCATAATATGCTTCTTATATTGGTGAGTTCCAGTAATAAACATACATTTTTCGTCTGAGTCTAAAAACTCTTCAATACTTAGCAACAAATTTTCTTTATTATTGCTCATTTATACGCTCTCCCATAAATCTATTGCTTCTGCTTCTTCTTTATCTTTAAGTAATGATTGATATTTCAATAAACCTTCATAATATTTCATAAAAGTATCTATATATTTTTTCCAATCATCCTCTATTACTCTCATATCAAAACTATAACCGTACTTTATTTTACCACCTGAGCCACTAATATACTGCCATGCTGAATGTCCATTGTAATCATTTCCGACTTTAATATATCCGTATTTATTTAAAATTTCTCCTGCTAACCCAACGACAATTTGATAAGAATTTCTATATTTCTTCTCAATTATATCTTTATATTCATAAGATGATTTATTTTTATCTGTTTTTATCGTTCTATGAATAAAAACTTTATCTCCACTCATAGCATCATTTGTGTGCTGAGACACTTCATCTAATAATTTATTCATTGACGCTTTAACTTCTCTTAGTTTATCTTGTTCCGCTAATTCTTTTGTGTGAACTGAATTACTTTTCACACAATATTCAATCTCATGTTTAATTTTTTCCTTCAAAAACTCAATGCTCTTCTCCAGAAGAACTTCGGATTGTCTCTCCAAAGAATCAATCATGCTATCATTCTTGTTTTTTAACTCTTCTATTTCCTTCGTATATTCTTCTATTGACTTTGCCATATTAATTGCCCCTTTACTTTATAATCTATGTTTTTTAGTAAGATTATATCATTCTGTAAATATCTTTGCAACAATATATTGTGCATTATTAAACCGTTATTTCCAACATATTGTATATCTATCTAAAAAACAGAAAAGCCATGCCATCGCTGACACAGCTTTCCCCAACAACAAAATCAATCAATAGGTAATCACTCCTATGATCTACTTAAATTATATCATGGAATACCCAATATTTCCACTGGATTTTCCTAATTATCACTACTCTTATATGCTAATCATTTGTGTTTACACCGCAATCTGCCTATATTCCCCTTTGTCCGTCTTCTCAAAGACATATTCCGATTCCTTACCAAAGAACAATTCATCAGAGGTATTATCCCAAACACGAATATTACCACTTATCATATCCTGAATTATCCATACATCATTATCGCAATTACTGTTTAATATGTAAAATTCATAATCTTCTGATTCATCAGATATGAAAGCGTGTTTTCCAAAACAGAAATGAATACCATCCAATTCCTCCGCATTTGCATCTTTCCTATATAATACTGGTTCTGGCACATCATAAACTACATCTATTTCAGTAAGTATGCCATCTACCTTGACATATTGCCTTTCATTCCTATTGATAAATTCCCATGCATCCGCTTCACATGGAAAGAATCTAATTCCCTCATACATCATAGCTTCCTTTACCTTTGTTGCTAAATTACTATAATGTACGCAAAATCCGTTTTCAATCCCAAGTCCAGGCTGATACTTCATAGCCTTTACAGGTCTTGTAACATATTCCTTTGCGTTCTGGTGAAATACACTGCTTAACTGAAAATTATGTATGTCCATGATTATTAATACCTCTCTTCCTTCCTTATTTTCTCCAACTTTTCTTTTTTCTGATTCTTATATCTTACCCTTGCCCTCGGCTTATACTTATCGCAATGCTGGCAATAATGAGCATGATCCGCTTTCCTGCCCTTCTTACATAGTCCAGCACATACATAATATAAGCATGGTGTTTGTCTATCTGTTGCCATTAAATCAATCCTTTCTTTTCAATATGTACCTATTTACCGCTGAATAGAACGCATCTTCAAATTTCTCCAACTGTTCATTGGAAAGAACACCCTTTAACTGTTCCATGCAGCTTTTACACGTTTCCTTCTTTATGCGGTTGCTTTCCTTAATGTATTCTGGTATATCTTCACTGTTTTTATTGTCATACCTTCCAGTCATTTTCTTTAAAGCATCAATGTCCACTTCAAAGGTCTTATAAAACCAGTCTACAATATCTGCTCTGAATGTTCCAATGGGAAAATTGTTAAATTCTTCTGTTGTACATCCAGTTTTACTATATTGAATCGGCGTATCACAAAATTTTATCCATAATTCTTTTATGTTTTTCATATAAGAACACAATTCACATGAACTTGTTTTACCGCATAAATTATTTTTTCTAAGACAACATTGTCTCGCTCTGGTCAAATTATTATTATCCATTAGCTGATTCCTCCTGTAGTATCTCCGTAATCTCATTCATCTTCTCGCTTCTGTATTCACTTGGTACACTATCAATATTGTAATATTCTCTTTCTACATTTGGAATTATTACAACTGCATCTTTTAATACAAGGTTATATTCAACTTGAAAACCATCTTCCGATATTATAATAATGTTATCAATATCATTTATCTCATACTGACACATATTTTGTTTTAGCAAATCTTCCAGTTTCATATATTTTTCTACTTGTCTCAAAATAGATGGATATTCTATTTCGTAAAATTCTTTGAACACCTCATAAAAAGTATCAAACAATTTCAAAAACTCATACATGCAATATCTGTACTTATTTTGAAATATTACCTCTATACTTAAATCTATGGAATGATAGCTATAATCATTTTTACGAATATGTAACTTTCCATTCCAAAACTGAATTTGTATGCTTTCTTGATAATGTAAATATGTATTCAAATAATTTTCAGAAAAAAACCAATCATCAAACCCATAATTATATCCACGAGTAACATTACTATCTTTTGCACGCCAACCTTTTAAAAAATTATGGAATTTTACGCTTGCGGATTTATATTTCTGAAAATATTCTTTTGTATAAGAGTATGGTTTTCCTGTATAATGGTTAAATAATTCTTCAAAGACTCTTCTTTGATATTCACTGTTATGCTCCATAAAATCATGATTAAATTCATAGTAAACATAATAGTGACTATCGGAACAATCTCTATCAACTTTTTTATTCCATTCTTCATAAAAATTAGGTGCATCAATATGTTCCAAATATTCTTTATCAAATAATTTTTCATTCCATAGTGAATGAAACAAATCTTTTACACACCCAATTCCTAAATATCCATCCTTCATATAAGGCAAATAACTCTTAAAATTTGTAGTCGGAATTGTCCATACCTTTTTAATAGCTTTGTTATCTACCCAAACACTTTGAAAATTTGCAAAGTGTTCATTAAACCATGACCATTTTCCATATGCTATATCATTTTCATCTTCTTTTTTAAGTAATGAATCCCATGCCTTTTTTACGCTTTGTAATTTCCTTTTAGCTGTAACTACTGCATTGCTAGTATTATCGAACACCAGTGTATCAGGTTCAATATATCCTATATTGATATTCTCCATAATCATCCAGTGAGAAAAATCCACACCATGAAAACCACCAATATTGCAAGATGAAACATAGCAAATATTGTTTTTCTTGCACTTTTTCAGCCAATTTTTACTATCAATGAATATTGAGTCCACTTTATATCGCCTAAATTGAACATCTTGCATATCTATAACAGGAATTTTTCCATGATTAACAATCGTAATTAATGGATTTTCTTTCGTTATATCAACATCAAACAAAGTATTTTTTCGTGCCATTCTTTACGCTCCAATCACACACAAACTATCACATCATCTTCATTAATATAAAGTTGTCCGCCGTGGACAATTCCATTGATACAGCAGCATTCCGCATTCAAATCTACAAAACACATCCCATTGCCTGTAAATTCTTTATGCTCTCCATTCTCCCATGCGTCAATATCAGTCAGTTTATAATCAGATAACAAGAATTTCCTGTCTTCTGGTGATAAATCTCCCCACCGCTTACCCTCATAATCTTTTTCCCATGCCCTGACTACACTTACAAAATCCGACCATTGAACGCCATCACAAGCATTAAGATCGCTTGCTGTCTGCTCCGCATCATCACAATCTATCGCTTCAACTTCTCTATAGCCTGTCCGTGTAACTTCCACTATATATCTTTTCATTATGCCGATTCCTCCATCTTCACAAACTGAAAACCAATTACCTTTATTGCTCTGGTAGATTTCTTTTTCATTTGAATTTTTCCTTCATCTTCCAATTTCAATAAGTGCATATATACGCTTGATGTAGAACTAAGGTCAGTTCCAACACAAATTTCTCTTGCACTCGGCGCATATCCGTTTTTCTTGATAAACTCCACAATAAAGTTATACACTCGCTCCCGTCCTGTTCCTCTTATATGCTTGTTTCCACGCTCCATAACTTTCACCTATCCTTTAAACTGTTTATAATTTTCATAATCTGCATCTACAATCCAACCATCACGCTGAAAATCTCCAATAGCGATTAACATAGCTGTTTTTGCTTTTTCTGCCTCAACAATTACTTCTCTATATCTTCTACTGGTATTGTAAGTAATACTGATAGGCACAATGAACTTTTTCACTCCATGTTCATCATTCCATGCTGATTCAATATCATCCATAATATCCATTAAATTCTGCTTTGCGTCTTTCATCCAGTACAATTTCCCATTGATTTCTGCTGGCTTTCCGATTTCAAATTGGTGCTGAATGTGATCCGCTAATTGTTTCCGTCCTACTTCCATGCCTAATCTGAAAATCTCATTGTTTGTCATATCCATGTTGTTGTTATTCATACTGTTTATCCTCCATCTGTCTATTTTTTTAATGCTTAAAATCTCTTATTGTTTGTGTTCCTTCTATATATAATAAGATTCCATCCGATTACTCTAAAGAAAATCAAAATAATTTTATATGATTCTGTAATGCGTTCTCTATATCCTTACTCTGTAAGCCGATATACCGCTGTGTGGTTACTGTAGATGAATGTTGTAGCAGCACACGAACCAAATTTATATCATAGTGGTTATTTACATAGATACTGGTTGCAAAATACTTTCTAAAGCTATGGCTTCCTATTCCAGAATATCCAAGATGATCACAAACCAGTTTCAAATGCTTTGTAACTGCACGTTCTGACATATCAAACAATTTAGCAGCAGGATTAATGTTATTTTCCAGCGCATAGTTCTGAATGTAGATATAAATATCCGTTGGAACTGTAAACTCTCTTTTCTTTTTAGTTTTCTGTTCAACAATATCCAATCTGTATCTATCCCCATCACGGACAATAACCGATAGGCGCAACTGCAATATATCACTGATCCGCAATCCTAAATTTGCTTCCAATGATAAAGCTGTTGCAATTCTACTATTCGGCTTTACAATGTGACCATCCGAACATACAAATCCATTGCGTATTGTAGAAATAATTTCTCTATACTGTTCTTCTGTGAGTGCAACTGTTTTCTTATTCAAATCTTTCCACCTTCTTAAAAGTTCCTATTTTCGATATGTTTTAGTTCCTATTTTTCAGATGTGTATATCATACATATCTCAAACCCTTATAAATAAAGGAAAGTTCCTAATCTATATAGTTATTGGAACTAAAAATTTGATTGCCATTTCCACCATTCCAACCTATACTATAAATAATAAAAAAGTTCTGAATTTTCCAAGCTACACAAAAAATTTTTAAGGAAGTGATAACAATAGACATAGAAATCAAAGACCGCAACCGTATTAAAGATTTTTTCCACAAGATTCATAGCAAACTGGAGGACATAGCATTTTCCATTATCCAGAGGATTCCAGAGAAATTTATCCCTCACTGGCTTATGAATTGGCTTGAAAAATATTTAGACAAGCGGATCAGCGAATTAAAGCAACAATCCATCAAAATGACCTGGCGCAATATGTATTTACAATCTGCTACTAATGAAATCCATAATAGGCAGCAGGACGCAAAAGAAGCACCTTCAGACAATTAATCCGTTGGTGCTTCCCACATTTTTAACATTTTGATTTTCCGACTAAACAAGTTTGACTGATTTCAAAATGTTAAGTTTTTACATACTCGCTACAGCTTTCCTCTTTAATGCCCTTCTCCGTTCAATCTCTCTTTCTGCTTCCTTGCCGGAATTATTGTAATATGCAACTTTTTCCGCTACTGTCATATCTTTTGTCCGTTCATAGTTCTGTTCCCTGATCTTGTGAATATCCTCAATGGTAAAATCAGGACTAATAGCCAATGCTTCCATAATCATCCCTCGCTTTCCAATAATACAGATGGATTGATAATATCTATCCCCTTGTAACCTTCCAGATTAGTAATTGCTCTCACGCCCCTAATCGTCTTGATATTTACAATATGCTTAAAATTCCATGATATGATGCAGTCACAAGCATTGACAACAGCGGCGGCGATATGCTGACAATCATCAAAGCTCTTTGGTCTTAATATACCCATATCAATAATCTTCTGTGCAAGTTCCACGATTTCCTCATTAATTTCTAATTTAGTGTACTCAATATCACTCAAATAATCATACAGCTTATTTCTTTTGCTTTCAGAACACTTCTCTATTTCATCCAATGTTACCTGAGAAAGATATACGTCATATTTTCCACTGACAAAATCTTTCCACAGTTCCAATGTATCCTTCATGCGTTCCGGCGCATCTTCCTGTGAAAGATAACTGATAACTGATGTATCTAAGTATACCTTTAATTTCCGCATAGAGCATCACTCCTATTCTGGTGAATCCTTTACAAGTTTGTTTTTTTCCCTTATTGATAATATCTTTTCGCCTATTTCATTTTCCAAAAGTGAAATTACCAGTTTATTTATACTCAATCCTTTAGATTCTGCACAAGATTTAATCTTATCATAATATTCTTTAGGTACTCTGACCTTTATATCCTGCAATTTTTCCATATAAGCATCCTGACTATCCTTTTGCTTATCTGTCCTCGGTGCCACCATATGTTCCTCCAATCTCTATATTATGTTCTAAATATAGTATACTCTTTTTACGTTAAATTTTCAATCACTTTCTATGGGTACATACTTTATTGTTTTGATGCTGACAGAAAATTTCCATCTATAACGGCTTATTTATTACAACGCTTCCACCAATTTATGTATAATTTTTAGCTTCATATCCTTACTACACCTCTTTTCCGTCTGATAGAGGAATATTTTTATAATCCTATCCATAAAATCATCAGGGAGAATGTTACTCTTGAATTGATTACAAGCATAACAAGCCGCTTGCAGATTTTCCATAGAATCTTCACCGCCCATTGATAAAGGCACAATATGATCTAAAGTCATTTCCACAAACAATAACCGCTGACCGCATAACTCACACCGTCCACCAGATTTATTGTATATGATTTTCCGTTCTTCATCAGAATAGCTTCTCCGCTTGATTTTAGCTTTATTCTTCTCCGTATCTATATAATAATATCCAGCACATTTCCCAGGCGTTCTATTCCTTTGGTTAATCGCCCTTTCCACTGAATAAAAATCTTGCGCTTGCTCTATGTCTGCCACTTTAATTACTGCACCAGTTCTATTGTGCGCTATGTAGAATTTTCCATTTGTTAGTAAAATCGCCATATTATCCACCTTCCTAATGTTGTAGACTGCCTATATTTCAGACAGTCCACAAAATCCGCTATTATCTCTCACTTGGGAAACATACCGTTGTAGCATTGTCTCCGGCATTCTCCGATATGCGATTAGTAATGATCCAGATTTTCCCCTTGCAAGTCTCATATGCTGCCAATAAGTACAAATCATCAGGATATTTTAATGCTTCCTCATTCACCTGTTTGTCTTCATCATCCAAATTTCCCCAATCTTTGACTGCATACCGCTGTAATGATAAATTGACCTCTGCCGCAAATCGACTATTTTCCGCCATAACTTCATTGATTCCATGTGTAACAACTACTTTTCCCATATTGAAAAATTTTGATGTAAGCATTTTTATTTCCACCTTTCCGATTAAACTAATCCGCACAAGCAAGCCATTTTATATATAGGATCTCTTGCAATTTTCCGTCTACGCTCTGCTTCTGCCCTTGCCTTCCGTTCCATCCTATCCATATATGCAAGCCTGTTATCCATTTCCAGATATTCCACCATCTGAAGCGGAGTAAGTGCTTTATATGGCGTTTTAAGGTTCCTATCTATGATTTGATTTCCGTCTGGTGTATCAATGATTCTAAATTCAAACATAATATTTTCCATCCTTTCCGTTATCTGCTGACTGATTAGGGTATAACTCTAACCAATCATTTCCGCTAAGACTTTCTTGATCCGATTTACTTCCACATAATAAGTTGATGGCTTTATTTCCAATGCTGAATAAATTTCCTTGCTACAATATCCGTCAACCTTTAGTTCCGCAATTTTCCGCTGTGTGTCTGATAAACTGCTTAACATTTCCGTCATTTGTTCCATTGCCACTATTTCAGATTCAGGCGATTTTCCACCAATAACACCGATACAATTATATAAATTTTCCGTTTCCGCATATTCCGCATCCAAACTAACCAATGTTCCAGATGGTTTCCGTTTCTTTGCATCTTCCATTCTGCAATGATTTCCAATCTCTGATCTTATATATTGCTGACTGATAAAGGGGAAAGCGTATTTATTCCGCAAATCTTCCCTACGGTTGTATATCTGCACCGCTTTCAAAAATCCGAAAATTGCCACATCATAATAATTTTCCAAACTGTAACCGTGTCTATGAAGAAAGTCATATACAAGATTATGGTTTTCCGTTGCAAATTTCCGTTCAAAGTCTGTTAATGGCTCCAATTTATAATTATCCAATAATATTACCCTGCCTTTCCTACAGGGGAATTGCCACCACCGACAATCCCCCATGCTTTATTAAATTCCAAATACCTCTTTAAAAATCTGTCTGAATCCTTCAATGTCACTTTCCACACTATCCACCTTGTACCCATACGGATATTGCTTTTCCGTCTTGCGGTTTATCTGCTTAATGGTGTAGCCTTCAATCAGTAAATCCAACTCACATTTTAAATATTCGTTGATTCCACCCTCCCAGGCACACCATCCATCAGCATCCACTTCACATTCAATGCACCTTTTATAAAACTCTTGAAACAATTCGCTGAAAATAACTTGTCTTTCGATATTTTGCCTATGGTCTATAAACCATGATTCAACCCTGTGTTCCCGTCCGTTGCTTTCTTCCACAACATAATCCAAACTACACAAGCCACCCTCCGGCATCCGCTTTTGTGCGTTTATCGCCTTAAAATGTGCCTGACGTGCCGCATCTAACCGCCTAAATAAGATAGGCACAAACCCATATACCTGTAATTGCGGATTTGAAAAGTATCTTTTGACCGACTGTAAGTAATCAACTATTAAAAGGTCGTACCACTCTTCAGGATCAAGTTTCATATTTTTCATGTATCTATAAATCAAGCCGTGATGCTCTGCTGCGAACTCTCTTTCTTCTGCTGTTAATGGTCTATCTGTATACTCTGCTTTTCTTGGCATAATGTTTTACCTCCGATTTTTTATTGTTGGGGGAGTTGTTGCGCTCCCCCGTGTTTAGTTGATACCGCTGACTGATTAAAAGAACTTGTCAAGCAATACTTTAATGATTGCTTTTTTCAATTCGTTTGTATGCTCTGACAAGTCAACCGTAATACTGTTACCCCAACATTCCATTTGCGAATCAACCGTATCTGTAAAGCCAAAACAAATACTATAATCAATCGGCTTTCCAGCTTCCAGAACTACACGCAAGTATGTAAAATCCATGTTTACAGGCTTGTCACTCCATACCGTGTGAAGATTATAGCCATATTCAGCGTTTAACGCTTCATGCTCTTTGGTGTACTTCACTTTTGCAATTTCTACAGCCTTTTTGATTTCAGCTTTCAGACATTCGGACATATCGCAAATATCAATAGATACCTCCATGTAATCCTCATTAAATGTCAGATTACCCAACTCCAAAACGCCGATGTTAGTTGTCTCTGTTCTTGCTTTCCATTTCATCATAGTTAAATACCTACCTTTCATTTTTGATTGATTAATGTTGTTACGGTATTTCTACCGATAGGGCATGTGGGGAATCGAACCCCACACAAGAACCGTTTACCCTTTTACTGCTGGACTATTTCACCCTTAACACGTTGTAAGAAGTTGTTTTCTCAAACGGCTTCAAGTCCTCGCCTAAAACCTCTGTCAATTTTTCTTTGTCTAATGTTGTGCGGCTCTGTGGCTTGTAGGTGATCTTTGCCGTGTCGGTGATCTCCGTATCAATTTCGTTTTCTGTCATGTACTCAATGATGGAATGCTCAATCGCTTTCAATTCGTTTTCAAGTTCTTCTTTCATTGCTTTCAGGCTTCTAAACTCCTGAACCTTGTTTTCAAGTTCTTTTTTAGTCATACACATAATGGCTACCTCCTGATTTGATTTTGTTTGTTGTTTGTTTCTGTACCCATATCATAGCAAAAATATGGGTACATATCAATATACAAAATATACAAATATGGGTACATAATTTTGTGCATTTTTATGGGTACATATTTATTGACAGTTTATATGTACCCATATTATAATTGACTTAACAACAAAACAATCAATCATATATTTTTAAGGAGGCAATCACTTATGAGTAAATACTTTAAAGATGTGAATACACTGGAAGAATTAAGAAGACAATACAGAGATTTATTGAAAAAGTATCATCCCGACAATGCAAACGGCAGTACAGAGGCTACGCAGGAGATCAATGCAGAATATGACAGACTATTCAAAGTATTAAAGGATAGGCACGAAAGCAAAGCAGCAGACAACAAAGAGAGCAACGCAAAGACAGACTTTAATAATATGAAGTATGACTTTTCAGAAGATGCAAAGTTAAGGGAAGTATTACAGCAGATCATAACCTTTGAAGGTATCAACATAGAAATAGTTGGTTGCTGGATATGGGTAGACGGTAACACATACGAATATAAGGACACATTAAAGAATATCGGCTTTAAATGGGCTAGAGAAAAAAAGAAATGGTATTTTCACACGGAAGCATTTAGAAAAAGAAGTCATAAAAAGTTAAGCATGGACGATATACGGAACTACTACGGCAGTACAGAGGTAGAGACAGACGGAACAAAGAGACTGAAACAAGCATAAATGCAAGCAAAAATTAAGGGTGTAACCAATGCAAACGGCTACACCCTGACAATAAAAATATAAGAAAAGGAAGGTATAAAGGATATGACGAAAGAACACTTTGAAAACAACACAAACTGGAAAATGAGTTATGAAGAATTTCAGAAATGCGACTGTACACATTGCAACAAAAAAGATTGCATACACCGTAACGCTTTTAGGCGTGTACCTGTCATTGATGGCGGTTTAGGCTTATGCCCTAACTTAAAAGAATCATAAAATATCATTCACGGAAAGGAGATCAAACACTATGAAGAAATCATTTAAAGCTATCGGAATTATCGCAACTATGGGAATTATGCTTGTATCGGCTTATCTTTTAGGCACTACACAAGCGGAAACAATAACGGAAGTACAGACAGTGACCGAAACAAGGGAAGTTATACCAGATGGATATATACCGCTTCATGATGATATTGTGGATATGAATACAATCGTTGACTTTTCGGCTACTGAATACGGCTTGCAACTGTATTTTGAGGATGGAAGCGGTTACTTTTGGGAACGATAAACAGATATTCAACGATACATGATAAAGGCTATGCGCTTCAATGCTCATAGTCTTTTTTGTGCGGTTTATTTGCTTATATTTGCATGGTTATCATGCGATTTTAGGCTTATTTTCGGCTTGTAATGGTTTTATTGATACATTTTTAGGGCAATGCCTGGAAAATGGCTAGAATCGGCGTGTAACGTGGTTATTTGTGGCTTTATACGGTCTGTATGATGGAATAGAGGCAGCAGGCGCAAGGGTGTATGCCGGTAGGTTTACATTATTAAAATCTGATCTTTTCTCACAAAAGGCTATAGCTGTTCAGCGCACACGTCACTCGGCTTCTGGAACCTACCGAACTATCATATCAAAGGGGAGGGGGGTAGTTTCCATTCCAAAAATAAAATCTCATATATAAGGGTATACCGCATATAAAAATACGCCTTTAATAATGCCGATAATCTAATATACATCTTTAATTTTCAACCGCAACACAATCATCCAAGCGATTTATCACCTATGACTATTTCATTGAAAATTTGAAGATACACCATTGATTATAATATCCAATTATATAAATTATGTAATATTGGGAATCACAGCAAACTACCCTATACTATCCAACAATAAATCAAGACTTTCCTCATATTCTTTTACCCATTTCAAGATAAAATCACTCGTTGTAAAATGTTGAATAATCTTTGCCAATTCACCCATATATGATTTATGAAAGTCAATTATATTTCTCAATGTATCATTTTCACTATATCTACCAGCGACAGCCATCAAATCAAGCCAAAATCCACCTATAAATTCATCATCATGTGGCATAGCTACATTATATAAAATTATCTTATAATTATCCTCATTTGAAAGATATTTATAATAAATTGACTGGCACTCTGAAATGCCACCGCTACCCAATTTCATATCTTTTAGTATCTTTGAAAAAATGGCAATATTCTCTGACTGGCTTTTCAAGGAATATATCGCTGATTGTACCGCCTCATATATCCGCAACGTAACATATTTTGCTGATATATCATTATATAATTCTTCATCATTTACGGAAAATAAAAGCACATTCATTTCACTGTCAAAACGATTATAGCTTCTCTTAAATTCTAAATTGCAATTATCAATCTCCTGCTCAATCCTTATAATATCTTCATTACTGACAGTCGAAAACACATCTATTGACACACCATGCCTTTTCAATAAAGCATCCAACTGTTCCCCATCTATCAACTCAATAGGTTTATCTTCAGCAAAAGCAATGGCACTCTTTGTAAAATATCCCGTAGTCATAAGAATGCCCTTATTTGCTCTTTCAGAGGTAATTACACCGTATAAATCTCTGATAATCGGTTCTCCAACACTACCAGAATAACGCTTACACTGAATAATATATTTACCAGATAAAACAGGTTCATGATTATATGCAATCAGATCAATACCACCGTCACCGCTTGCTTTAGTGGTTTCTACAGAAAATCCCATGTTTTCTATCAGCTTTTTGCATATGTTTTCAAACTCTATTCCACTAATAGAATTTATATCATTGCTCATAAGAATCATTCCTTTAAATCAATTTTATCTGAATTATACACCTGAATATCTGATAAATCCATCTTTTAAGCAAAATGTTTCAAATTACTTGTATCCGCAATTAAATCATACATCCAAATATCTCCTGAATAACTAACCATTTTACTCTTTTCTGATATTTCTTTTATCGTCTTTTCCATGAATACAGAAAAATGTTCATGTAGATTAGGGATATAAATATTACAACATGTTTGCATATCAACATCTTCAGGTGGATATAATGCAAGTTCAACGCTACCACCGCTATATCTCCCATGATTCCATGATGCAGACCATAGAGTCATTTCTTTGTGAGCATTTAAACCAGCAACAATAAAATATGCACCCAGATTATTTATATTATTGTTGTTAAGAATATTAAGTGAATCGCACAGTATCTCTAAATTAAATTTCATATCTTCTATTGTCCAGTTGCTTATGTTCTTATTTTTTATATAATCTGTAAATTTATCTTGAGCTAATCTACATCCAGAACACACAATAGCAAGACGTTTATTTAATATAATTAACTTAGTATATTGATCCGAATAAGTGCCATCTTTTGGGTTAGTCACTCTATTATCAGCAGCAAGATATATTTTTTCTTCTGCTTTGTATCCTAATATTACACTCATTAAAAACACCTTTCTATAAAGTATCATCTATTATTTTCAGTTTATCGTAATGTTGTACTATTAATAATCTAATTTTTGCCATCGCTTCAATCAATTCTTTTGTATGAAATCCTAATGGATTCTCTGTAAATACTTTTGGAAGTAAATTTATACCATATCCATAATAATCCCATACATCTTTTGTATCAAATTCATTATACGAATTAATATTACAAAATTTCAAATATATACTAAAAGTACCAACGTAATAGAATATCCTGTTAAGTATATTATTGAACTCGTATATATTTATCTTAATATTTTTTGCTTTAGCATATTCAATCAATTCAATATTTTCTCTCAATTCTTTCTGACACTCTATCAAATAGTCGGAGATATTATACATTTTTTTCTTATGATGAAAACTCACCCTATTTTCATCAATACTCTCCAAATCATCAATGGTTTTGCATCCTAATAAATATAATGTCTTAATCTGCTCTGCGTGAATCTCTTTATACACATATGGAGTATTTCTATCATCATGCGAAAAACCATATTTAATTACCAATTCTTCCTCATCAAAAATATGGGTAAACTCATGGAATAAAACGCCTTTTGCCGCTCCTTTGTATGTTGTACATAAAGTATCTGCAATAATCAGATTATATTTATTATTCTCAAACCGTTCTTCTGCTATTGTTGTTCCATTCTGTTTTACATATCGAAAAATATATGATGGCATATTAGACGTTTGCATAAATTTTTGATATTCCCTATATGCCATATCAACTTGAGTTTTTGTTTTGACTTCCTGTATATTAAATTGTTTATGCATAATACCCCCCTTAACAAGGATTATACCAGATTATGACAAAATTCGCAAAAAATAAAGCATACCAGATAAGTCAACCCCTATCCGATATGCCTTGTAATAAATCACCCTACTCTACTACTCCATCAACTAAAATACGTCTTACTCTATTGTCTCTTAATCCCTTCTCTCCCTTTATCAAGCAATCTCCTATTCCGATCCATGAAAGCATCTACTGTATTCCTGCTTTCATCTTCCCTTACCTTCTGAATACCTCTACTTATAGCAGCAGTCATTTCCTGTGATCTAATCGCATCTTCTGACTGTCTCCGCATACTTTCATCCCGCATATTCTGTACCATCTGGCTACGCTCTTGTGAACGCTGGTTTTCTCTTGCCTGTGCCTTTTCAATATAGGAATTAAGAATACTATTGCTATGCTGTATTCTTTCCCTCTCGGCTTCTTCTCGTTTTAACTGATTCAGTCTATTGGCTTCTAACCTGTCACGTTCCTTGCGGTCACGTTCTGCACATACTGATTTAATCATATTTAATGTTGATTGCGTTGTATTTGTCTTATTCATTGTAAAATGTCCTCCAATATTAATATCTCAAAAAATTCTTTTCAACTTCCATCTCTGCTTCAAGCTGTACCCGTTTCTCATTGATTTTGCATAACTGCTGGTTATCATGGTTAATATGCGCTATGGATTCCTCCGTATCTAATTGGCAAAACTTCTCCGCATATTCATCCTCAATCAGTTTGGTTTTAATTCTTCTTTCAAAATCTGTCATAGTTAAAAATCCTCCTGCAATTTAATCATCAATTTCAATCTTCCAGTTCATCATTGCTTCATATACCCTGTCTGGAATCTTACCCTTATACCTATCAGCAACAACGATAATAAGGGCTTCCTTATGCCTCTTATATTCCATAAATGCTTCTTTTGGAGTATTATAAACGCCTAATTTTATAGTCTTACCGTCAACATTCAGTGCCGCACGATATTTACCTTTATCAAAACTTACTCCAACTGGATATTTGCCACGTTTTCTTCTACAATTCAGCAAAAGAGTATTGATTGTATGCGGAACAAATACGCACGTTTCAGGACTATATATCTTATTACCCTTACACAAAATATCTTTATCCAAGTCCATCTGCTCATTACCGATCATATAATAATTCTCTTCTACCCATTTATAGAATCGTTCTTTATCCTCTAACCAGTAATCACAAATGGTACAGCCTATGTACTCTGGAAATCTCTTATGTAATTTTTCATTGTAACAGCGTGAATACATATCATTCCATAATCTTCTTGCTTTCATGCGGCTATTATTCAGGAATGGTATATACTTTTGTTCTCTGCCTAAATCTTCTACAGAAATCTTTTTATTTCTCAAATTATAAAATTCCCTGTCAGATACATAGATAAGGTTATTATATTTGCTATTGGAACTGTCACCGTCAATATGATATACCTTGTTTTTACCTTTTACTGGCTCTAAAAAGGTCTGCGCCACTAAATTATCTGCATATACATCTCTTTTATATTCTACGCCGCTTTCATCTTCATAGAATATCTTCCAATGAACCCTGTTTGTTGCTTTTGACAATGTTTCATTATGTACATAGAATTTGCCCTTTATATCATTTGCTAATCTCCCTTCGGAAGAAATATAATAATGCTTTGTTCCTTCTATCAGCATGAATGTTTCAAGTTTATTTAATGGCTTTATGCCTGTACGGTTTAAATCTAATGTTTGTATTTCTTGCATTGCTTATTTAGATACTTCCTTTCGATATGTCTTTAGATAACTCACCACAATTTTGTGGTCAGCCAATAATTGAGCATCCAGATTTGTATGCTCCGATCGCTATTCATAATAAAAGAGACAATACGATTGATTCATACTGTCTCTGTAAAATGCTATATTCAGTTTTAATGTTTTCCCCAAAATTGGGGACATCTTAATTTTTGATATTGACAGCCAATAGGGTAAAGGGGGGGGTAGTAATATAGATATATATAAGTTACTACCCTACCCTTTTACCTCCCCTATCCACCCATTAAGCAACATCTTCAACAATGATATTGGGATAACCGTCTGATTTAATATGATACTGCTCCTTCAATGCCTTATTTGCTTTGACCTTTTTCAATCCATATAAATCCATAATCTCATTAAGACTGCGCTTAATCTGCGTTTCAGTAACTTCATATCTATATTTATTACCAAGAATATAGACAACTTCCTTTTCAGTACAATATCCTTTTCGCTGGATACACTGTAATATGATCTCGGAAATCTTCAAAGTACGCTCATCACTGGCTTTTGTTGTAGAACGGTCTACAATCTCACCATATTCATTTTTCTTTTTCTTATATTGCGGATATATGGAAGCTGCCACATCGAATCCTTCAGAACGATAAAACATATCGAATGATACTCCTGCAATCCTATAGCCTTTTTCCTTCCATCTGACACCATTATTCTCAATAGTGCTTAACTGCTGAATTACCCATGATGGGATAGCATAGAAATTAGCACGATTTTTATTACCGTTCGTATATTTTAAAGCATTTTTCAATAATTCCTTTGGTATCTGGTCATTATCCAAAATCCTAATCAGATCATGATATACAAGCATCTTTACATATTTACTGACTTTATCAATCTTCTTTTGGCTGTTGCTCTTTCCCAAATATTCAGATAGCTTCTTATTCGTCACATAAAATACAATCTCACCGTCATTATTAGAGAATTTCTCACTATAAATATTATTCCTTGCAATAGAAAGCATCATAAGGAATGTATCTTTCGCATATTTGATATTTTTATCTGCCTGTGGACACAATTCTTTGAACTTATTCAGCGTAATATTGCTTATCATAAGGTCAATATTTTCTCTCTGTTCTATGCTCCATTGGGATTCTTTGATTGATAGGTTATAGATATTCATGATAAATTGGATTGCTTTGTATTCAGACTTGAAATCGCCTAATAATTCAATTAACTGCTTGATATTCAGAGTAAGATTTTCAGAACAACATCTGTATTTCTGTACGCCATTTTGTGTAGTAAATATATTTGCAGATGGATTATGGTCATCATGCAATACACAACAAAATGATCTCGGATCGTCTATGTCAATCAGTTCCGCTATATCCAATTCAGAGTAGATATAATTCCAAAACTCATTCTTATTCTCAAATTCTATAGGATCATGTGCTAATACCTTGCGTAAATACTCTATATCATGCTCTTTGATTGCTTTTACATTCAGATTTTCATATGTAGAACGCTCTTTTGCAGTATCAGTACCTTTATTTTTGATACTGGCAGCAGTGCTATCCTTTTTCTTCTTCGATTTAGGCTTTGCATTGGATATGTATTGTTTAAAATCATCATTCCAGTATTTTTCTAAGATGGATTCTGCATTTATCCTTGTATCATAATCAGGATATAATACTGTATGCCCTTTACCGCCGAAAAATAATCTGTCACGGTTAAAACACACTTCATCAATACCGCCGATAATTCCCATAAGCGTAGCCTGTAGCCTATCCCTAATATTCCCATCCGTAATCACCGTATCATTACAGAAAATCATGCGGAATTTATGATGTTCTTCCTTGTGGCTGAATGTCGTATACATAAAACATGGTGTAATCCCTAGAGAAATCACTTTATTATAGGCTTCTTCTATCCTTATGCTATCGTCAAAATCAAGACCAAATAATTGTTGTTCTATCCAGTTTTCAGCTTTATTCCCTCCTGCTAATACTCCTGGCTTAAATGATGCCCCATGAACTAAAGCATCTGCCAAATTTTCAATCGTAATATTTACTTGTGTCAAACTTTTCTGTACCCATCCACACTGTTTACCTTGTGGCTTATCTTTGAATCTGTGGTTAAAGTACATACATTTTATGTCATTACCCATTGAACCTCCTAGATTACCAGAAATTCAAGAAATGTATTAGACTTAACAAAATTTTTTATATGTCTAACTTGATTAGTAAAATTTCAGAAATGTTAAATTTTTTACATCACAAAAAGACCACGCCAAAAACGGCGCAATCTTTTACCTTACTTATATTTTCAAATATTCAGTTTTTATCTTCATTTATTGGAATTATTGTGTAGATACACACAATCGAAACTGTTGATAGTTATTAGAATTTCTTGAATTTTGGTTTTACAGTTTGTTTTGATTGCTCTGTAATGGCAATTATTTATCTCTCAACGGACACCACTTAGGACTTGTTTTCGGTGGACGATCTACGCCAAGTCTGCCTAATATCCGCATGGTATCATTTTCTTCACAACAATAGTAATCCTTGTAGATAAAATCTATACATTGACATCTCTCGCATTCAGCACAATGCGGCACTCTATTCATCTATGTATTCACCTTCAATCTTTTTTTGGCAATCTCCCAATTCGCAAGCATAAGGCTGTATAATTGCCAGAATATTTCTTACCTTTTGTAAATATATTGTATGTAGCCAATGCGTCTTTAGGCTCCTTCACTAATTTTGCACCATATCCAATATATTTGCCTTTTGATTTTAGATTCCTCTCGCCTTTTCTCCGCAATCGTGCCAACTGTTCTTTACAGGATTTCACATTATTACTACTGATATATCTCCGCATCCAGTCAAATAATTCTGTATCCTCTATGTGTTCTAACTTATATTTGTCAGCGGAAAACGTCTTGCACCACACATTGATAATGTTTTCATCCGTAGGCTCAATCTGATCCAACATGATATGTCTTGCAATAATCAGTCTTTTTTCTTGTAGATTTTTGATTTCCTTCATATAAATTGTTTCCTCCATAACTCAGTAACCTTTCAGTCTGTAGCAGAATCATCATATTTCTTTTGTGATAATCTTTTACATGCATCTTTCAGACGTTCACCCATCGTAAATCTGATTCTATATCGTGCTGGTACAATATTCTCTGTTATATTATTGAAACCATTTGCATTTAGTTTGACTGCTTTATAATATTTAGGTTCCATCTTGACATAATTGTTTATCTTAATAGAATCACCGTTCTCTATAGATTCATATACCACATCCCAAAAAGCATTTAATACATTTACAATAATCTTCTGCGTATATTTTAGATGATATTTTCTTTTATACTTATTGCCATTGCCACCTATGGCTATCTTTTCATTAATCAATTTCTCTGATATTTTGTCTATAATCTCCTTTTTATGTAATTCGTTATTCATTTTTCACCCCTAACTGTTTTTGAGTAAAAGCCGTTGCAGCCTGATTTAGCTTTGATCCTGCTTTAAAGAACACACGATAATGTTCTGGAACTATCATTTCTTTATTCATGGCTACATTCCTTGACTTTCGCTCTGCCATATACTTTGTTCCTATTGTTGCATAACCATTGAGATTTACAGAATCGCCATTTGAAAGCGCATCAATAATAACATCCCAAAATGCAGATACAATATTTTCAACGTCATCCTGTGTATACTTCTTATTTCTACATTTCAATAAATCTACAACACGTTTTATTAATCCAGGTCTAATAATCTTCTCATTCATTTTCGTTCTTTACCTCTATTTTGTTATTAATCCAATTTACCATTTGCTCATACGTTCCCTGTGCCACACATTCCTGAATACCATATTTATCCTTATGGAAGATAAGATATTTACCTAAAAGAAGCGGATGCTTTTTGGAAGTCTGATTTTGTAATCTGTACCCTTGTTCTTTCAATCCACTTTTCTTAAAAAGAATACTTAAATTGTTACCGCAAGTAGCTTTGTATTTCAGTAGCTTTTCTTTAAGAATTTCTATATTACATTTTTTTGATATGGTCTTATCATAATTTTCTTCAAACCATGTACATAATTCTGCAAGGAAATCATCATATTCTTTAAAGTCCTGTATATCGGTTTCTCCTGCTCTTATCCTCTCCCTTGCTTTTGTTTTGGATTTTACAAATTTATGGTCATACATTCTTAATGCCCAACCATTAACTGAAAAATCATCTCGCCACCATATACACCATTGTCTCCAAACATTTTCAAGTCCAATGTGTTTGCTAGTTCTTGCCATAGAATAAGCAACTATCAATTTTTTCTCTTCTAAATCTGAAATCTTTAACATTAAAATCCTCCTAGTTTTTTGTCAATGAAATGTGCTTTTCATGTTATGTGTAATATAATACCTTTTCTGACGCTCTGTGAGGCTCATACAGCCGTTTTCGACAATCTCATGTCCATTTCCTCACTAAATATATTTAGGCACTAAAATAAGCCCACTATCGACTATATTTTTATAATCAATAATGGACTTATTCAGATGTCCAATATTCATTTATGGGTATCTATTCGTACCAAACTCTTTTATGAGGCTACTACACAATCACTACACAAATTTGCTATTGAAATACATGGACTTGTATAGAGATATATGCTACTTTGAACTTGCTCAAACATTGATTGTATAAGGCTTTATAGAGATATGTGGAGATACATCAAAATACATGAAAATGGCTAACAAATTACGATTCCGAGTTTCATTTCCTTTTATACCTGCTCAGAAATCCTTCCTTTTCTGGAATTTCTGCCTTTCTTTATATTTTTATTACATAAATCACTACACAATTTTTAAAAACCTTTAATATCTTCTCCGCTCCTGCAGTTCCTTGTACAATTCCTTATAATTCCCATACCTGATGCCGCTGATCTTCCCCTCCTCCAAAGCCTCTTTGACCCCGCAGTCCGGCTCGCTCAGATGGGCGCAGCCAGAAAAACGGCAAGATTCCGAATATCGGGCAAATTCTGGATAATATCCTTGCAGATCCTCTTTTTCCATATCGAACAGGCCAAGGGATGTAAATCCAGGCGTGTCCATAATATAGGTATTTTCCTGCAAGGCAATAATTTCCGAATGCCTTGTCGTATGTTTCCCCCGTCCGATCTTTTTGCTGATCTCGCCGGTCTCCATTCCGGCATCGGGGTTCAGCCGGTTAATAATAGAGGATTTCCCAGCCCCGCTGGGACCCGCTACCGCCGTCGTTTTTCCCTTTAACAGCTCTTTCAATTCGTCCATGCCGTCCCCTCTGGCGGCGCTGGCAAACAAAAGTCTGTAACCGCAGGAGCCATATGCTGCCCGCAGCGCCTCCCGCTCTTCCTCCGAGGCGATATCGCGCTTATTAAAGCAAAGAATGCTGGAAAGCCCCTGCCGCTCCATCATAATAAGAAACCGGTCCAAAAGATTGTAATTTGGTTCCGGTTTCACTATCGCAAATATTACAAGCGCCTGATCGATGTTCGCCACCGCCGGGCGCACCAGTTCGTTCTTCCTTGGAAGAATACGGACAATATTCCCGGTGCGCTCCTCCCCATCCAATACTTCCATACAGACATTATCGCCCACTAACGGTTTTTTATTTTCTTTGCGGAAAATGCCCTTCGCCTTGCATTCGTATACCTCTGCGGACTCATTGGCGTATACATAATAAAACCCTGCGATCCCTTTGATAATCTTTCCCTGCATATTTACCGCCCCTTATGTCTCAGGGGTAAACTGCAGTTCCCTGGCTATCGTCTTTTGCACGGAAGTTCCTTCTGTCGTCGTCACTTCCCCTGTTTCCGGATTCGTATCCGTCACCGCATCCGTCGTCACCGTATAAGTGAACGTCACCGTTCCTGTCGCGGAACGGATTCCTGTATAATTGACCGAGATAGGAAAAGATGCCGTATTCGTATTGAGCAGCTGCACGCCGTCCTCCGTATCAATCGTTACCGTCACATCCAGCCCGTCCCTATATTCCGGATCTTCCGCCGCCGAAGGAGCCTCGATGCTCCCGCTGAAGCTATAGGTGGCCTGTTTCGGCCCTATGCTGACCTGGAGATCGACAGCAGTCCCCGGTTCCACATAAGATCCTACTGAATAGCTTTGATAGCAGACAAGCCCTTCCAAGGCGGGATCCTCATTCGTGACTTCCGTCACGCTGCCTATCACCAGTCCGCTTTCCGTTATGGATGCCATTGCATCCATCTCGGATATCCCGATAAAATTAGGAACCCGTACCTTCGTATCTTCTGCTCCCTGACTGATCTTGATCGTCACTGCCGACCCGCTGGGCACTTTCGTTCCTCCCTCCGGTGTCTGGGAAATAATATTTCCTTTCGGCACGGTGTCATCATAGCTTTCCGTGCGGTTTACAACAAAACCTTTCTGTTCCAGTTCGGACACCCCTTGGGCCGTGGACATTCCCGCTACCTTCGGGACTTCCACCCCGCTGGCTCCTGCGCTGACTGTCAACACAATATCCGTTTTAGAATCCACCATCTGGCCGATGCCTATATTGCACTCCAGAATCAGGCCGGCCTCCCATTCATCCGTTTCTTTATATTCGATATCCGGCATCAGGCCAAGGCCCATCAGTTCCGTCTTGACTTCTTCCAGCTGTCTGCCTACCACTTTCGGCATTTCCACCTGCCCCGAAGATTCCTCCGTCGTTTCTTCCTCCCCGGATCCTTCCCCAAAAGGCAGTATTCCCAGCGTCTTTCCTACTAGGAAAAGTACGATGCATCCGATCAGCAAAGCCGCCACTACCGCCAAAACAGTGGTAATGCGCTCCATTTTAGAATCGTACTCTTCTTCCTCTTCATCGATATCCTCCTCGATATCCTCTTCCTCCACCTCTTCCATAATGTCTTCTTCGTCTTCTTCTTCCTCTTCCTGGTATTTCCGGCGGACATCTTTCTTCAGACGGAGGGCTTCGTCCATGGAATCCCTTCTGTCAGACTGCCTTTTTATCTGAACCATATCTTTGTCCGTAATCATCCTGGTAGAAGCCTCTTCATCCGGATTTACCAGTTTTACAAAATCATCATCCGGATTGATCAGCGACTGCTTCAAATCCGCAACCAGGTCGGCCATCGTCTGGTAACGCCGGTCAGGACTTTTCTGGCAGCATTTGAACACGATCCGCTCCACGCTGACCGGTATCTCCGGGATATATTCCCTCGGGGAAGGAAGCGGTTCCTGTATATGCTTAATGGCGATCGCCACCGTTGTTTCCCCGTTAAAAGGCACTCTTCCCGTCAGCATTTCAAACATAGTGATGCCCAAAGAATAAATATCGCTCTTTTCATCGCTGTATCCCCCCCTCGCCTGTTCGGGGGAAGTATAATGTACGGAACCCATGACATTGGAAGTAATCGTGTTGCTGGTAGCCGCTTTCGCAATGCCGAAATCCGTTACCTTGACTTTGCCTTCCTTCGAAATAATTATGTTCTGCGGTTTGATATCCCTGTGTATAATATGATTGTTATGGGCCGCTTCAATGCCCATGGAAACCTGGATGGCGATGCTGATCGCCTCTTTGACGGAAAGCCTTGCTTTTTTCTCGATATATTTTTTCAGGGTAATGCCTTCCACCAGTTCCATAACGATATAATAAACATCATTCTCTTCGCCTACGTCATAGACATTCACCACATTCGGGTGCGCCAGCCCCGCCGCTGCCTGTGCCTCCACCTGGAATTTGGATACAAAATTCGCATTTTCCGAAAACTCCTGTTTCAGCACCTTGACCGCCACATACCGATTCAACTTGTGGTCTTTCGATTTATATACGTCCGACATTCCACCGGTTCCAATCTTTTCCAGTATTTCATACCGGTTTCCAATCATCATTCCAATTTTAATCATTTTCCACCTCGTCTGCAAACGGCTCAATAAGAATTACTGCAATATTATCCCTGCCGCCGTTATAATTGGCTGCCTTCACCAATTCCTCCGCTTTTTTTTCCACGCTTTCCTGGCTGCTCACGATCATATGGATCTCTCTGTCCTCGAGCATATTGGTCAATCCGTCGGAACACATAAGCACAGTATCGCCCGGCTCCAGCTCTACATCAAAAAAGTCTGCCCTCACAGAATCTTCCGCGCCGATCGCCCTGGTAATAATATTCTTATCCGGGTGGACTCTTGCCGACTCCCTGTCAATGCCGCCCCTGCGCACCATTTCTTCTACAAGGGAATGATCCCTCGTAATCTGCTCTATCTTCTCATCGTTTATCACATACAGTCTGCTGTCGCCTACATTGGCAACCTGCAGATATCTGCCTTGTAAGCAGGTAGCCGCCACCAACGTAGTTCCCATGCCCCTCAAATCCGCTTCTTCCATCGCTTTTTGCCTGACATGGCCGTTAGCGGCTTCGATCGCCTTTCCCAGTATTTTCACCGGATTTTTTTCCAAAGACCGTTCGACCTCATCCGTGATCGTATCCACCGCGCACTTGGACGCATAATCGCCCGCATTATGCCCGCCCATGCCGTCCGCCACTATAAATAAATTCGGAAGGTTGCCCAAAGGCTTATCCGATACGAACACATAATCCTGATTCAGTTTTCTCCTTTTTCCGATATCCGTAATGGAAAATGTTTTTAACACAACAAAACCTCCTGCATTACCGATGAAGCTCCCTGCGCCTGAGCTGCCCGCATGCTCCATCGATATCTCTCCCCATTTCCCTTCTTATAGTAACATTTATTCCATTTTTTTCAAGCTTATTTTTAAATGCCGCCGCTTTTTGAGGGGATGTTGGTGCAAAATCCCGCTCTTTCACAGGGTTTACGGGAATCAAATTGATATGGCAGTTCAGCCCCCTGACCAGCTCTGCCAGCTCTCCCGCGTCCGTCTGCGAGTCGTTGACCCCTCCAATCAGGCTATATTCAAAAGTAATCCGTCTGCCTGTTCTTTCAAAATAGTATGCGCTGGCATCCATCAGTTCATCCAGCCTATATTTTTTCGCTATCGGCATCAATTCCCGCCTCTTCTTGTCGTTCGCCGCATGCAGGGAAAGGGCCAGCGTGATCTGGAGTTCTTCCTCTGCCAGCCGCCTCATCTGCGGAATTAAACCGCAAGTGGATACCGTCACATTCCTTTGGCTGATATGCAGCCCGTTTTCATCCGTCAAAAGCCGGATAAACTGTAACAGATGATTGTAATTGTCCAAAGGCTCCCCCATTCCCATCACGACCACATGGGAGACCCTTTCCTTTGTCAGAAGCGTAACGGCATAAACCTGGTCGAGCATTTCCGAAGGAAGAAGGGGCCTGACCAGGCCGTCCAGCGTAGAAGCGCAGAAGCGGCAGCCCATCCGGCAGCCCACTTGGGAAGAAATACAGACCGAATTCCCATGCTTATATTTCATCCAGACGCTTTCCACCATATTCCCGTCCGCCAGACGGAATAAAAATTTCTTCGTTCCGTCCGTCGCCGATTCCTGTATCCGCACCGGTTCCAATGCGGTAAAAGAATAATTCTCCCGGCACTTTTCCCTCAACGCTTTCGGGATATTGCTCATTTCATCAAAATCCCTGGCCAGCTTCTGGTGCATCCACTCATACAGCTGTTTCGCACGGAACGCCTTTTCCCCTGCCTCCTGCATCTCTCTCTTCAATTCTTCCAAATCCATCGATTTGATATCCGCTTTTGTATTTCTCATGCTAATCTATATTTCCTTTCCTGCGGAAGACCGCGATAAAAAAACCGTCCGCGCTATGTACGCCCGGAAGCAGCTGCACATATCCGTCTGCCGCCGTTTCGGCCTGGGGAACATGGGCAAGCCTTCCGCTTATGTCTTCCGCCGTAAACGGAAAATGCTCCAAAAACCATCGAACATTTTCCTCATTCTCTTCCCTGCGTATCGTACATGTACTGTAAACTAACGTGCCGCCCGGCCTCACATAGCACTGTGCTTTCTCCAATATTTTCCTTTGTACTCCAGGCAGTTCTGCCAGCATCTCTTCTGTTATACGGTATTTAATATCCCTCTTCCTGCCCAAGATCCCCAGGCCGGAACAAGGGACATCGGCCAGAACGGTATCCGCTTTCCCGTCCAGTCCCCCATCATGCTCCATAGCATTGAAAACCTCTGCCTTTATATTCTTAAGGCGCAGCCTTTCGGCATTCTCCCGGATCAAATCCACCTTTTCCTCCGAAATATCCCTGGCCAGCACCCTGCCTTTTTCTCCTGTTTTTTCTGCTCCATGGGCGCTTTTTCCCCCCGGCGCAGCACAGACATCCACGACAAAGCTTCCCTCTTTTATGCCCGCGCACTCTACACAGAGCATGGAGCTGATATCCTGCACCGCAAAAGCCCCTTCGTCAAACCCGGGAATATTCCTGACTCCCTCCACATGTTCCAGCGAATAAGCATAGGGAAGGTACGGATGCTGCTCTGCGCCGATCCCGGCCTCTTCTATATCCCGCAGGAGAGCCTGCTTTTCTTCTTCTGTCAGGGATTCTTTGATTCTTATGATAACAGGCCGCACCTCCAGCATGGCCTGGAGCATCTTCTCCGTCCGCTCCATCCCATATTCTTCCAGCCACATCGCCGCCAGACATTCCGGCATGGAATAAAGAACGGACAAATAAGCAAGAGGAGTTTTCTCCCTGTCAGGATAAAACGCTTTTTCCCCGCCGCCTGACAAAATCACGTCCTTTTCCCGCACAATGCTACGCAATATCCCATTCACAAAACCCTTCAGCGACTGAAACTTCCTCTTCGCCGCCAGCTTCACCGCCTCATTGCATGCAGCGGAATCGGGAACCCCGTCCATAAAAAGAATCTGGTATGCGCTCATCCGCAGCAAGTTGCGTATGAGCGGCTTCATTTTTTCCACTGGTGTTTTTGAAAATTGGCCGATAATATAATCGATCTGTATCCGCCGCTCCAGCGTCCCTTCTGCCGTGCGCTTTACAAACGCCTTATCTTTCGCCGGCAGATGATCATATTTGTCCAAAACCCTTCGGATCAAAAGATTGCTGTAAACCCTCTCCCTCTCCATTTCAAGCAGCATATCCAAAACCAGTTCCCGTGTATTCATCAGTCGTCCCTTCTCCGATTCCCAAACAGCAGCACAAGACGAAGCAGCTGGAGGATGGAAGACGCCGCCCCCGCCACGTACGTAAGAGCCGCAGCCCGCAGCACCTTCCTACAGTATCCTGTTTCCTCCCCGCCTGTAATGCCGCAATCCTGCAGCATAACCAATGCCCTGGAAGAGGCGTTGAATTCCACTGGCAGCGTAACAATCTGGAACAGGACGGACAGGGAAAAGACCCATATGCCGATCTGCACCAATGTGTTACTGAGTCCCAGCAACACTCCCAGAAGAATCATCGGAATCCCTATCCTGGAACCGATATTGGCCGCCGGAACCAACGCGCTTCTAAGCTTCAGGGGCGCATAGCCCCTCTGGTGCTGCACGGCATGTCCGCATTCATGGGCCGCCACGCCGATCGCCGCCACCGAACTGGACTGGTAGGTGCTGTCCGAAAGGCGCAGCACCTTATTCTTCGGGTCATAATGGTCCGTCAGCTTCCCGCCGATATGCTCGATCCTTACGTCATGGATCCCCGAATAATTTAAAATCCTGGCCGCCGCTTCCGCCCCCGTTATCCCTCTCATGCTGCGCACCCTGGCATACTTGCTGTAAGTGCTGTTCAGGCTTCCGCTGGCCGCCATGCACAAAACTGCCCCCAGCAGCACGAGAAAATAGGTGGGGTCGAAATAATAACCATAATATCCATACATATTAATAACCAATTCCTTTCTATCAGCCGCAGGACTTTCCCGCAAGGCTCCTAATCTCCAAGCGCAAGCCCTTCTTCCACAGGATATCCCAGCAGGAAATCTTTCACCGGCATCCTCTTTTTGCCTTCCAGCTGCACCTGCGTCACTTTCAAAAGCCCGTCGCCCGTTCTCACATAAAAAGCGTCCTTTTCTACCTTTTCCACAATTCCTGCCCTGGTTTCCCCCGCACAGGATTTTTCTTTTATGGGTTCGCTCTCCCATATTTTCAGACCCTTGTTATGATAATAAGTATACGCGCTGGGCCAGGAATTTAGTCCCCGCACCAGCCTGTCGATCGAAACCGCATCCCTTGTCCAGTCGATCCTGCCCAAGGATTTTTTCAGCATTCCTACGTAGCTGGCCTGTTCTTCCTTCTGTTTCTCCGGAACCAATTCCCCTCTTTCAATCTTAGGCAATGCTTCCACGATCAGTTCAGCCCCTGCCTGGCACAATTTATCATGCAGGGATTCCCCGGTTTCTTTTTCCCCGATCGGAACCGTTCTTTTCAACAGCATATCCCCGGTATCCAGCCCCCGGTCCATCTGCATGATCGTAATCCCCGTTTCCTTTTCCCCGTTCAGGATTACCCACTGGATCGGCGCCGCCCCCCGGTATTTCGGCAGCAAGGAAGCATGGATATTCACGCACCCGAACTTAGGGATCCGTAAAATCTCTTCCGGCAGCAGCTGTCCGAACGCGGCCACTACGAAAATATCCGCCCCTAACTGCGCCAGCTTCTCTATCTCTTCCGGCTCTCTCACCTTTTTTGGCTGAAGAACCGGAATCCCATGCTTCAGGGCGCATGCCTTCACCGGCGTCATCTGCATTTCCTTGCCTCTTCCCTTCGGCTTATCCGGCTGCGTCACCACCGCCGCCACCTCATGGCCGGCTGCCACGATAGCCTCCAGCGCCCCTACCGCAAAATCCGGCGTTCCCATAAATACCAGCTTCATACCAATAACCTTGCCTTTCTCCAGTGTGGAGGTATTTCCCGCACTAGTCTTCCATTTCGTCCTCGTCTTCCATATCTTCCACGTTCATCAGCGGGCCTTCCACTTTTTCCACATAAAGCTTCCCCTCCAGATGATCCAGCTCATGGCAGATCGCCCTTGCCAGCAGTTCCGTTGCCTCCACCTCGTACAATTCCATATTTTCATTATAAGCCACTGCCTTTACATAATTGGGCCTGGTGACGACTCCTGATTTTCCCGGCACGCTCAGACAGCCTTCATGGCCGGTCTGTTCCCCGCTCGTTTCCAGAATCCTTGGATTGATCATTACATACGGATCTTCCCCTGTCACATCGATCACTACGATCCGCTTCAGAATCCCTACCTGAGGAGCCGCAAGGCCTACCCCGCAGGCATCATACATCGTTTCCAGCATATCCTCGACCAGCTCCTTCACGCGCGGCGTTAATTCCTTCACTTCCTTGCATTTCTTATTTAACACTGAATCTCCTATTTCTCTTATGTTCCTGATTGCCATATTGATTCTGTCCTTTCTTATCTTAGTCTTCACTTTTCTTATCATTAATAAGAACGAAGGGGGTCGAAATCAAACTGGACGGTTTCCTTTCCCGCCTCCCCCATTTCCTGCCGTTTTTCTAAAAATGCCTCCACAGCATTTTTCACTTCGACCAGCCTGCCGCCGTCCTTATGTTTGACATATATCATAAAACGGTAAATATCCTGTATCTTCCCTACCGAAGCCGCCGCCGGTCCGATTACATGAAGATCCCCTCCGCTTTCCTTCAGCAGTCCCCCGATCTTCTCCGCCAGCCGCATTCCTTCCTCTTCCATCGGGGATGCCGTAAGAATCGCAAGCATATGAGCCGCCGGAGGATAGAGCAGCATTTCGCGGTACATGATTTCTTCTTCATAAAATCCCAGATAATCCTGATTGGCCGCATGCACAATACTATAATGCCCTGGATCATAAGTCTGTATCACCACTTCCCCGGGATTTTTCCCTCTGCCGGCCCTTCCCGCCGCCTGGGTCAGAAGCTGGAATGTCCTCTCCCCTGCCCGGTAATCGTTCACATGAAGGGACAAATCCGCCGCCAGTATGCCAACCAGCGTCACATCCGGGAAATCATGCCCTTTTACGATCATCTGGGTACCCAGCAGAATATCTGCCTCCCCATTGGCAAAGCTGTTCAGGATCTCCTCATAGCTGTCCTTCGTGCGCGTGCTGTCTGCATCCATCCGCAGAACTCTCGCTTTCGGGAACTCCCGATGGACCGCCTCTTCGATCTGCTGCGTCCCCGCCCGGAAACCTAAAATATATTTGGAGCCGCATTCCGGGCATTTTTCGACTCCAGGCCTGGTATAGCCGCAATAATGGCATACCAGTTTCCCGCCCGCATGCTCCGAAAGGGATACGTCGCAATGGGGGCATTTCATCACATATCCGCAGGAGCGGCAGGATACAAATCCCGCATATCCCCTTCGGTTTAAAAACAAAATGCTTTGCTCCCCTTTTTCCAGCCTCTCCTCCAGCAGCCCCTTCAGCTTCCTGCTGAAAATCGACCGATTCCCCTGCCTGAGTTCTTCCCGCAGATCCACCGTGGATACCGACGGCAGTTCTTTTCCCGGCTGCCTCTGCTTCAGCTCATAAAGCTTATACTTTCCGTTTTTTGCCCTATAATACGCTTCCAAGGAAGGCGTGGCGGAACCGAGTACCACAACCGCATCCTGCATGGAGGCTATTTTCTCCGCCGTTTCCCTGGCATGGTATTTCGGCATGGACTCGCTTTTATATGTACTTTCATGCTCTTCATCGATAATAATCACGCCCAGCCTGGAAAAGGGGGTAAATAATGCGGACCTGGGGCCGATCATCACATCGATTTCCCCTTTTTTCGCCCGCTCGCACTGATCGTATTTTTCCCCCTGTGACAACGTGGAATTCATGACCGACACTCTGTCGCCAAAACGCACGTAAAAGCGCAGCAGCGTCTGATAAGTCAGGGCGATCTCAGGAATCAGCACGATCGCCTGTCTTCCCCTTTTTATCATTCCCTCTATAATTTCCAAATATACTTCCGTTTTTCCGCTTCCCGTAATCCCATGGATCAGGCAGGTGTCCCTCCTGCCCGCCTCAAAATCGGCCAAAATCCCGTCCGCCGCCGCCTGCTGCTCTCCATTCAGCCGTTTTTTCCTCTTATACGCTTCCATTCTTGCATCTTCGGCATGATCCGTTATTCTGACCGGATTCCGGTAGCTGCTTTCGGAAAGAACCTCTAGCGCCCCCTGTCCCTCCAGGCTTTTCACCGTTTGGGAGGATATATGGAGTTTGCCGGTAATCAGGGGCATGGGCAGTTCCCCCGCCCGTATCAGTTCCTTCAGCAGCCTCGCTTTCGCCGTCTGCCGCTTCGCTTCACAGTTTCGCAGCAATTCTTCCGCCGCCCCGGCATCCAGCAGGAGCCTGCAGCTCTTCCGTTCCAGCTTTTTTACTTTCTGCTTGATAGGGAGCACCGTCTTCAAAGCCGCGATCAGAGTGGAACCATATTGTTCCTTCATCCACGCCGCCAAGGCGATATAGCGTTCCTCGGCGCTTATGGCGTTTTCCTCCACATCCGCTATCTCTTTCAGTTTTTCCGGCGCATAGGCCGCCTGTCGCCCGATAGAGGCCACATATCCTTTTCTCAGGCGGTTTCCTTTTCCAAAAGGAACTAAAACACAGGTTCCGGCCTCCACCTTTTCCCATAACCGCTCCGGAACCACATACTGAAAAGTTTTGTCCAGCTTTTCATGGGAAATATCTATGATAATGTCTGCATATTTTCTTTCCATCCCCGCTCCTTTAAGATATCCCGGATCAGGTCTCTTTCATCCATCGGATATTTGACTCCTTTGATCTCCTGGTAATCCTCATGCCCTTTTCCGGCAAGGACAATGATATCCCCCGGCTCCCCATGGCCGATGGCATAGGCAATCGCTTCCCTGCGGTCACAGATCTCCACATATTTGCCGCCCGTTTTGCCGATGCCTGTCTTAATATCCTCAATAATAGCTTGGGGTTCCTCAAACCTGGGGTTATCCGAAGTAATAATCGTCAGGTCGGCCAGTTTCCCGCTGATTTCCCCCATCTCATACCGCCGCAGCTTGGACCGGTTCCCTCCGCAGCCAAAAAGACAGACCAGACGGTGCGGTTCATATTCCCGCAGCGTACACAAAAGGCTTTCCAGGCTCATGGCATTATGGGCGTAGTCGATCATCAGCGTAAAATCATCGGACACCTTCACCATTTCAATTCTGCCCTTCACCTTCGCCTCCAAAAAAGCTTTTTTGATCTGTCCCGTTTCCACCCCGAAATGGCGGCATATGGCAATCGCCGTCAGGGCGTTATACACGCTGAACCTTCCGGGCGTGACAACCTCCACGGAAAAATCCATCAGCCCTTTCACATCAAAAAGCACGCCCAATTCCCCCGGCTTTTTGATCAGCTGAAGGTTCTCCGCTCTCAGATCGGCTTCCCCTCCAAACCCATAGGTTTCTATTTCACAAGTATGCCCTTCGATCACGCTCTTAAAATGCGCGTCGTCCCGGTTCACAATCCCGATCCTGCATTGCTGGAACAACAGTCCCTTGCATTTCAGATATTCTTCAAAATCCGCATGTTCATTCGGCCCGATATGGTCCGGTTCAATGTTCGTAAAAATACCGATATCGAATACAAACCCCTGCGTCCTGTGCAGCTTCAGTCCCTGGGAAGACACCTCCATCACTACCGCGTCGCACCCCTCCTGCGCCATCTGATCAAGATATTCCTGCAAAAGATAAGACTCCGGCGTCGTGTTCACCGCATGAATCCTCTTATCCCCGATAACCACCTCTATCGTCCCGATCAGCCCTACCTTATGCCCCGCATTCTCCAAAATAGATTTGACCAGATAAGTCGTCGTCGTCTTCCCCTTCGTTCCCGTAATTCCGATCACCTTCATTTTTTCGGCCGGATTCCCAAACCAGGCCGCCGCAATAAATGCCATGGCATAACGCGTATCCTCCACCCGGACTACCGTCACGCCTTCCATCCGCTCCATCGGAATATCCTTCTCCACCACCAGCACTCTGACTCCTTTTTCCACCGCTTCCCCGGCAAAATCATGGCCGTCCGCGTTCGCCCCGGCGATGCAGAGAAACAAACACCCATCCGTGATCTTCCTCGAATCATATACCACCGCATCCACGCAGACATCCATGGATCCAGCGATACACCGATATTCTATCTTTTCCAGCAACTGCCCTAATTCCTTCATAATCCCTCTTCTTTCCATGCTAACTCCCGGCGGCACAAATCATCAATGGGAAGAATGCCCGTATTTTGGGCATTCTTCTGTGTGGAAAGACTTGCAAATCAAGTCTAGAAGTTCTTCGCGAAATGCCCTCTGGCATGAGCGTTAGAACTTCTTTCCACACTAATTTAGAAAAAGCATAGCATGTAACCCCGTATTTTTCAACTCTATCCTACGATTTCCGCGATGCTTCCAAAAAGCTTTAAAAGTATTTTATAAAGTTTATTCTTTTTAAATATTTTAAACACATTTTAAACACATTTTTTCTTTATAGTATAAACAAGATAGTTGAAAACCTTGTTGCAAGGCTTACAGCCAAGCAACAAAAACACTCACTATCTCCCCCCTCATAAGATAAAAAAGCATGAAAAGTCCGGTTATCCGGGCTTTTCTGTTTTTATGCGCAGGGGTGCGTAAGGAAATTAGCAGCTCTGCTGCACGCACCCCGCGCGGCGAGCAGGGAAGACGGCTCTTCCCTGCTCGATTTGTCAATGCCCCTTATCCGGCAACCAGAATTGCGGCCGCGAAATGGCTGTCCGTGGATGCGGCATGAGCAAAGGGCAGGGGCTGCCGGCGGGGGAAGATGGGGCGGATGAGGGCTGCGTAAAAGAATTTTGTACAAACGGCTTATGCACGACGGAGATGAGACTCAAAATCGTGGAAGCCTCTGCTGAACACGATTTTGTTTTCAGAGGCTCATCGGAGTGTCCCGTGCATCAGAGTGCGTACAAAATTTCTTTTACGCAACCCTCATCCGCCCCATCTTCCCCCGTTGGCAGTCCCTGCCCTTTGTTCATGCCGCACCCACGGACAGCCATTTCGCGGCCGCAATCCGTCCGCTTCTCCTACCTACCTCTTCTCAATCTCCACCTTCTCCAGCAAATCCTCCGCCAGTTCCAGCGCAATATCCCCGCTCTCCAGCGTCGCCGTATTGGCCGCCGATATCGCCGTCGCCCTTTTTAGCGCCGTAACACTGTCCTCCCCTTTTAAGAGAGACATCGCATAAGAAGCCACCACACTGTCCCCGCAGCCCACTGTATTCACCGCCTTTACCACAGGCGGTTTCGCCCAAAGCGTTTCCCCTTCCGCCACCGACAGCAAACCTTTCTTCCCAAGGGAAACGAGGACATATTCTATGCCGGTGCCGCGCAGTTTTTCCGCTGCCCTGCCGATTTCCCCTATATCCCTTAATTTATGCCCGACCAGATATTCCAGTTCCTTCTGATTCGGCTTGATCATAAACGGCACCGCCTTGATTCCATGAAGAAGAGCCTCTCCGCTCGTATCCAGAATACACCTTCTGCCCGCCTTATTCCCGATCTCCACAAGCTTTTGGTAAATATCCGCCGGAATTCCCTTTGCTACGCTTCCCGACATGATCACAAGCTCGCTGCTTTCCACCGCTTTCCCATAATCATCCATAAACTGCTCCAGTTCCTGCGCCGACACCGCCGGACCAGGTTCCAGTATCTCCGTCACATAACCGTCTTCCGCAATCACGTTAATGCTGCTCCTCGTTTCCCCCGCAACCTTGGTGAAACAGCACTGCGCATGAATTTCCCGCATACAGTTTTCGATAAACTGGCCGGTATAGCCTCCGAGAAATCCTGCCGCCGCCACCTCGTATCCATACTGGCGCAGGATTTTCGCCACGTTAATGCCCTTTCCCCCCGCAATATTATTTACCGTACGCATACGGTTCACCTGGCCGAGCATCAGAGTCCCCGTCGTATAAGTCTTATCCACCGCTGGATTTAATGTCACTGTTAATATCATACTAACCTCCATACCGCCGCTTCGCTGCGACTCAAATCCCGATGAAAAATGCCGTATTTCAGGCATTTTTCGGTGTGAGAAGGACTTGCAAAGCAAGTCTAGAAGTTCTTAGCGAAACGTCCTCTGGCGTGAGCTTTAGAACTTCTTTCCACACTAACCCACATGCCGCTTCGCAGCGGCACAAACCACCAATAGGAAGAACGCCGCATTTCAGGCGTTCTTCGGTGTGAAGTCTTAGAAGTTCTTGGCGAAGCACCCACTGGTGCGAGCCTTAGAACTTCTCTTCACACTACAGCACACGAATCTTTCTATTGGTATCCCCGCATCACAATCTGTATGCTTTCCCTTCCACCATACCGATTGATATCAGGATAATAAAGGATGCTGATAGGAATATCCACCCTTTCCCCCTGGTACAGCCGATTCACCATATATTCCCCTGCCTTTCCCACAAGAAAATTATGGAACGCCTCCAGATCCCCGAAATACACCATATCATAAAATCCCCCGCTTCCGTCCGTTATCCCGTACTTTCCTACGTTTCTGTTCTTCCCCATAATCCTTCCATTAATAATATGTATATCCTTCTGGGCAAAAACAGGCTTCGTATTGCCGATGCCGAAAGGTTCCAGCAGCTCCAGCTGGCAGATCAGCTCTTTGGAAATATAGGACAGGGGCATTGCCACGTCAATATGGATTTTTTCCTCCAGGTCGTCCTCCGTCAGCCGGCATCTTTCATTGATCCTTTGCCGGAAAACTTCCACATCCTCTTCCCGCATCGACAGCCCCGCCGCCATTTTATGTCCCCCGTATTTAGTAAACAATTCCTTGCAGCCGGTCAGTTCCTCATACATATGGTAGCCTTCGATCGAACGCCCGGAGCCTTTGACTCCCTCTTCCCCTTTTGTCAGCACAAATGCTGGTCTCCCATACTTTTCCCGTATTCTTCCGGCAATGATTCCTGCCAGGCTTTCATGCACTCCCGGCAGATAGACGACAAGAACCCTGTCCTTTAACAGGCCTTCCCTTTCTATGGAAGCCGCCGCCTCTTCGGTTCCTTTTACCGTCATCTCTTTCCGGGTATCGTTCAGGTTCTTAAGCTCTGCCGCGATCTTTACCGCTTCCTCCCTTTCCCGGCTCTGCAAAAGTTCCAGCGCCCGCTTCGCCGTATCCAGCCTCCCGGTAGCGTTCATGCACGGCCCGAGGATAAACCCGATATGATAGGCAGAAAGCTGCTGCTTATCCACCCCGCAGACCTCCATCAATGCTTTCAGCCCCGGGTTTCTCGTATGCCTCATATTGGCCAGGCCATGTTTTACCATCATGCGGTTTTCATCCTTCAACTCCATTAAGTCGCATATGGTCGCAAAAGCCGCCACTTCCAGAAGTTCTTCCAAAAGCTCCTCTTTCTCCTCCCCCGAAACCACTTCTTTATGCTCTTCCAGAAGCTGCTGCACCAGCTTATAGGCCACCGCCGCGCCGCATATGTTTTTACATGGATAAGGGCAGTCCTGCCTTTTCGGATCCACTACGGCCGCCGCATCCGGCAGCAGATACATGCGCTCCCCGCCGTTCGTCTCTTCATAAGGGATCTCATGGTGATCCGTCACCACGACCGTCATGCCTAGCTTTTTTGCATAATCGATCTGGGCCGCCGCCGCGATGCCGTTATCGCAGGTGACTACGGTATCCACTCCCCCGTCGGAAGCCTCTTTTATCAGCCCCTCATTCAATCCATATCCGTCCCTGACCCGGTGGGGAATCACCGTATCCGCCCTTGCGCCGCAGACAGTCAGCCCCCGGAGCAGGATATAAGAAGCACAAATGCCGTCCGCATCATAATCCCCGATAATACGCATCTTCGCTCCCGATGCGATTTTTCCTTTTAATACTGCGACCGCCCTATCCATATCTTTCAGAAGCAAAGGATCATAAAGATCCCCTTTCCCTCCATCCAGGTACTTGCGAATATCCTCGTCTTCTATAATATCCCGGTTACGGATCAAACGGGCGACAACCGGGTCTATCCCGTACTTTTCGGCTATTTTCTGAAAATCCGCTTTTTTCGCCGCGATCATCCACCGTGCCATAACTCGTCCCCTCTTTTCAACTAAAGCCCCGCCGAAAGCAACTTTATACACATATGCCATGTGTTACGATTGCCGCCGGCGGGGAAATTTATCCTGTCTTATGCTTTCTTTTCAAATTTCGTCCGGAATACATACCACAGCGCCCCTGTAATGCATACCGAAGAATAAGTTCCGCATACGATGCCTACCATAAGGGGCAGCGCAAACTCGCGGATGCTTGTGACACCAAAAATATAGAGGGAAGCCACCATAAAGAACGTTGTCAACGAAGTAAAAATACTTCTTGACAAAGTCTTGCTGATACTGTCGTTCACCACATCCTGAAGGTTGTCCTTTTTGCCCATCAGCGCCATATTTTCCCTGATCCTGTCAAAAATAACGATCGTCGCGTTAATGGAATATCCCACGATCGTCAGCATACAAGCAATAAAGGTACTGCTGACGGATACCTTCGCCGCCGCATAAAATGCCAGCACCACCAGCACGTCATGTACCAGCGCCAGCACCGCGCTCGCCCCGAAGCGGATGTCCTTAAAGCGGAACCAGATATAAAGAAGCATGCACGCTGTCGCAACCAGAATAGCCACCACCGCATCGGACTGCATTTCTCTGCTGATGGTCGAGCTGATGGTCTCCGCCGTAATCTTTTCCGCATCTGCGGAGAAGTTATTTACCATCGCATCCTTAAACTGCTCCCTCTCCTGCACAGTTAAAGTCCTTGTCTTAAAGATCACTTCATTGGTTCCGGCCACCTTCTGCGTCTGCACATTGCCGTCCCCGGTAATCGCCTCGATGGAAGGCACGATGTCCTGGTCGATCTGTTCAATCGTCATATCCTCGTTAAAGGTGACGTTCGTGGATGTGCCGCCTACAAATTCCAGGCTGTAGTTTAACGCGCTTCCGCCGGACGACTTGTTCACGCCCATCACGACGAACCCGGCGACGATAACAGCCAGTGAAACGGTAAAGAATACCTTTTTCTTCGATAAGAAAGCAATCACTTTGCCTTCTTTTCCGACACCGTAAAGGGATACCTTCTTCAGCCCCACTGCATACATCGCTTTCATAATCTGTTTTGTGATTACCAGCGCGGTAAACATGGATACAACGATGCCAAGGCCCAGCGTCTGGGCAAAGCCCTTAATCGTACCCGATCCGATAAAACCAAGCACAAGAGCCGCGATCAGCGTCGTGACATTCCCGTCCAGAATGGCGGAAAATGCCTTTTCAAAGCCGATCTTAACCGCTGACTGCACAGTTTTTCCCGTCGCCAGTTCTTCCCTGATCCTAGCAAAAATAATGACATTTGCATCCACCGCCATACCGATCGAAAGGATGATGCCGGCAATACCCGGCAGTGTCAGCGTTATTTCGAATAAATTCAAAAGAACAACAGTCATCGCCGTATAGATCGCCAGCGCGAGGCCCGCCGCCACGCCCATGAGCCAGTAAACAGCGATCATAAAAACTACTACAAGGCCGAATCCTACAGCCGCCGCTTTCAGGCTCGTGCTGATCGCCGCGCTTCCCAGCTGGGCGCCTACTACGTTGGAACGCAGTTCTTCCAGTTCCAGCTTCAGCCCGCCGATACGTATGGTGGAAGCCAGCACGTCCGCCTCCTCAAAGGTAAAGCTCCCTGTAATCTGGGCATTTCCGTCCGTAATCGCCGCATTTACCATCGGCGCGCTGATGATTTTATTGTCATAATAGATCGCAATGCTTTCCCCTTTCTCATAAGCCTTTCTCGTAGCATCCGCGAACTTCTTTGTCCCCTCCTGGGTCATGGTCAGGTCTACCCCGAACTGGCTGCCCTGCATATTATCATTAATGCTTCCTGCACGGGCATCCTTCACGTCCGTTCCCACCAGCACGATAGAGCCATCGGCCTGAAGCTCCGAAATATCTTTTAACAGGAAATAAACCAGCCCCCCATTTTCATCCATCGTCGCCGTATAGTTCAGGCCGCCCTCCGGGTCCGTCTCCGAAATAAAGAACAAAGACCCGGGCTTGCCCAATTCCTCCAGAATCGCATTGGCATCGGATACGCCTGGAATCTCAATGCTGATCCGATCATTCCCTTCCTGGTATACCTGCGCCTCCGTGCTGTATTTTTCCACACGCTTCTGGAGCTTGTAGATCGTATCCGCCATATCTTCTTTGGAAGGGTCTTCCTCCCCCACCACCTGATAAGTGATGCTGACGCCGCCGGCCAGATCAAGGCCCAGCTTGATGCCCGATGCCGCTCCTGCTTTCTCGGTTCCGATCCCTTCCACTGCGGTATAGGAAAGACCGCCCAAAAGCAGGATCATCACGAGCAGGACAATAATCGCCTTATTTTTTTTCATCTTCGTTTCTCCTCCATTATTCCGCCAAAGCCGCTTTTATCATAATCGCGCACTCGATGCGCTTTCTCTGCAATTCACAGCCGAGGTCGTATGCGTCATTGATATTTTTATGGAAATTATAGGAATTTGCCGCACAGCCGCCGCTGCAATAGAATTTGGCAAAGCAATCCCGACATTTTTCCTTGGCATATACGTTGCACGTCTTGAATTCATCCCGGATATCGGTACGCGTAATGCCGTCTTCCACATTTCCCATCAAAAACTCTTCTTTTCCGACAAACTGATGGCATGGATACAAGTCGCCCCAGGGTGTTACCGCCAAATATTCCGTGCCGGACCCGCAGCCGGAAAGCCTTTTGGCCACGCAGGGTCCCCCTTCCAGATCAATCATAAAATGGAAGAAGTTCACCGGCTTTCCCGCTTTCCTTCTCTCCAGGAGCTTTACGGCCAGCCTGTCGTATTCTGCCAGCAAGGTTTCCAGGTCTTCCTCCCGCAGGGCATAATCATCGGAAGGTTCCGCCACCACTGGCTCCACCGAAATCTGTTCAAACCCCAGATCCGCCAGATGTTCCACATCCTTTGAAAAATCCAGGTTATTCCTCGTGAAGGTTCCCCTTACATAATAATTTGTCTGTCCCCGGCTTTCCGCCAGCTTCTGGAATTTCGGGACAATTTCCTCGTAGCTGCCCTGTCCTCCCCTGTGGGGGCGCATCCTGTCATTGACCTCCTTGCGTCCGTCAATGCTGAGAACCACATTGCTCATTTCTTTGTTAGCAAACTCCATCACTTCATTATTTAAAAGAATGCCGTTCGTCGTCAGGGTAAATCGGAATTTTTTATGGAAAGGTTCTTCCAGGCTTCTCCCATATGCCACCAGGTCTTTCACCACCTGCCAGTTCATCAGCGGCTCCCCGCCGAAAAAATCCACCTCCAGGTTGACCCGGTTCCCGGAATTCGCCACGAGGAAATCCAACGCCTTTTTCCCCGTCTCATAACTCATCAACGCCCTTCTCCCATGATATTCCCCTTCTTCTGCAAAACAATATTGGCAGGCCAAGTTACAGTCATGGGCCACATGCAGGCAAAGCGCTTTTACTACCGTTTCCCTTTTCTTAAAATCCCCAATATAATCTTCATAAATATCCGGCGCATAAAGCTGTCCCGCTTCCTTTAATAAAAGGATCTCTTCCAGCGCCTCTTTGATCTCTTCCTTTTCATAAGGCAAATGCAGTTCCTCTATTTTTTCCATCCATGCTTCTGCCTGCGCGCTTCCGCATTCTGTGCCGCAAATCTGTCCATCGCACTTCTGCGTTCCGCATGTCTGTGTACTACACGGAAGCAGTTCCTCCACCGCACGGACCAAATCGTAGACAACGTCATCCACCACATGTACGGAACCGCTGTTTACATCCAATACAATATTGTATCCATTGTTTTTATACTGATGTACCACTTCATCAATCCCTTTCCCGTCCAATCCTCTGCGCATACAATAAGCAGCGATGACCATCCAATCGCTGCTTACGAAGTCTTTATTCCCGCGAGCAATGAGCCAAGTGCCGTGCCTAAAACCAACCGATGGTTGGTTTTAATATATTGGCGAATGCCGCGAGGGTCAAACTGCGAAATTATTTTACCTTTTCGCAGCTCTGGTTGCCTACGGTACAAGATGTCTTACAAGCTGACTGGCAAGAAGTCTGGCACTCGCCGCATCCGCCTTTTTTCATAGACTCTTTATAATCCCTTGTGCTTAATGTCTTTATATGTTTCATTGCAAAGCCTCCTACTATTTTATAAACTTTCTACATACTTTTTGTAGTATAGCATACATTTTCCGCAAGGAAAAGGATTTTTTTCATAAATTGAGCCAAAATCCGCCTCCGGGCATTCCAAAAGGCGAAACGCGCCGGGGGAAAGGCAGGGAACTGTGTACCGCGCCGGAGCGGCAGGAGATGGGCATGGATTTTCCGGCTGTTGCGTACAATCAGCAATTTCATTTATGAAATGGTCGAAAGCACAGGGGGAAATTGCCATGGATGGCAATTTCAGAAAAAAAGGACACGGATGTCCTTTTTTTTCGACCCGATCGGTTTCACGACATACCCCCATTTCATTAATGAAATCTGATTGGTAGCTTCAGCCGGAAAATCCATGCCCATCTCCTGCCGCTCCGGCGCGGTACACGGTTCCCTGCCTTTCCCCCGGCGCGTTTCGCCTTTTGGAATGCCCGGAG
>OFHO01000367.1_pt1 | contig 43182 bp, 47 predicted proteins | sample 1521531 | NCBI WGS metagenome assembly OFHO01 (sample SAMEA3504124, study PRJEB24116) | mouse gut metagenome | biome: mouse gut; feature: mouse-associated habitat; material: faeces | place: Denmark | collected 2011
AGCAGGACGGATAAAGACCTGTCAAGGCGGTGGGCTGGGAGTTTTTGAATAGGCTCTAAAAGCATTATAGATAGGCAGCAAAAGCCCCGCGCTAAAAAGGCGCGGGGTAGTTTTATGGGGACATTTGGTTTATCAGGCGGCCAGAGCCTTGCCCCGGCGTCTCCACCGGAGATAGAGGGCCAGCGCCCCGGCATAGGCCAGGGTGAGGAGCAGGCTTACAAGGGCATAGCGCCCCAGAGCGGCAAAGTAGGCGTTGGGGTCCGAAAGGGTGTGGTGGACCTCATAGATGCCCCCCAGCAGGATCATCGTCCCGGCGAAGAAAATATCCCCCCAGGCGGAGACCCTGTCCCGGTGCAGCCGCCAGTGGAAAACCGGCAGCAAAAGCATGGCGCAGCCGGAGATCTGATTCAGCAGGAGGGCGGCCCAGTAAGGCAAACCCTGCCCTGAAAGGATAAGCAAAGCCTCCCCCCAGGAGCCGGCCAGGTCGGCAGCCAGCAAGACGGCGCACCCCAAGGCAAACCAGCGGCTCCTTTTGGGGAAACACAGCGTATCCTCCAGGGGGAGGAGCCTTGCCATAAACCGGAGACTGCCCCCCAACCCCTCCTCCTCTGGCTCCGGGTGGAAGTCCACCTGGACCCGCAGGCGGTGGAACAGAGGGAAAAGCAGCAGAAAGGCCACCGGAACCAGCCACCCCAGCGGGCTAAAGCTGCGGAAGAAAGGAAGGCGGAATTCCCAGAGGGCGTAGAAAAGACTGACCAGCAGGGACATGGCAGATACTCCTTTCTGATGATAAAACGCTTTGTTCCGCTTTCAGTATAACAGCAGCCGGCAGGGATTGCAAGACACTCTCCAACCCTTTTCTATCCTTCCCCGCCAGGCGCGGCCTTCCCCCGGTTCTTCTTTGCCAGGTAGCGGCGCTGGAACCAGATGCCTCCCAGTCCCAAAAGACCGGTGCAGAGAAAGATTCCCACCGTCAGCCACAGGTTATTGCTGGCGAAGCTGGCCCCCGCCCAGGTGGAGGTGATCACCGAGGGGATGCGGGCCAGGGTGGAAAGGAACAAGAATCGCCCCAAGGGAAGGGAGCTGAGGCCGCAGACATACACCAGAATATCCTTCGGGGTGCCGGGGATGAAATAGAGGAGAAAGACAACCCCTTCCAGACGGGCTTCGTCCTGAAGGAACCGGTACTGCCCCAACTGCTGGCCCAGGGAGGTGCGGTCAAAGGCGGCTTTTCCCTTCCTGCGCACCAGGAGAAATACCGCTGCCGAGCCGATAAGGCACCCAGCCAGACAGAGCAGAAGCCCCCCAACCGCCCCGTACATCGCTCCGGCGGCCAGCTCCACCGGCTCCCCTGGGATGATGGCTACCACAATCTGGAGGATTTGGACCCCCAGCAGAAGCAGCACCCCCCACAGGCCCAGAAGCTCCACCTTTCCCTGGAGCCAGGGACCAAACTCCGGGCGGAGCATCCACCGGATAAGGGGCAGGCAGGCGAGGCAAAGGAGGAGAAAACCGGCTGCCCCCACAGCCAGCAGGAACGGTTTTTTGCCGCCGTTTTTCTTTACATGATCGCTATTCATAGACATCCTCCGCATTTTTTTGCTTAATGGGCTATATTTTGTCACAATTTTTTGGTACAATAAATAGTATTATCCATGATACGATAAACACCGGCAGAATGCTACAAACAGATTGTAAACATTTTTTGGGCGAGGGAGGGTCCTTCTTTTGGAATACAACGCCTTTACCGAAGGGGTGCGTCCCGGCAGCGTCACCACCAGCCACGAGGTGATGATTCTCATCTGTTATCTGATTGACCAAGCGGGACAGCCGGTTTCCTTCCAGGAATTAAACGCCGCTCTTCAGGGGCAGGAGCTGGTAAACTACTTCCAGTTTGCGGAGACGATGGAGAGCCTGCGCCGCTCCGGCCATATCCTCCCCCAGGAGTACCAGGGGGAGCCGTGCTTTGTTCTTAGCGCCCTGGGGCGGGGAATCTCCGATACCTTTGAAAAGGACCTGCCTCCGGCGGTGCGGGAGCGGGCGGCGATGGCCCTGGAGCGCATCCTCACCCTGGTGCGCCGCCAGCGGGAAAACCGGGTTGAAATACTGGAAAAAGAGGATGGCTGGCAGATCTCCCTCACCATTCCGGATATCGGCAGTGACCTGCTGTCCCTCTCCATCTTTATGCCCACCCGGCGGGAATGCGAGGCCATACGCCGTCGCTTTCTCAACGACCCTATGCTGGTGTATAAGGGGGTTTTTGCCCTGCTCACCGGCGATACCCGGACGGTGGGGGAACTGGTGGAAAGCCAGCAGGACCTGTTTAACGACTAGGAGGCATCTATGACCAAATCCATCATAACCATACTGCTCACCTTTTATTCGGCGGCGCGGGTTTCTGCCATCGCCTACCACCTGTATTACGGGCTGGAGCGGCTCCCCATGGGTGTGCTCCTTATTACCTGCGCCTGCTGTCTGGTCTCCTTCGGGACCGGGGTAGCCCATTACAAGGGCCGCCTCCGTGGAAAGACCCTGAAAAGCGTCCTGATGCTGATAGCGGTGGGCGCCCTGGCCAATATGCTTATTATTTACCTGAACCCGGTCAACCACCTGGAGAACATGGACCTTCTCATCACCGGGAGCTTTTTTGATGTAGTCTTTTACCTGGGGGCGCTTACGCTGCGCATCCCGGACGCTGCCCCTCCTTTGGAGGAGGACGCGCTGCCGGAAACAGAACTGCCGGAATCCTAAAAGTAATCCCCCCGGAGGGCAGCTGCTCTCTGGGGGGTACTGTTATTTCTTATTGCCTTTGTTGCCTCCCGGCCGTCTTCCAGCGGCGAAGCTGCCGGGGCAAATATCCATCACCACACGGGGCGGCTGGATAAGCGCCTGTTCATAGTGGCACTCCCACTGGATGCTCTGGTCAATCTTCCCCTGGGCGTTCACCCCGTCCACCGTCTCCCCTGGTTTAATGGGGACGTCATTATCATAGAGGTACTGGCCCACATTGTAGAGGTAGTTTGACACATGGTCGGGGTTCAGCTCCCGGAAGTGGAGCTGAACGTCCGGCAGGCCCAGGGCGTAAAGGCCCAGGGTGTCCATCACCTTGTCCTCGCTCCCCTGGATGTTGAAGAAACGCACATTCACCCCGTACCACATAAAGCGGCTGTCCCCTGTGAGGGGGTTATTCACCGCCCGCTCCCGGTCCAGAAGTTTTCCGGCGGAGGGCACCCAAACGGCGGTGCAGCCGGGGAACAGCTTCAAAGCGGTTTCCAGCCAGGCGGTGAGGAGCCGCGCCCGCTCCAGGTAAGGAAGGCCGGAGGCCATAAAGTCGCTGAGCATCACGCTGTATTTGCAGCTGTCCAGCAGCTCTCCCCCGTTTTGGACATCCCACAGCTGGCTGCGCTGGAAGGCGTCGATCTTCTCCGATTCAAAGGAGCTGGGGGGCGCTATCAGCACCTGGGCCGGAACCCTCTTTTCCCCCTCATATTCCACCAGCAGCCCCTTGGCGGCAAAGCTGTAAATGCCGTCCTCCTTTTCGGTGACGGTATCAATGGCGCACCCCAGCTTCTCCCCCAGCTTCTGGGCAAACAGCGCCGGGGCTGGACGCTCCGGCTTTTCCTGGAAGAGAAGATTCAGCCAGATGAGCTTATGGAAATCCGGGGCTTCCCCTTCCCGCTCCTGCTGGAAGACCTGGTCCTGCTCCCCGGCAGGCTCCCCGCTGGTGGCCTCGGTCCGCTCCTCCTGGGGCGCGGGATTCTCCTGCTTTTTTCCAAAAAGACCGCTTAAAGTTCCCATATCTATAACCCTCCCTTGAGCCTGTCCAAGATCTCCCTGCACACCGCCTTGACAGGTCTTTTTGTGCCCTGCGACGTTACTGCGCCCGCAGGCGCGTCCAGGCGCAACCGCCGCAGGCGGCTCTTGGTGCCTAGAAAAACCTTGAACCCTAACGGGTCGCTTCGCATCCCTTCGAGTACGTCGGCTACGCCGAATATGCAAGTATTCTGCGAAGCAGATGTGCCCGAAGGGCTCCAAGGTTTTTTTGCCTTGCAGGACGCAAAAATCCCTGCCTATTCGGCGCACCGGGAGTTCTTGTATAGGCTCTTAATAATGAATCTTCAGGGTCATCCCCTCCAGGGAAACCCCCTCGGAGCAGGTGACTGGAATCTTCTCCTCCGCCGAATGGCCCACCGTCTCCCCGTCCCGGATGTAAACATCCGCGTTCAGCAGGTAGGCGCAGAGGTCGTACAGAAACTCGAAGATGTCGCTGGGCTCATGGGAGCTGTCCAAAATCTCCATCTCATTCCGGCCAAAGCTGGTGAGGCCGTAGGTGTAGCCGCAGACCCCTTCCTTCCCCCGGTAGATGCCCACATAGACCCAGTCCATCACCGGCAAGTCCCCATTCTTCATGTCTTCGGCCACCCGCAGGTAATGGTCCGGCGACAGAACGGTACCGGAGGTATAAATGCCCAGCACCTCCGGCTGCTCCATGCAGCTGGCGGTGACGGCGGTGTAAAGTTTCCCCGCCTCCACCGGGTTCCCGGCATTCCCCAGGACGCTCACCAGAATGTGGGCGGTGTGGGTCTTTGTCACCTCCACCGCCTCCCTCCAAAGGAAGTTCGCGGCGGCGTAGTGCTCCGCCTCCCCGTTGGGGACCGGGGCCTCCATAAGGGAGATGGCCACCATGGTTCCCTTCACCCAGAAGACAGCCATGTTGTCCTCTTCCTTCTCCTGGTCCTCCCCGGTCTCATCGGGGGTGATGTGCCACTTCTCCTCCAGGAGGCGGAAGGTCTCCGCCTTATCCCACCGAGCCTCCCTCAAAAGGACAAAGCCCACAAAGGTGCCGGACCGGTCCTTCGCCTCCCGGCTGTTGGAGCCGTCCTCCGGGATGGTGGTTTTGTTGTTTTTTTCAGGGTCCTTTTTCTTTTTGCCAAAGAGGTCGCCTAAAAATCCCATACCCTGTTCCTTCCGTTTTGCTGATTTTGTGGGTGTTTTTGTTTGTGGCCGGTCCGGCTGGCCAAGACTCCAGGCACTCGCTTACACCCTCTACAATGTTAAGCCCCCGCAGGGGGCGGGTAGGGCGAGACACCGGAGGCACTCCGGCCAGGTTTATAGATTAACCGCTGGTTGGCGCTCCCCCGGTACTGGAGGGTCAGGTCCCGCTGGGCCTCTATGTAGGGCCCGTCGATGAGAAGGTCGCAGAGGCGCAGCAGCTCCAGGACGGCGGGCTTTTCCCTTCCCAGTTCCACCAGCTGCTCCAGGGTGTAGCCGGAAAAGGCCGTCACATCCTTCCCCATAGCCTTCACCGCCTGGGCAATTTGGCAGAGGGGCTCCGGCTGGCAGAAGGGCTCCCCTCCGGAGAAGGTCACCCCCTGGAGAATGGGATCCTCCTCAATCTCCCGAAGAATAGCGGGGATATCCGCCTTCTTCCCCCCTGTAAAGGGGTGGGTTTGGGGGTTATGGCAGCCGGGGCAATGGTGGGGACAGCCCTGTGTAAAGATGACATAGCGGAAACCGGGCCCATCAACGATGGACTCCGGTTCGATTCCGCTGATCCACAGGTCAGATGCCATGCTTGACCCGATCCTTTTCCTCCGCCTGCTTGGCGTTGTTGAAGCGGTCGGTGGTGCCTACCAGATACCCGGTGATGCGGCGGATGCGCTCGAACTTAACGCCCTTTCCGATTTTGCCAGCGGATACAACAGTTTTGATGGTCATGATGCAGCTCTCCTTTATTATCATTCTAATTTCTATTTTTAGCTTTCTGCTTTTGCTTACTCCAGTCCAATGAAGCGGGGCATTCCGGGGAACTGCTTTCTAAGCTCCCGGAGCTTTTCCACCGGGACAGCCTCCCCTTCCCGGCGGCCGCACCGGGGGCAGACGTCGTCGATGACGCCGGTATACCCGCAGATGGGGTCCCGGTCCACCGGGTGGTTAACCGAACCGTAGCCTATGCCGTTCTCCTTCATGCAGCGAATCACCGCCTCGAAGGCCTCCGGGTTTTTGCAGGCGTCGCCATCCAGCTCCACATAGCTGATGTGCCCGGCATTGGTGAGGGCGTGATAGGGTCCCTCCAGCTGAATCTTCCGGAAGGCCTTGACCGGGTAATAAACCGGCACATGGAAGGAGTTGGTGTAGTAATCCCGGTCGGTGATGCCGGGGATAAGGCCGAACATCTCCCGGTCAATGCGGACAAACCGTCCGGAGAGGCCCTCTGCCGGGGTGGCCAGGAGGGTAAAGTTCAGGCCGGTCTCTTCCGACTTATCGTCCATCAGCTTGCGCATATGACCGACGATTTCAAGGCCCAGCTTCTGGCTTTCCTCGCTTTCCCCATGGTGCTTGCCGGTGAGGGCCACCAGGGTCTCCGCCAGGCCGATAAAGCCCACGCTGAGGGTGCCGTGCTTGATGACCTCCTCGATGGTATCGTCTATGCCCAGGCGGTCGGAATCGATCCACACCCCCTGCCCCATAAGGAAGGGGTAGTTGCGGCATTTCTTGGCCGCCTGAATCTTGAAGCGATGGAGCAGCTGGCGCACCACCAGCTCCACCCGCTGGTCCAGAATGCGGTAGAATTCCTCGATGTCCCCCTTGGCCTGGATGCCGATGCGGGGGAGGTTAATGGAGGTAAAGCTCAGGTTTCCCCGCCCGCAGGTCACCTCCCGGCTGGGGTCGTAGTGGTTGCCCATCACGCGGGTGCGGCAGCCCATATAGGATACCTCGGTGTTGTAGTCCCCTGGGCGGTAATACTGGAGGTTGAAGGGGGCGTCCAAAAAGCTGAAGTTGGGGAAAAGGCGCTTGGCGGAGGTGCGGATCGCCTTTTGGAACAAATCGTAGTTGGGATCGCCGGGGGCGTAGCTGACCCCCTCCTTCACCTTGAAAATCTGCACCGGGAAGATAGGGGTCTCCCCGTTGCCCAAACCGGCGCTGGTGGCGTCCAGGAGGTTCTTTATCACCATGCGGCCCTCCGGGGAGGTATCGGTGCCGTAATTGATGGAGCTGAAGGGCACCTGGGCCCCCGCCCTGGAGTTCATGGTGTTCAGGTTATGGACCAGGGCCTCCATGGCCTGATAGGTGGCCTTGTCGGTCTCGATAAGGGCCACCTCCACCGCGGCGTGGTGGGCGTTGAGGGTCTGGGCGTCGGTAATGGGCTGGTAGCCCCCCTCCTGCTGGTGCCGGGGCAGCCACCGGGAAAGGCGCATCCCGTACTCCGCCTCTTCGGACATGGTCAGGTCCTCGGCCCCCAGGGCCTCTTTGGCAGCGTCCACCAGGGCCTTGGCGTTCTCCTGGGTCATGTCATAGCAAAAGGCGATGTAGTGGGCCAGGGCCTTGAAATACTCCTTGCGGAAGGTCTTGCGCACGCCGGGGGCCATGGAGTAATCAAAATTCGGCACCGACTGGCCGCCGTGCATCTCGTTCTGGTTGGCCTGGATGGCGATGCACCCCAGGGCGGAGTAGCTTTGGATGCCGTTGGGCTCCCGCAGATAGCCGTGACCGGTAGAAAAGCCGTTGTGGAAAAGCTTCAAAAGGTCAATCTGGCAGCAGGTCTCGGTGAGCATATAAAAATCCTTGTCGTGGATGTGGATATCCCCGTTGATGTGGGCAGCCGCCACGTCCTTCGGCAGGATGTAGTTATCAATAAAATACTTGGAGCCCTCGGAGCCGTACTTAAGCATGGTGCCCATGGCGGTGTCTGCGTCGATGTTGGCATTTTCCCGCTTAATGTCCGCATCCTTGGCGTAGGCAAAGGTCAACTCCTTGTAGATCTCCATCAGATCCCCTTCCGACTGACGGATCTTGGCGTGCTCCGCCCGGTAAAGGATGTAGGCCTTGGCGGTTCTGGCAAAGCCCTCCCGGATGAGGGTCTCCTCCACCAAGTCCTGCACCTGCTCCACCGTTGGGGTCCGGCGGCCAGGGATGGCGGCCACCACCGCGGCGGTCAACTCCTCCAGCTTCTTTTTGGAAATCTTTTCCTCCGGCACCGCCACACAGGCTTTGCGTATCGCTTCCTGTATCTTTGCCGCGTCAAAGGGGACTGTCTCCCCGTTGCGCTTTTTAATAGACTTTGGCTCCGCCTTTTTGGCGGGAGCGGCCTCTACAGCCGCTTTCTTGGTCGCTCCAGCTTCTCTGGACATAAAAAAATCCTCCTCACAGGCGGGTCAAACACAACATCTAGTTGCCTGTCCCAAAAATATGCTGTACATATAGTACAGCATATCCGAGGAAAAAGCAAGGGGGTATTTGTCGTTTGAGAAAATAATTTTCCGGACAATCACAAAAACAGCGTATTTAATCTATCGTTTCAACACAAATATCCTCCACCCACGGCAAAACAGGCCGAAGGGCGGAGGTTTGGAATTACTTCTGGAAGGAAATTTCCATTTTTGAGATGCGGTCAAAGGCCCTGCCCATCACCTCATTTTCCACGGTGCAGGCGACGCGCAGATGCCCCTCTCCGCAGGCCCCGAAGGTGTTCCCCGGCAGCACCAGCACATGGGCTTCCTCCAGAATGCGCCTGGTCACCTCCGCAGAAGTGAGGCCGGTCCTTTTAATGCTGGGAAAAAGGTACATACTCCCCTGGGGGGCGGGCACCGACATCCAGGGAATCTGGTTCATCCGCTCTGCGGCGTACTGCATCCGTCCACGGAAGAGCTCCCACAGGGGGGGCTCCAGCTCCTTGCGGCTCCGCAGCGCCCACATGGCCCCCCTTTGGGAGACGGAAGGAGCTGTGAAGACCACATACTCATTGAGCTGCTGGATGGCCCGGATTACCGCCGCCGGGGCGACGATGTTGCCGATGCGAAACCCGGTCATAATATAGTTTTTGGAAAAGCTGTTGACGGTGACGGTGCGTTCCGCCATCCCCGGCAGGGCCCGGATGGGGAAAAAGGGCTCCCCGTAGCAGAAGTTGGTATAGATGTCATCCGCTACCACAAGGAGGCCGTGCCGCTGGCAGAAGGCGGCCAGCTCCTCCAGGTTCTTCCGGGAAAGGCAGGTTCCGGCGGGATTATTGGGGGTGTTGATGAGGATGGCCTTGGTGCGGGGGGTCACCAGCCCTTCCAGCCGCTCCAGGTGGATGGAAAAGCCCTCCTCCTCGTAGGTGGGAAGAAAGACCGGCACCCCTCCCGCGGCCCGGACCTGGTCCGGGTAACAGGTGAAATAGGGGTCTGGGATAATCACCTCGTCCCCCTGGTCTAAAAGCACCTGGAAGACCAAATACATCCCCACTACACCGGCGGCGCAGACGAAAATCTCTTCATCCGCCACCGAATCCCCGTATTCCTCCCGGTAGAAGGCCCGTATTTCCTCCCGCAGCTCCGGATAGCCCCGCGGGTCGGTGTATTTGGTGTGCCCCTCCAGGGCGTCGGCAAAGGCCCGCTCAATAATCTCCCGCGGGGTGGGAACGTCTGGGTCCCCAATGGAGAGGTTGATAAGGTCCCCATACCGCCGGGCCACCGCCGAGGCTTCCGCAATGGCGCTGGTCTGGGGAATCAAAAACTGCTGGTTTAAAAGCTCCTTCATGGGACGTCCGCCTTTCTAAAGGACCTGCTCCATCTGAACAGGCGCCGCTATTTTTTAATCTTCTGCCAGTATTCCTCCATCCGGGCACAGGAGGCGTCAAACTGCTCCTGCTCCGCCGGGGTCAGGGCGGGATGGAGAATCTGCCTTATCCCCTCCCTCCCCAGGACGCAGGGAAGGCTGGCGAAAACCCCGTCCGCCTCCCCCACCGGCACGGAAACGGGAAGGACCCGGCCTTCGTCCCCCAGGACGGCCTGAAGGAGCCGGGCCGCCGCCATACCGATGCCAAACTCGGTGGCTCCCTTCTGGCAAAGAATCCCCCATCCGGCCTTCCGGGCCGCCTCCCCGATGGCCGGGAGGTCCAGCGCCGCCCAGCGGGGATCGGTCTCCCGCAGCCGGGCCAGGGGCACCCCGCCCACAGCCACCTGGCTCCAGCAGGAAACCTGGCTTTCCCCGTGCTCCCCCAGCACCATCCCCTGGATGGACTGCTGGGCCACCCCGGCGCAGCGGGAAAGCTCCCGCACCTGCCGGGCGGTATCCAGGGTGGTGCCGCTGCCAATCACCTGTCCCTGGGGCAGCTCCAGCGCCTGGGCCAGGTACCGGGTTACAATATCCACCGGGTTGGTGATAACCAGCAGGATGCCGGAAAAGCCGCAGCCCTTCAGGTGCGGGATAATCTCATCCATCACCCGCACCGATTCCTCCAGCTCCTCCAGCCGGTCCTCCTTGCAGATGGGGCCGCTGGCGCAGACCACCACCCCGTCCGCAGCGGCAAGGTCGCTGTAGTCCCCTGCCCGCGTCCAAATCTGGCGCCCTGTCAGGGAAACCATGTCCTGGAGGTCATCCGCCTGGGCCTGGGCCTTTCCCGGCTCGATGTCAATATAAATCAGCTCGTCGCAGCCATCCGCTGCAATAAGGGCCGACCCTACATGGCTCCCCACGTGTCCCGCCCCGATGATTCCAATTCTGCGCATGGTGCTATCCCTTCCCTAAGCCAGTCGTATTTTCAGGGGAACCCCCCAAATCTGTTTCGCTTCATTATAGCAGACCGCCGCCCGGTCTGCAACGGGTTTCCGGCGGATTTGACAGAGGTTCTTCCATCGTTGTATAATTGGTACAAAATATTGGTGGGCAGAGGGAATTTCTGTGCAGCACAAATGCAGGGTCATGGGCTGCCGCCCATACCTGCCTTCTTTTTCTTCTTACGAAAGAAGAAAAAGAAGCAAAAAGAAGAACGGCAGAGGTATCCGCCACTCCTCTGCCACACTGCAAAAGTGAATGCCAAAAACGCCACAAGGCCGCAGAAACATGATATTTCTGCGGCCTTATCTATAAAAAGCTATCAATTTGTGCTTTTTTCACCTTGGCGTCCTTATTTATGTCACCTGTGTTGCCCCTTTTTCTTTGTCACGGGAATCCACACCTCATATTGCGCGTTCTGCGGGTCTGGATTCAGGTAAACCTCAATATCCGGGGCGTTGGCGTATTCATATCCGGAGGTGGGAAGCCACTCTGTCACAATCCGCTGCTCCAGTTCCTGTATGGACTGGCTTGTACCCGTTCCGGAAAAGATTGCCCAGGTGGAGGCGGGGACGGAATATTCTTCAAACGCACCCTTTGCCTTTGTGCTGGAAACGGCAATAAAATACTTCCACTGTTCTTCATCATTGCAGGCGCTCACGCCCAAAAGCCCCATTGGCGGCGTATCCATCATCGCCGCCAGCTTCTGTATGGTTCCATTTGCAGCGGCGTCCTGCCACAGCTTAGGCACAACCATAAAGTTCTTCTCGATTTCCTTATCAAGCGGCGCGGATACACCTACAATGCGGAATGCTTCTTTTGTTTCAATTCTATAATTCATTTCGGTCGCTCCTTTCACAGCAATTTGAAACACCATGGGGGAAAAAGATTTTACCGATGCGCCCTCCGTCCTAACCAACGAAGGAGCTATCCCGTGAAAAGACTGGAATGCTCTGTTAAAGGCGGTGGGGGAATGGTAGCCGTATTTCTCCGCAATATCAATAATCCGCTCCTCTCCGCCCTGCAAATCCACCGCTGCCAAGGACATTTTTCTCCTTCGGATATACTCCGCCAGGGTGATGCCCGCCATATAGGTAAACATCCTCTGGTAGTGATAGGAGGAGCAGCAGGCAATCTGCGCAAGCTGCTCATAGTCAATTTCGCTTGTCAAATGCTCCTCGATATAATGCATACTTTGGTTTAATCTGTGGACCCATTCCATGGCATACCTCCTTATCCGCGCGGATTGCGCTATGTCTTTTTTATTATAAGGCTTATCCTTAAAAATTTCCTCTCTATCCTTGCACAAAAAAGAGAGGCGGCTATTTTCTATACGGAAAAAGGAAAAACAGGTATGAAAAAACCGTCAGGACTCCTTCCCCCGGCGGCTTTTTTATAGGCTGTATGGCATCCTTACAGGTCGCAGCGAATAAGGTCCTCCGGCGTTTCCCGGCGGACGATGAGCCGCAGGTCCTTCTCCCCCACCAGCACCACCGGCGGCCGGGGAACCCGGTTGTAGTTACTGGCCATGGAATAATTGTAGGCGCCGGTGGAAAGAACGGCCAGCAGATCCCCCGGCTCCACCTCCTGCAAAGGGACGTTCTCCCCCAGCAGGTCGCCGCTTTCGCAGCACCGCCCCGCCACCGTCACCGCCTGGGTCTCCGCCCCCCCGGCTTTGGCGCCTGCCATAAAGGTATAGTCCGCCTGGTAGAGGGCATACCGGGGATTATCGGTCATGCCCCCATCCACCGAAACATAGGTGCGCACCCCAGGGATGGTCTTCACCGCCCCCACCCGGTAGAGGGTGAGGCCCGCCGCCCCCACAATGGAGCGCCCCGGCTCGATGAGGATAAAGGGGGTGGGAAATCCCAGCTTTTCGCAGGTCTCCTTCACCACCTTGGAGACCTTCTCCATATATCGGTGATAGGGGACCGGGTCGTTTTCCTGTATGTACTGGATACCGAAGCCGCCGCCCAGGTTCAGCTCCGGGAGGACCGCGCCGGTCTCCCGGCAGATAAGGCCCATAAACTCCAGCATCACCTTAGCGGCGTGGCAGAAGGGCTCGATGTCAAATATCTGGGAGCCGATGTGGCAGTGGAGGCCCAGCAGCCGCAGATTGTTGGCCCCCAGCACCGCCTGGACTGCCGCCAGCGCCTCCCCTGTCTCCAGGGCAAAGCCGAACTTGCTGTCGATTTGGCCGGTTCGGATAAAGCTGTGGGTGTGGGCGTCGATGCCGGGTTTTACCCGGAGCATCACCGAGGCTTTCATCCCCCTGGCCGCTGCCAGGGTGTCCAAAAGCCGCAGCTCGGTGAGATTATCCGCCACGATTCTCCCCACCCCGTACTCCAGGGCCAGGGACAGCTCCTCCACCGTCTTGTTGTTGCCGTGGAAGACCACCTTTTCCATAGGGAAATCCGCCGCGCGGGCGGTATACAGCTCCCCGGCGGAGACCACGTCCAGCCCCAGGCCCTCCTCCATCACCAGGCGGCAGATAGCCCTGCAGCAGAAGGCCTTGGAGGCGTAGGCCACCATCCCCTGGCCGCCGTAAAAACGCTCCATGGAGCGCTGATAAAGGCGGCAGTTCTCCCGGATGGCGGCCTCGCTCATCACATAGAGGGGGGTGCCGTACTCCTCCGCCAGCGCCAGGGTATCCACTCCGTCCACGGCCAGGTGTCCCAGCGGGTTCACATCCAGGTGCTCCGAAAGAAACATGGCTGTCATTCTCCTTCCTCCTCCCCATCCTCCTGGAGAAGGTCCGCCTCCAGCTGGTCCAGAAGGTTCCGCAGCTCCTCCCGCCCTTCCCCGGTTTGGGAGGAGAAGGGCAGCAGGGTCAGCTGCTCCCCATAGGACAGTTCCTGGCGGAAGGCCTCCAGCCGTTCCTGCCGCTGCCGGGGGGAGAGCTTATCAATCTTGGTGAGAACCACTACAAAGGGCAGCTCGTTTTCGATGAGGAACTCCAGCATCATCCGGTCGTCCGCCGAGGGCGGGTGCCGGCTGTCCACCAGGGAGAGGACCAAAGCGATATCCCGGTCCTGGGCAAAGTATCCCTCAATCAGGTCCGCCCAGCGGCGCTTCTCCCCCCGGCTCACCTTGGCGTAGCCGTAGCCGGGGAGGTCGGCGAAGATCAGGTTCTCCGTCTCGAAGAAATTGATGGTGGCGGTCTTTCCAGGGGTGGCGCTGACCCGCGCCAGGGATTTTTGGTTAAAAAGGCGGTTGATGAGGGAGGATTTCCCCACATTGGAGCGCCCGGCAAAGACAATCTCCGGCTTTTCCGAGGGGGGCAGCTGCCCGGCGGTGCCAAAGGAGGTGAGAAACTTTACCTTGTGATAGTTCATGGCCTATCTCTCCTTCCTCATTGCCGCAGCACCGGCTGGCCCTTGCTCCCCTCCACCGGGGGGATAGCCAGGTCCCGCTCCGGCGCAGGGGCAGGGTGCGCCTCCTGGGGATACCGCAGGAGGGCGGTGCGCAGCACCGTCTCCATAGTCTCGGCGGGGACAAAGTGGATAGCCTCTTTCACCACCGGGTCCACCTCCGCCAGGTCGGGGAGGTTGGCCGCCGGGATGATCACCTGCTTCATGCCGTATTTGTAGGCAGCCATGGTCTTTTCCTTCAGGCCGCCGATGGGCAGCACCCGTCCCCGCAGGGTGATTTCCCCAGTCATTGCCACGTCGTGGCGCACCGGGATGCCGGAAAGGGCGGAGACAAGGGCGGTGCAGGTGGTGATTCCCGCTGAGGGGCCGTCCTTAGGCACCGCGCCCTCCGGGAAGTGGATGTGGATATCCCGGTCCTTATAAAAGCTCTCGCTGATGCCGTACTGCCGGGCCACGGTCCGGATGTAGGTGATGGCCGCCGCCACCGATTCCTTCATCACATCCCCCAAGCTACCGGTAAACTGGTTTTTGCCGGACCCCTCCACCACGGCGGTTTCCACCTGGAGCAGCTCCCCGCCCACGGCGGTCCAAGCCAGACCGTTGGCCACGCCCACCTGGTCCCCCCGGAGCAGCTCGTCGTCCCGGTATTTCCTGGGGCCCAGATATTCCTCCAAATTGGCGGGGGTGACAGCGATGCGGGTCTCCTCCCCCTGGGTGACCACCTCCATGGCGGCCTTGCGGCAGATGGCGGCGATGTTCCGCTCCAGAGTGCGCACGCCGGCCTCGCGGGTGTAGTGGTCAATCAGCTCCCGCAGGGCCTTGTCAGAGATTTTCAGCTGCTTTTTCTCCAGGCCATGGCGCTTTACCTGCTTCTGGGTCAGGTGGCGCTTTGCAATTTGCAGCTTTTCCTCCCTGGTGTAGCTGGAAAGCTCGATAATTTCCATCCGGTCCAGGAGCGGGGCCGGAATGGCGCTGCGGTCGTTGGCGGTGGCGATAAAGAAGACCTGGGAAAGGTCATAGGGAATCTCCAAAAAGTGGTCCCGGAAGCTGTGGTTCTGCTCCGCGTCCAGCACCTCCAGCAGGGCCGAGGAGGGGTCCCCCCGGAAGTCGTGGCCCAGCTTATCAATTTCGTCCAGCAGCAGCAGGGGGTTGGAGCTTCCCGCCTGCCGGATGGCCCCAATAATCCGCCCTGGCATGGAGGCGACATAGGTTTTGCGGTGGCCCCGAATATCCGATTCGTCCCGGACGCCTCCCAGGGACATCCGCACATACCGGCGGCCCATGGATTTGGCGATGGAGCGGGCGATGGAGGTTTTCCCCACGCCGGGAGGGCCAACCAAACAGATAATCTGCCCTTTAATCTCCGGCGAAAGTTTGCGTACCGCCAGGGATTCCAGCACCCGCTCCTTCACCTTGGCAAGGCCGTAATGCTCCTGGTCCAAAAGACGCCGCGCCTTGGGAATATCAATTTTGTCCTTGGTGCAGATGTTCCAGGGGAGATCCAGCACCGTATCCAGGTAGGTGCGAATCACCGCCCCCTCCTGGGAGCTGCCGGGCATCTTTGAGAGCTTATCCAGCTCCTTGAGGAGCTTCCCCTCCGATTCCGCCGGCAGGTGCAGGGCCAGAATCCTTTGCCGGTAAAGGTCCAGCTCCTCGTAGGGGCTTTCCGCCTCCCCCAGCTCCTCGGAGATTATCTTCATCTGCTCCCGCAGATAATACTCCCGCTGGTTCTTATCCACCTGCTCCCGGACCTTCTCCTGGATGTTCTGCTCCAGGCTGAGAATCTCGTTTTCCTCCTCCAGCAGGCGGACGATTCGCTCCATCCGCTTCATGACGCTGGTTTCTTCCAGAATCTGCTGCTTTTCCTCATAGTCCAGCTGGATGTTGCTGGCGATATATTCCGAAAGATAAAGGGGGTCCTCCGAATCCATCACGTTCAGGACCAGCTCTCGCGGCATCTTGGGAATCAGGTCGCAGTATTGGCTGAAGAGGTCCTTGGCCGCCCGCATCAGCGCCCCGCTGTGGGGACGGCTGGTGATGCGCAGCCGGGTGGGGTAGTCCTCCACAATGCCGGAAAGGAAGGGCTCGGTCTTGGTGACAGTGAGGAGGCGGGCCCGGTACTTTCCTTCCACCAGCACCCGGAGGGTCTCCGCCTGGATACGGATGATCTGACGGGCCTCCGCCACCACCCCAACCTGATAAAGCTCCTCCTGTCCCGGATCATCGGCAGAAAGATCCTGTTGGGCCACCAGGAAGATTTTCCGGTTGCTGTTGATGGCCTCGTTGAGGGCCAGCACCGATTTTTCCCGCCCCACGTCAAAGTGGAGAATCATATTGGGGAAGAGCACCAGCCCCCGAAGGGCCAGCACCGGCATTTCCTCCGCCAGCACCAGCTCCGGAACCTCCCCCTGGGACTCCTTGGGGCGGGGCGTCACTTTTCTTCTCACTTTTTTCTTCTCATCCATATGGGTACAAACCACCTTTCCGGTCCGGCAAGGGATGCGGCCCACCCCAAAAAGGGAGGGGCGTACCCGGCAGCCACCGGTCCTGTTTTCTGCGGAGCCGGGAGCAGGTTATGCAGAAGCCCAGCTCATCGGTCTTTGCGGGACCAAAACACCTGCGCTCCGGCCCCCTGGCACTCCATCTTCTCTGCCCGGACTCCCCCTGCTTATGAATACTACCCCCGCAGCATCCCACGGAGGTAGCACGATAAAACATTATGACGCCGAGCCACGCTTGGGGCGGGGGGCGGGCGCCGGCTGGTTCAGCATCAGGCGCACCGGCTTTTTCAGCGGGGTGTGGTGGTTCTCCGGCTCCCCTTCTCCTCCGGCATAGCCGCCGGTGATGAGGATACGGTCGATGGTGGGGTCGGAGGGGGTCTGGAACATAATCTCCCCCAGCATCCCTTCCATGATGCCCCGCAGCCCGCGGGCCCCGGCCTTGCGTTCGATGGCCTTCTTTGCCACCGTCCGAAGGGCCTCCTCGTCGAAATTAATCTCCACCCCGTCCAGCTCAAAGAGCTTTTTATACTGCTTCACCAGGGAATTTTTCGGCTCGGTGAGGATCTTCAGCAAAGCGTCCTCGTCCAAGGCATCCAGGGTGGCGATGACGGGAATACGTCCCACCAGCTCCGGGATAAGGCCAAACCGCACCAGGTCGTGGGGTTCCACCTTCTTGAGGAGCTTCTGGGCCCGCACCTCTTTGGGCTCCCGCACCTGGCCGCTAAAGCCCAGGGAGGAGTTATCGGTGCGCTTTTCGATGATATTTTCCAACCCCTCAAAGGCGCCGCCGCAGATAAAGAGGATGTTGGTGGTATCAATTTGAATAAACTCCTGCTGGGGGTGCTTGCGGCCCCCATTGGGGGGGACGTTGGCCACGGTGCCCTCCAGAATCTTCAGGAGAGCTTGCTGCACCCCTTCGCCGCTCACGTCCCTGGTGATGGAAGGATTCTCCGACTTGCGGGAAATCTTGTCCAGCTCGTCGATGTAAATAATCCCTTTTTCCGCCCGGCCGATGTCAAAATCCGCCGCCTGGATCAGGCGCAGAAGGATGTTCTCCACATCCTCCCCCACATATCCCGCCTCGGTAAGGGTGGTGGCGTCCGCAATGGCGAAGGGGACCCCCAACACCCTGGCCAAGGACTGGGCCAGCAGGGTTTTGCCCACACCGGTGGGACCCAGCAGCATGATGTTGCTCTTCTGGAGTTCCACATCCCCTTCGGAGCCGAAGAAGATACGCTTATAGTGGTTGTACACCGCCACCGAAAGGGCTCTTTTGGCCTGGTCCTGCCCCACTACATACTCGTCCAGGAAGCGCTTAATCTCCCCAGGCTTGGGGATAGCCAGCTCCACTTCCTCCGCCGCAGGCCGCCGCTGGGCCGCGGCAGGTTCGTCCTCCAAAACCGCCTGGCAGAGATCCACGCATTCGTTGCAGATGCAGACCCCCGGCCCGGCAATCATCCGCTGGACCTTATCCTGGGACTTGCCGCAGAAGGAGCAGCGCAGCTGCTTCTTGTCGTCACTATTTGCCATAATACAGCCAGTTCCTCCTGTCTTTCCGGCCCTGGGGCCGGAAGGATCGCCTCTTATCACTCGTGGTGGGTGATAATCTTATCAATCAGGCCGTAGTCCAAGGCCTCCTGGGCGTTCATAAAGTTATCCCGCTCGGTGTCCTGCTGCACCTGCTCCAAGGATTTTCCGGTGTTTTCCGCCAGCATCCGGTTCATCTTGTCCTTGGTGCGCTGGAGCCATTCGGACCGGAGCCTGATGTCGGTAACCTGTCCCTGGATGCCACCGCCGCTGACAAGGGGCTGGTGAATCATAATCTCGCTGTTGGGCAGGGCAAAGCGCTTCCCCTTGGCGCCGGAGGAAAGGAGGAAGGCCCCCATGGAGGCCGCCATCCCGATACAGGTGGTGGCTACATCGCACTTTACAAACTGCATGGTGTCGTAGATGGCCATACCGGAGGAGATGGAGCCCCCTGGGCTGTTGATATAGAAATTGATATCCTTCTCTGGGTCCTGCCCCTCCAGATAGAGCATCTGGGCCACCACCAGACCGGCGGTGGTATCGTTCACATCCTCGCAAAGGATGATAATGCGGTCATTGAGCAGGCGGGAGAAGATGTCGTAGGAGCGCTCTCCCCGGTTTGTCTGCTCCACTACCATTGGCACTAAACTCATTCCAGAAACCTCCATATTCCTCCGCCCGCAGAAAAAGGGCGGGGTTCTATCATGTTCCGGCAGGAAGGGCAGGCCGGGAGATGTTTTTCTTACTCCTCGGTCTTGGGCTCTTCCGCCTTCTCTTCAGTCTTGGGCTTGCGCTTGCGGGTGGTCTTGGGCTTGGCGGGCTTTTCCTTTTCCGCTGCCGCCTCCTCCGCCTTTTCCCCGGCGGAGGCATCGGTGACCTTGGCGGTGGACTTGATGAGATCGATGGCCTTGTTGAGGCACAGGTTGGTGGCGATGCTGCTGGAAGAGACAACCGTCTTCACCTTATCCACCTCGATGCCGTAGGACTGGGCCATCTTCTGGTACTCCGCCTCGATGGCCTCCTCCTCCGCCACAAGGTTTTCCGCCTTGGCGATGGCCTCCAGGGTGAGGGCGACCCGCACCTGCTGCTGGGCCTGGGGCGCAAAGCCTTCCCGGAAGGCGGGCATCTCCATCCCGGCGTACTGGAGGTAGGTGGGGAGATTGAGGCCCTGGCTCTGGAGCCGGTAATCAAAGTCCTGCACCATCTCATCAATCTTGTGCTCCACCATCACCGGGGGAATCTCCATCTGGGCGTTCGCCGCGGCGGCGTCCACCAGGGTGTTTTCCAGCCGCTCATCGGCGGCAGCGGTCTTGCGCTCCTGGAGCTTTTCCCGAAGGTCCTTCTTCAGCTCCTCCAGGGTGTCAAACTCGCTGACGTCCTTGGCAAACTCGTCATCCTGGACGGGAACTTCCTTCTTCCGGATGGCGTGGATTGTCACCTTAAAGGTGGTGTCCTTGCCCTTCAGGCTCTCCTCGTGGTAGTCCTCCGGGAACTTCACCGCAATTTCAAACTCCTCGCCGGTGTTGTGGCCCACAAGCTGGTCCTCAAAGCCGGGGATAAACTGGTTGGAACCCAGCACCAGGGTGTACTTCTCTCCCTTGCCGCCGGGGAAGGCCACCCCATCCAGGAAGCCTTCGAAGTCGATTTCGGTGGTGTCGCCGTTTTCGGCGGGGCGGTCGTCCACATCCACCAGACGGCTGTTGCGGTCCGCCATGCGGTCCAGCTCGGACTGGACCTCCTCCTCGGTGACGGCGCTGTCTTCCCGCACCGCCTCCAGGCCCTTATATTCCCCCAGGGTAACTTCGGGGCGGGTGGTGACCTTGGCTACAAAGGTGTAGCCCTCGCCATTAACTTCCTTCAGCTCCACATCGGCCCGGTCCACCGGCTCCAGGCCGGATTCCTCCAGGGCCTTCTCGTAGGCGTCGGAATAGGTCATATTGACGGCGTCCTCATAGAAATAGTCCTCACCCACCATCCGCATCACCATTGCGCGGGGAGCCTTGCCCTTGCGGAAGCCGGGAATATTGAGCTTCGAGACATTTTTGCGGAAGGAGCGGTCCAGACCTGCCTTCCACTCGTCACCCTCCACATGGATCTCCAGCTCGTAAAGGTTGGTCTCGATCTTGTCAGTCCTGAGCAGTTTCATGTTACTTCCTCCAGATGTTATACTGAAATTTAATGGATCAAAATACATTGAAAATTTGTGGAACAGGCCCCGTTTGCAAAGCCTGCCCGGCTATTATAACACAGCTTTCCGAAGAAATCTATATGCAAACTGTAAACTATCGGATGAGAAGGGGTGTAAATTTGAGAAAATCGGCGGAAACCAGCCGCAGGGATACCCCACGGTGCTCCTTCTGGCAGGCCGCCGCCGCGCCGCTGCCATGGATATGGGCATAAAAGCATTGCCGCACCCCGTAGTCCGCCATCGCCCCAAAGAACTCCGGCAGCTCCTGAACGCCGTAGACCGGCGGATAGTGGAGGAACAAGAGCTTCTCCCCCTCCGGCGGCGCGGCCTCCAGGGAACGGCGGATGCGTCCCTCCTCCCTGGCGACGATAAGGGGGTCGTACTTCTGGCTCCCTTCAAAGAGCCATCCCCGGCTGCCGCAAAGCCACAGGCCCCCTGCCTCTACCGAGTTATTATGGAGGATCTCCAGAGTGGTTAATCCTTCCTCTGCAAAAAAAAGCTCCATTTTCCGGCGGGTTGTCCACCAATAGTCGTGATTTCCCTTCATCAGGAGCTTTTTTCCCGGCAGGCTGTCCAAAAAGCGGAGGTCCGGCCCGGCGTCGCAAAGGCGCATGGCCCAGGAGATATCCCCTGCCAGCACCACCGTATCCTCCGGGCGGATAGAAGCTCTCCAGTTTTCCTCCAGCCGCCGCTGGTAATCCTGCCAGCCCCGGAAGACCTCCATGGTCTTTTCCGGGTTTCCGAAGGAAAGGTGCAGGTCGCCAATGGCGTAGATGGACACAGCACAGCCTCCTTCCTTTTGCGGTTTTTGCTGTCATCCCTTGCCGGCGGCGTAAAGATAGGCGTAGAGGCTCTCCTCCGGCCCCAGCTTGCAGCGCTTCATGCACCGGACCACCGGCCACAGCCTGGCCCCGTTTTCCAGCTCCACCGCAATGTTGACCTCCCCTTTCGGGTCGCTGTCATCGGTGTGCCAATGCCCGCCGTAAAGGCGGATGGCGGTTTGTCCCACATAAGCGCCCAGGCCAAACAGAATCTGCCCTCTGTTTTTGGAAAGGATGCCGCCGGGAGCGCTTTGCTCGTCGAAGAAGCGGTCCAGCTCCCTCATGCTCTCCAGGGTGTAGTCCGCCTGGTAGCCGGAGCTGTTCAGCGCCTTCACTATCCAGCTGGCGGCGATGGGGATATCCTCCAGGAGGGTGCGCCGGGAAACCGCCGCCGGGGGCTGCGGGGGGTTCTTCTTTTTCCCAAAAATCCCCATGCTAATCCTCTCCTTCCGGCTGCCGGCCCAGGTCCTTTGCCCGGCCGCCGTTTTGCCGTATCCCCTGCCGCCACCCCATCTGCCCTGCCAGCCGGTACAAAAACCGGGGGAAAGCGACGGTGCAGTATTGGTTTTCTCCACCTTCCCCGCGGGCGATCCTTTCCCCCAGCCCTGCCAGCGCCCGGCAAATCGGGACCATGGGTCCCTTTTCTGTTGCAGCCAGCGTTGGAATCGCGCCGCCTCCGCCCATGCCAAGGCCCCCGCCCCAGACAAGGCCCGCTTTGGCGCACCAATTCTCCAAAATTTTCAGGGCCAGCGCCGCCTGCTCCCCCTCGTAAAAGCCGCAGTTGACGATGGCGTAGACGGTTCTGCCGGGATGCTCCGGCCCCAGCGGCTCCAGCTCCATCAGGCAGGAGAGCAGATGGGAGGGGACGCTATCCACATACAAGGGACAGGCGATGACCCACACACCGGCGCTTTGCAGCGTTTCCTTCACCCCCGCGGGCACATTACTTGTGTGAAGGGCGGCCTCTTCGGTCCGAATCTCCGGCGGGCAGAGTTTCCGGAGCTTTCCCAGCAGGATGCTGCTGGTGCTGTCTTTCCTTTTGGGGCTGGCATCAATGAGCGCAGCGGTCACAGCGTCATCCCTCCCATCTGTTCCGGGGTATCAAAGAAGAGGACCTCCGCCACCCTGCCGCCGTAGTTTTCGTTGTTGGCTTGGATAAGATTTCGGGCTGTTTCTTTTTCGGCCTCGGTAACATCCTCCCCATAAAACCAGGCGGAAATGGCGATGCGGTTTTGGTAGCGGCGCTTGTGGTGCATCCTGCCTTCCCGCAGGATAAAATCCGGGTGGACATAGGAAATAGCCCGGTCCTGCACTGCTTTCACAAAGGGACTGACGCATCCATAGCAGCAGCGGCTTACAATAAGCAGCTGCTTTGTTTTTCCCATCAGGATGCCTGTATCCCGGTAGCTATCGGGAAGAACGCACCGGCCGGGGGTTTTTATCCAGCAGCCGAAGCAGCCGACACAGGAAGCGATTGGCTCCCTGGGCTGAATGACCCGATACTCCCCCTCCACCTGGAAGGGAAGCTCCAAAAGGTCGGTGATAATCAGTTTCATCTCATGCTCACCCCAAAAACTCCAGCACCTTCTCCCCCATCTCCCCGGCCCTGCACACCGCCGGGAACCGGCAGGGGGCGTCCTTCAGGGCAGCCAGGGAGGTGGGAACAGGCAGTCCGGAAACCTTCTCCAGCTCCGCCAGGCGGGCAAAGTCGTCCTCCGGGCAGCGCTCCCCCAGGGCGGCGAGGACCGTATCCCCAAATTTGTAGGGGCTGGCGGTGGAAAGAATCACCGTCTTTGTATGGTCACCGGTGGCCCTGCGGTACTGCTCCCAGACGTTTACCGCTACAGCGGTGTGGGGGTCGCAGAGGTAGGAGTATTTCCGGAAGGTCTCCCCTATTGTCTCCGCCGCCGCCTCGTCGCCGCAGCAGCCGCCCCAGAATTCCTTTTGCAGGCTGCTCAGCTCCTTCTCATCCAGCTGGTAGACCCCCGTCTTCCGGAGGGCTGCCATCTTCTCCCTGGTCTCGGCGTCGCTCCTGCCGGTGAGGAGATACAAAAGCCGCTCCAGGTTGCTGGAAATGAGGATGTCCATGGAGGGGGAGGAGGTGGCGTAGAACTTCCGGTTGCGGTCGTACCTGCCGGTGGTGATGAAATCGGTGAGGACATTGTTGCGGTTGCTGGCACAGATAAGCCGGTTCACCGGAAGGCCCATCTGCTTGGCGTAGTAGCCTGCCAGGATGTTGCCGAAGTTGCCGGTGGGGACGCAGAAGTTCACCCCTTCGCCAGGGGCCAGCTCCCTGTCCGCCAGCAGCTGGCAGTAGGCGCTGATGTAGTAGACAATCTGGGGCACCAGCCGTCCCCAGTTGATGGAGTTGGCGCTGGAAAGGACAAACCCCTTTTCCAGAAGTTCCGCCGCCATCTTCTCATCCCCGAAGATGGCCTTCACCCCGTTTTGGGCGTCGTCGAAGTTCCCCTGGATGCCCATTACCGCCACGTTTTCCCCCTGCTGGGTGGTCATCTGGCGCTTCTGCATCCGGCTCACCCCGTCCTCCGGGTAAAAGACCAGGATGCGAGTGCCGGGGACATCCCGGAAGCCCTCCAGAGCAGCCTTGCCTGTATCCCCGGAGGTAGCCACCAGGATAGCGATCTCCTCCTTGCATCCGCACTTTTTTGCCGCCGTGGGCAGGAGCTTGGGCAGCAGCTGAAGGGCCATATCCTTGAAGGCGCAGGTGGGGCCGTGCCACAGCTCCAGGAGGTATTGCCCCTCATCCAAACGGGCGAGGGGGGCGGGGTCTCCCTCCTCAAAGCGCTCCCCGCCATAGGCGGCCTCCACCGCCGTGGCAAGCTCCTCCTGGGTCCAGTCGGTTAAAAAGCGGGAGAGGACCCACACCGCCCGCTGGGTGTAGGTCATTTTGGCAAGGGCCTGCAGGTCCTCCCCCGTGAGGGCGGGCACCGTCTCCGGAACAAAAAGCCCCCCTTCCGGGGAGATACCCTGTACAATGGCCTCCTGGGCCGTCACCTGCCGGCTGTTGTCCCTTGTGCTCGTATAATTCATGGCAGCATACCTCTTTTACAGATTCTTTTCCATCTCGTCGGTGGGCCCATAGTTCACCTTCCAGTCCAAAAAGGAGCCCAATGTCCCGCAGCTGGTGCAGCGGCTGCCGATGTAGACCCAGCGGACGTCGCCGTTCTCCCGGCGCAGGAAACCCACCCGGACGTTGAAGGTCTTGCTCTCCTTGCAGACCGGACACCTTTTCAGCCGGGGGCGGGCGCCCTCCCAGTACTCCTCCCCATCCAGAAGGATCTTTTTGACGCCGCAGGCAGCGCACTTCACCTGGATGACGCCTTCGTTTGCGTCACACCGCACCTCAAAGGCATCGCCCTCGCAGCTGTGGCAGACCACCGGCTTTACCTCCAGCCCCGGCTCCTCGACGTACAGCCGGAGATACGGGTCGATGTCCTCTGGGCTGTCCCCGGTCCAGTACTTTTTGCTTCGGTCGATCATCGTCGCGCCTCCTCCACTTTACTCCGGCAGCTCTCCAAAGGCCCTGTCCAGGAAGGGGTTGCCACCCCCCAGGGGCTTCGCGGTCAACCGGAAGAGGACGCAGCCGTCGGGGCAGACCACCGTCTTGACATACCGATCCTCGCCGCCCACCCTTCTGAGGTCGCCGCCGGAGCGCACCGCCTCCATCAGGGGGAAGAGGGTCAGCATCGCCTTGGGACAGATGCCATACCCCTGGCCGTTCACCGGGCTGCCGTAGGTGCAGTGGTAGGTGTCCCCCACCTCCTCGCCGTTGCGGCAGTAGTGCTCAGTGCTGTCTCCCTGCAGGAATCCCACCACCTCTACCCGGAACTCATACTCCTCATCCAGCCACTTTTTCATTTTTCCTCTCCTTTCGCATCCCTGGCAAAATATCCCCTATAATCTTTATCCCCGTTTTTTTAATACGACAAGATACTCCGTGGTACCCTCCTCCAGCTTTTTCTCCCCCGTTGGAACAAACCCATGGCGCCGGTAGAAGGAAAGGGCCTGTGTGTTTTTCTCCAGCGCCCACAGATGATCCGCATGGAGCTCCCGGACCGCATATTCCAGCAACGCTTCGCCAATCCCCCTCCTTTGGAAAAAGGGGTCAACATAGACTTTGCAGAGCTCGCTTCCATCCACCTGGACGAATCCCCGGATGATCCCATCATCGTAGACATACAGATTTTTAAGGACTGCTGGCTGCTTAAAATAGCAGTCCGCCAAAGGGACTACCTGCAACTGGTCAAAGGAAAAACTTTCATCCCCGAAGATCGGAAAGAAGTTTATTCGGTTATTGAAAACATATATTTCAGCCACCCGCGACAGATCGCCTGCTGCCGCCCTTCGGATACTCATTTTGTCATCGCACCCTTCTCTATTCGCTGATATCCGCGCCGGAAAACGTCTGGACAACCTTGATCCTCCCAAGGATGTGCTGGTTAAACTCCGCCAGCTCCTCCGCTGGGACCCACAGCTCCCGGTGGCGGGCGGCCCCCACGGTGTGTACCTCGAAGCGCCCGGCATATTCGTCCTCCACCTCAAAGCGGGTGACATAGCCTCTGCCATCCCCGGTCTTGGTGTTCCAGCGGGCAGCGATCTCCACGGCGTATTCCTCCTCCAGCACCGGGTAAAAGATGGGCTGCTCCGGGAGCCGGGGCGGATACTCCCGCCAGCCGCTCTCCTGGATAAGCCGCAGCTCCGCCGTGCCTACCGGCCTGTACAATACCATTTTTCGCACCTCACAGGGCAGTTTTCTTGTACCGCTTCCAGAAGTCCAGAGCGTTTTGGAAGCAGATTTTATCGGTAAGCGCTTCCCCCAAACCGGCGGCCAGCATCACATCCCGCAGCTCCCCCAGGCTGTGGGCCCCATCCATAAAAGCGGGAAGGGTGGCCCCATCGAAGTCGGACCCCAGGGCAACGCAGTCCTCGCCCCCCAGGTCCAAAAAGTGGAGGATATGGGCCATCAGCTGCTCTGGCGTCACGTCCCGGCGGCCCATCTCCACATCGGCCAGGAACATGGTGCAGAAGTTGATGCCGACAATTCCCCCCATGTCCCGAATCACCTTGAACTGCTCGTCGGTGAGATTGCGGCTGTGGTTTCGGACCGCCCGGCTGTCCGAATGGGTGGCCAGAAAGGGGCGGCGGGCCATTTTAGCCACCTCCCAGAAGCCGGGGTCGTTAAGGTGGGAGACATCCACCATCATCCCCAGCTCCTCCATCCGGGCCACCGCTTCCCGGCCAAAGGAGGTGAGACCCATCTGGCTGTCGCTGCCGCTGCCAAGCTCGTTGGGGGCGTTCCAGGTGAGGGTCATCATCTGCACCCCCTCTTCCCAAAGGCGGTCCAGCATCTCAATGCGTCCGCCCAGGGCCGCGCCCCCCTCCACCGAAAGGATGGCGGCCCTCTTCCCCTCCGCCAGGACCCCTTCCAGCTCCTCCGGGGTCCGCACCTGGCGGATTAGGTCCCCATGGGCCTCCATCCGGCTGCGGAAGACAGCGGCACAGCAGCCGAAGTAATCTATCGCCCTCTGGCCCCGGTATTCGTCCGGGATAAAGAGCGCAAAGGTCTGGCACCAGTCCCATTCCTCCGGGAGCTTATGCAGATCGATGTGGAAGCCGTTGTCTACAAGGCTCATCTCCTCCGCCCTGCTTTCTTGGGGAGCGGTCTCCAGGCAATAGACGCTGTTAGCCGGGTCCACCCCCGGCTCCCGTGTGATGGTATCGCAGTGCAGGTCAAAAAAACGAGGATGTCCCATGGTCAATACCCCTCCCAAAAGGCTGATCTGTAGTATTCAAAGCCGCTTACCAGCTCCTGGCCGTTCACCTGTTCCACCGTCACCGCCGCCACGTCCATCCGGGGCTGGAGGGTGCATCCCGTCTTCAGCATCCAGGCTTTGGCAGTAAGCAGCAGCTTTTTCTGCTTGCGCCGGTCCACCGCCGTCAGGGGGCCTACCATCGCTCCAGGACGGCGGGCCTTCACCTCCACAAAGGCGGCTATCTCCCCCTTTTGGGCGATGATATCCACCTCCCCCCAGGGGCAGCGCCAATTCCGGGCCAGTATTTCATAGCCCTCCTTTTGGAGCCAGCAGACGGTGTAATCCTCCCCCGCCCGGCCGGTGCGCTGGGCCGGGGTCCTTCTGCCGGTCACGCTTCCTTTTCCTGGAGCACCTTCCGAAGGAAGGAACGGCGGTGGATGGGGGAAACACCGTGTTTTTCAATAAGCTCATAATGGAGCTTTGTGGGGTAGCCCTTGTGCTTTGCCAGCTGGTACTGGGGGTACTCCTGATCCAATTCCAGCATATACCGGTCCCGGCTCACCTTTGCCAGCACCGAGGCCGCGGCGATGGCAGCGGATTTCCCGTCCCCCTTCACCACCGTCCGGGTGGGGATAGGCAGCCCCGGATCCCGGTTGCCGTCCACCAGGGCCAGCTGCGGCAGTTGGGGGACTCCATCCCCTGCCAGCATCCGCTCATAGGCCCGGTGCATCGCAAGAAAGGTGGCCTGGAGGATGTTCAGCCGGTCAATCTCCTCCGGGGAGGCAGTCCCGATGCCAAACCAGGCCTTCCCCTCCCCCAATATTTCCTCGAAGATGGCTTCCCGGCGCTTCTCTGTAAGTTTTTTGGAATCGTTCAGCTCCGGAATCTCCACCCCTGGCCGGAGGATGGCGCAGGCGGCAAAGACCGGCCCTGCCAGGGGACCCCGCCCCGCCTCATCCACCCCGCAGAGGGTGAGGCCAAAGGAGGCGTCGAACTCCCAAAGCCCGCGGTTGTCCTTCTTTTCTGCCACAGGTTTCCCTTCCTTCTGTCACGGAGATTTTTCCAAGGTGATGCGGCCCCACTGGCCCCCCCGGAATTCGTCCACCACGGTGATGGCGGCCCGCTCGGTGTTCACATGGCCGCCGGGGAGGAGCATCCCCCGCTTGCGGCCAATCTGCTCCAGCAGGTCAAAGGGCTCGCTTTCGGCCACTGTCTCCAGCGGGAGATTATACCGGGCGGCAATCTTCTCCCCTTCCGTTGGGGCCAGCACCTCCAACAGGCGCACCGCCAGGTGCTCAACGTCCAGCACCTCGTCCTTCACCGACCCCACAAAGGCCAGCCGCTCCCCCGCCAGCGCATCCTCGAACTTGGGCCAGAGGACGCCGGGCATATCCAAAAGCTCCACCCCGCCGGGGAGGGTGACCCACTGCTTCCCCCTGGTGACGCCGGGGCGGTCCTCCACCTTGGCCCTCTTGTTGCCGGCCAGGCGGTTGATGAGGGAGGACTTCCCCACATTGGGGATACCCACCACCATTACCCGAATGGTGCGCCCTGTCATCCCGTTCCTCTCCCATTGGGCAATCTTTTCCGCCAGAACAGAGCGGATGGCGGGCAGGAACTGCCCCAGCCCCTGACCGGTGCGGCAATCGGCAGCCAGGGCGGGAATACCCTGCCCCCTGTACCACTGGCACCAGCGGCGGGTCTCCTCCGGCTCGGCGGAATCGCTTTTGTTCAGCAGCAGCAGCCGGGGTTTCCCGCCCAGCAGGCGGTCCAGCTCCGGGTTGCGGCTACTTTGGGGGATACGGGCATCGGCCAGTTCCACCACCAGGTCCACCAGGCGCAGGTTCTCCTGCATCAGGCGGCGTGTCTTCGCCATGTGGCCGGGAAACCACTGCACCGGTAAAATCTCCGCCATAGGGCCACCCTCCTTTCTATACCTTATTACTATACTTCAGCCAATGGCGCCGAACCGCTCCAGGGGGGCGAAGCGGAAAAACACCTTCCCTTCAATGTCCTCCCTGGGGACAAAGCCCAGGACGCTGCTGCGGCTATCCTGGGAATGGTTGCGGTTATCCCCCAGAACAAAGCAACAGCCCTCCGGCACCGTTACCGGGAAGGCAATATCTCCACTAAGGTGGGTGGCCTCCTGGACATAGGGTTCCTCCAGACGCTGGCCGTTGACGAACACCGCCCCAGCCTCAAAGTCAATCTGCACCGTGTCGCCGCCGGTGGCGATAATACGCTTCACCAGGTGCTTTCCCGCCCGGTCCTTCGCCTTTATTGCCACAATGTCCCCAGGCAGAGGCTCCTTGTAGCCCATCATCTGCACCAGGATGCAGTCCCCGTCCCAAAGGGTGGGCTCCATAGAGCTGCCCCGCACCAGGGAGGCCCGGACAAAGAACATGAAGACGCCAGCCAGAAGAAGGGCTACCAGCAGCATATGGAAAAGGCTCCACAGGGAGCTTTCCAGGGAGTAGGACTGCTCCTTTGTCAGGGTATCGGAATTTGGGTCCATCAGCCCTTCAATATCCATCTCCTCCGGCCCCATGGAACCACCTCCTCCCGCCGGTGATCTATTAGAGTTCGTAAATCTCCATGGTCTCCCTGCTGTTAAATTTCCGCAGGGATTCGTTCATCATCTCCTCCACATAGTCTCCATCAGACATGGTGGTGAAGAAAAGGATGTCCTCCCGCTCAAAGCCATTTTTGGTAAAGACCTCCTCCGGCAGGGCCTTGATGCTTGCCTCCAGCACAGCCATATACGCCACGGCAAACTCCCACTTTTCCGGGGACGCCGTGCAAAGGTCAATCTCCTTGCAGGCGGCTGCAACGTCCACCAGAGGCTGGTAGAGAAAGTCGGTTTCCGGCTCCAGCTGCTCGTCCCAATCGTAGAATTCGTCGATGCTGCCGCTGGTATCCCAGGTGATGAAGCAGCCGGAAAAATCATCGGTGGTCATAAAGCCAATTTCGCAAAAGTCACTGCCCTTTTCTTTCTTCAGAATCTCATCAATAGCGCCGGGCAGATGGGCGGCAAGGCCCTCCCGAAATTTTTCAAATCTTGTCAGCTCCATGGTAAACTCCTTTCTGTCAATCCATAAGACAAAAGGGAACAGCTGGCTGTCCCCTTCTCTTTACCTATTTTCGGTTTTAGCGGATGGCTTCCTTCACCTTGGCGGCCTTGCCCACCCGATCCCGCAGGTAGTAGAGCTTGCTGCGGCGTACCCGGCCCTTGCGGATCAGCTCCACGCTGTCCACGTTGGGGGAATGCACCGGGAAGACACGCTCCACGCCCACGCCATGGGACATACGCCGGACAGTGAAGGTCTCGTTGATGCCGCCGTGCTTCTTGGCAATCACAGTGCCCTCAAAAGCCTGAAGACGGGACTTTTCGCCCTCCTTGATGCGGACCTGCACCCGAACCGTGTCGCCAATCTCCACCTTGGGGGCGTCTGCCTTCAGGCAGCTGTCAGAAATCAGTTTCAAAGCGTCCATAAAATTCCTCCTTAAAATATCCAGGCATTCTTACCAGCGCTCCCGGCGCAGGCAGCGGACTGTCTGGTTTGACCTTCCGGCCCTCCCTCCGTTGGGGATTGCCGCCATCAAAACCCGCAGGGAAGCACTCCCCACAGTTCTCATGCCTTAATACTATACCACAGGGTGTTGGGAAATGCAAGAAAAAATTTAAGAAAAACGGGATTTTTCCCTTCTTTCCCCATTTGTCCATTCTTGACAAGGGCGGGGGAAACCGGTAGAATATTTTTTAATAAACCGTATTTTTCTGGTATGAGAGGAGCTCTTATAATGTTTAAAAACGGCGACCGTTTCCAGAAGATTTACACCCAGGGCGTTGTTACTGTGTCGGAGATTTGGGTGGATACCATTACCGGCGTCCAGTACCTTTTCCACAAGGATGGCAACGGTGCTGGATTCACCCCCCTGTTAGGAGCGGACGGCAAGCCTGTCATCTCCCGCGAAGGGCTGGAGCCGTGACCACTATCACCCTGGATGGCCCGGACCGAGCCGGAAATCTCCGAAGGTGGCAGGCTCTCCTGGGTGAATTTGCCCCTTTTGCTCACACCTTCCAGCTGCACTGCTGGGAGGACGAGAAGGAGGCCATCGCCCTGGCGGGGCAGCACGGCGCAGAGGAGGCGGCAAGCTGGGAGCACGGGCGGGTATTTGCCGGGGATGTTACCCCTGCCTTTCTCCGGATGCTCCTTCAGCAGCCCCTCCCCCAGGACTGCGGGGAGGCTCCAAAGCTGACCCCCTTCTTCTCCATTTTTTTGGATAACGGCTTTTGCAGCGAGCACTACGGCACCGAGGTCCACATCATCACAGAGGAGGACATTCCATGACAAAAAAAGAGCGGGCCGCGGCCTGCATCGCCCGGCTGGAGGAAAAATATCCCGGCGCCCAGTGCTCTTTGGAGTACCAAAAGGCCCATGAGCTGCTTATCTCGGTGCGGCTGGCGGCCCAATGCACCGACGCACGGGTGAACCTGGTGACTCCGGTGCTCTTCGGCAAATTCCCCACAGTCCAGGCCCTGGCGGAAGCCCCGGTGGAGGACGTGGAGGAATGTATCAAATCCTGCGGCCTCTATAAGACCAAGGCGCGGGATATTGTCGCCTGCTGCAAAATGCTGGTGGACCAGTACGGCGGGGTGGTGCCGGACACCATTGAAGAGCTGGTAAAGCTCCCCGGCATTGGCCGGAAGACCGCCAACCTGGTGGTAGGGGATATTTACGGAAAGCCCGCCATTGTCTGCGACACCCACTGCATCCGCATCACCAATCTTCTGGGGCTGGCGGACAGCAAGGACCCGGCAAAGGTGGAAAACCAGCTGCGGCCCATCCTCCCCCCGGAAAAATCCAACGACTTCTGCCACCGGCTGGTGCTTTTTGGCCGGGAGGTGTGCATTGCCCGGCGGCCCCAGTGCGGGGTGTGCCCCTTAGCGGACCTTTGCCTGAATAAGCCCGCGCCGGCCAAGGGATAGGCGGCTGCCATGAACCAGCTTTTTATCCGGCAGGCCGCCATCGACTGGGAACGGATTGCATCGGACGATTACCTCCGCCGCATCCCTGCTTTGCAGGGATTGGAGCGTCTGGAGCTTTCCGCTCCGGTCACCTTTTTTGTGGGGGATAATGGTACCGGCAAATCCACCCTCCTGGAAGCCATTGCTGTGGCCTACGGCTTCAACCCGGAGGGAGGCACCAAAAACTACCACTTCTCCACCTACGATTCCCACTCCGGCCTCTATTCCGCCATCAAGCTCATCAAGGGCTACCGCCGGGCGGAGGGGGGCTATTTTCTGCGGGCGGAAAGCTTTTACAACGTGGCTACCAAGGAGATGGAGTATACCGACCCCAAGCATCCCTCCCAGCGGTATCACGACCGGTCCCACGGGGAAAGCTTTATGAGCCTGCTCCAACGGTGGCTGGGCAGTACCGGCGTTTTCTTGTTTGACGAGCCGGAGGCGGCCCTCTCCCCCCAGCGGCAGCTGACGCTGCTGGCAGAAATCTACCATTCCGCCGGCAGGGGCTCCCAGTTTCTCATCGCCACCCATTCCCCCATTCTGCTGGCTCTTCCCGGCTCGGCCATCTTCACCTTCGACGATGGCCCCATCCATCCCTGTGCCTACGAGGAAACCGGCAGCTATCAAATCACCAAAATGTTCGTCAACAACCGCGACCGGCTGCTGCGGGAGCTGCTGGCCGAGGAGGAATCGCCAGTTACAGCCCCGGCAGCGGATGCTGGAGCTTTTCATCCAGCCTAAGCAATAAAACAAAATCACCTGCGCAAAAACAGCCGCCCGGAAGTAACACCAGGGCGGCTGTTTGCCTATCCTTTTTCCGAAAAATTAGCGGTTATTGAGCATCCGGATAATGTCTGTAAGGTCGATGTCATCCCCAGGGTCGTTGAAGGCATCCTGAACCGGTTCCTCAACAGGCCGTTCCTCCCCCAAGGCGCTCAGGTCCTCCGCCAGGGAGGGAGCGGGCTGCTGCGGCGCAGGGGCCGGGGCCGGGGCCGGGGCGGGAGCGGGAGCAGCGGGGACGGCAGCAGGAGCAGCGGGAGCGGGAACCTTCTGTTCCGCCTGGGCGGGAGTGGTGGGGATACTGTAGCCGGATTCGTGGTCAAAATCGGTGGCAATAACGGTGATGCGAATCTCATCGTCCAGGCTCTCATCAAAGGCGACACCCCAGATGAGGTTCACTTCCTCCGCCGCCGCGTCGTGAATCATTGCAGAAGCGTTGTTGATATCCTTGAGGTCGATATTGGGGGGCACCAGGAAGTTGACAATAACGCCTCTGGCGCCGTTGATGGAGGTCTCCAGCAGCGGAGAGGTGATGGCCTCCTTGGCGGCCTTTTCCGCCTTGCCCTCGCCGCTGGCCCGGCCGATGCCCATATGGGCGAAGCCCGCGTCCTTCATCACCGAGGTGACGTCGGCGAAGTCCAGGTTGATGACTCCCTTGATGTTGATAAGGTCGGAGATGCTTTGCACCGCCTGCATCAGCACCTCATCCGCCGCCGCAAAGGCGTTGATGAAGGTGATTTCCGGATTGATGGCCCGCAGCCGCTCGTTGGGGATAACAAGGAGGGAATCCACCTTTTCCTTCAGCTTGGTGATGCCCTCCTGGGCCTGGCGGATGCGGCGCTTGCCCTCAAACTCAAAGGGCTTGGTGACCACGCCGATGGTGAGGATGCCCATATCGTGGGCAATCTCCGCAATGACAGGCGCCGCGCCGGTTCCGGTGCCGCCTCCCATGCCGGCGGTGATAAAGACCATATCGGTGCCTTTAAGGGAAGCTGCAATCTCCTCCCGGCTCTCCTCGGCGGCCTTCTGGCCCTTCTCCGGGTCGCCGCCGGCGCCCATGCCTCTGGTGAGCTTGTCCCCAATGTGGAGCTTGTAGGTGGCGCTGGAGTAACGCAGGGCCTGGATGTCCGTATTCACCGAGACAAATTCCACGCTGCTCATCCCACTGTTGCACATATGGTCCACCGCGTTGCCGCCGCCGCCGCCAACGCCTACCACCTTAATAGCAACCACTTTGTTGAAGTCATTATCCAGGTCGATGTTCATTTTCATGCTCCTACGCTCCTCCATATATGCCAAAAAAGATTTGGAATATTCTATACCATCCAATATTACCAGATTTTTGAGGCAGAATCAACTGTTCCCGGCAGAAACAACCGGTTTTTCCAAAATTTGTATCTCTTTTTTTATCCGTTTTAGTATTTATAGTAATGCTCCAGATAAAACGGGTGGATGAACTCCTCCGGCTTTGCCTCCCTGGTATAGGCTCTGGAGTTTTTCGGCAGTACCGAGACATCGATTGTCCCAATAAAGTCCGCCCCCAGCTCCTCTTCCAGAATGGCCTTGGCAAAAGCCATCTTGCGGTCCAGCTCCAGCTCGGTCCCCAGCTGGATGAGGACGTGCTTGTTCCACAAAACGCTGGTGCACAGGTCATCGCTGACGTCGATGTAATCCAGCTCCATTCCAGCCCGTTCCGCCGAGGCGGTGATGTACTCCAGCGTCTGCATCACCCGCACCCCCTCCAGCTCCTGGTCGGTGGCCTCCCGGTGCTCCTTGTGGCGGCGGTTCGTCACCTCCGGGGGCAGCGTTCGGGGGTAAGTTCCCTGGCTGCACCAGCCAAGGCTTGTCCCCAGCACCAGGGGCAGCTCCTCCCCCGCCAGCCCTGCGCACTGCTCAATGACCCGGCCCCCGGTGCTCAGAAGGGAGTAGCTTTCGGCGGAGTTCACCACCATCAGCTGCGGCACCGATTCCACCACCTGGATTTCCACCGTGGTGGGCATCACCGGGACGATGCGCACCTCCTCCAGATAGGAAAAGGCCCCCTTGATCTGGGCGGCGGTGCGCCCCCGGTCCACGGTGAAGATGTTCTGCTCCAGCTGGATGCCGGAGGCGCTGATAAGCTCCTCTGGGGTGTACCGGTCGTTGCCGGAGACGGTGATCTCCTTGGTGCGGAAAAACATAGCCAAACAGAGGATTCCCGCCGCGGTGAGAACCAGCACCAGAAAGGCAAGATACCCCATCCAGCGTCTTCGCCTGCGGCGTTTTACCCGGTTTCTATCCATCCAGCCTTCTCTCCCACCTTTTCACTTCGCTTAATTTCCGCCCCCAGGCAGGTGAGGTTCCCTTCCAGGTCATCGTATCCCCGGTCGATATGCTCCAAACCGGTGACGATGCTCTCCCCCTGGGCCGCCAAGGCACCCAGCACCACCGCTGCCCCGCCCCGCAGGTCGGTACAGGCCATGGGGGCGCCGGTAAGCTGCTGTGTGCCGGTCACTACCGCCGCCCGGCCCTCCACCACAATGTTTGCCCCCAGCTTGCGGAGCTCCGGAACATGGCGGTAGCGGCTCTCAAAGATATTCTCCACAAAGACGGTGGTCCCTTGGGCGGTAGCGGCGGCGGCCATCATCACCGACTGCATATCGGTTGGGAACCCCGGATAGGGCATCGTCTTGATGGTTCCCAGCTCCCCCAAACGGGGCGGCGCCGTAAGGCGCACCCAGTTGGAGCCGCAGCTGACCCGGCAGCCCGCCTTGGTAAGCACTGCCAAACAGGAGGACAGGTGGCTGGGGACCACCTCCCGTATCAGCACCTCCCCGCCGGTCATGGCGGCGGCGCAAAGGTAGGTCCCGGCGGCCACCCGGTCCGGGATGACCCGGTGCTCCGTCCCCTTCAGCTGCTCCACCCCTTCCACCAGGATGGTGCCGTCCAGCTCCACGGCGATGTTGGCCCCGCACCCCCGGAGGAAGTCGATGAGGTCCAAAATCTCCGGCTCCCTAGCCGCGCCGGTAAGCACCGTTTTTCCCCTGGCGGTGGCGGCGGCAATAATGGTGTTTTCTGTCGCCCCCACGCTGGGAAAGGAAAGGTCGATGCGGGCCCCGTGGAGGCCATCCGGCGCGCTGCACAGAAGCCGTCCGCCGCTTTCGGTGATGCTGGCTCCCATCTGGCCCAGGGCGCCCAGGTGCAGGTCGATGGGCCTTGCCCCCAGCTCGCACCCCCCCGGCAGGGTCAGCTCCGCGCAGCCGTGGCGGGCAATCATCCCCCCCAAAAAGACGATGGAGGAGCGCATGGCCCCCATCAGCCCGTCTGGGATGCGGCAATCCCCGCCGCTGGCGCGGGTTGTGACAATGGCGTCCCCTTGCCGCTCCACCTGGCAGCCTAGGTGCCGGAGAATCTCCATCGCCACCGAAATATCGGTGAGGTGGGGACAGTTGTGGATCATTGAATCCCCGCAGACCGCCGCAGCGGCCAGGATGGGGAGGGCGGAATTTTTTGCCCCATGGATTGCCAGCGTCCCGGTCAGCCGGTTCCCGCCCCGAATTATGTAATGAGACATGGATACACCCGCTCTCTGTCCCCGAAAAAAGGGCATTTTCTTCTCTGCTCCCTTCTCCGGGGTATTCAAGGCGTCCCGCACAGGGGCCGCCTGCGTTCGTATCCTATGTTCTTGCTGTGGGAATGGTTACTTTTGCACCAGCGCCAGCAGCTGGTCCGCAATCTCCTCCACCGCCCGCGGAGCCGCAATCTTTTTGGCGTTTTCCCCCAACCGCCGCAGCCGGGCCGGATCCTGGGTAAGCTCCTTCACCAGCTTTACCAGCGCCTCCCCAGTGAGCTCCTTTTCCTGGAGAACAACGGCCGCCCCGGCATTTTGCAGCACCATGGCGTTGTGGTACTGGTGGTTTTCCGCCACATTGGGGGACGGGATAAGGATGGAGGCCCGGCCTGCTGCCGCCAGCTCGCTGAGGGTGCTGGCCCCCGCCCGGCAGATCACCAGGTCCGCCGCCGCCAGACAGGCGGGCATATCGTCTATGTATTCCCGGATGTCCAAACAGGGGTTGTCCGAATAGGGGACCTTCCGGTCCTGAAGCAGCCGGGGCAGCAGCTCCACCCCGTACTGGCCGGTGGCGTGGATGTGGTGGAGCTTCCCTTCTTTTATATGCCAGGCCATCACGTCGGCCACCGCCTCGTTCACCCGCTGGGCTCCCAGGCTGCCGCCAAAGGAGAGGATGCAGAGCTTTCCCTCCGGCACGCCGCACTTCCGGCGAGCCTCCTCCCGGCGCTCGGTAAGTATCTCCGGGCGCACCGGATTGCCGGTGACTATGCACTTCCCCGCCGCCTCCTTGGGGAGATATTCCTTGGCCTTCTCCACCGCCAACAGCACCTTATCCACCTGTTTTGCCAGGAGCTTGGTGGTGACGCCGGGAAACGCATTCTGCTCATGGGTGGCGGTGGGGATGCCCATTTTTGCCGCTGTCAGCAGAATGGGGCCGCTGACATATCCTCCGGTGCCCACCACAAGGTCCGGCCCAAAGGCCCGAATCACCTTCTTGGCCCGCGCCTGCGCCGTCAGTAGCAGACAGACGGACTTCGCGTTCCGGTAGATGTTATAGGGGGTAAGCCTTCGCTGGATGCCCATGGCCCTAAAGGGGACAAACTCGAACCCGGCCCCCGGCACCAGACGGGCCTCCATTCCATCCGGATTACCGGCAAAGCGAATCTGTATATCCGGGCAGCGGCTGCCCAAGGCGGCGGCGATGGAGAGACCGGGGTTAATATGCCCCGCTGTCCCCCCGCAGGCAAACAAGACCTTCATATTACATCACTCCTTTTCCAAAGCGGTTTGTCGGGATATTGAAAGGATAATGCCCATCTGGGCCAGCAGCATGGAGAGAGCGGAGCCTCCGTAGGAGAAGAACGGCAGACTGATGCCGGTATTGGGGATGGTGTTGGTGACCACCGCGATGTTCAGCACCGTCTGGATGCCCACCTGGGCGGTGAGGCCGGTGGCCAGCAGCATCCCAAACCGGTCCCTGGCTTTCACGGCAATCATAAACCCCCGGCAGATGAGGAGGGCGAAAAGCAGGATGATGAGCACCGCCCCCACAAATCCCAGCTCCTCGCAGATGATGGCAAAGACGAAGTCGTTCTGGGGCTCCGGAAGGAAGAGATACTTCTGGCGGGAGTTGCCGATGCCCGCCCCCATCAGCCCTCCGGAGCCAATGGCATAGAGGGACTGGATGGTCTGAAAGCCCGCCACCTTGGGGTCGATAAAGGGGTCCTTCCAAACGTTGATGCGGTACATGGCCCGCTCGTTGATGGAGGGGATCATCATGGCGATAGCTGCCAAAGATACACCCCCTGCCATACCCAAGCCAAACCACTTGAGGCTGGCCCCACCCACAAAAATCAGCACCACGCCCAGGCCCATAATGAGGATGGTAGCGGAAAGGTGGGGTTCAAAGATAATCAGGCCGGCGTAAATCACCAGGATGATGCCATAGGGCAGGATGCCGTATTGGAAGGTTTTCATCTTATCGTGGTTCAGGGAAATCATATGGGAAAAGAGCAGTACCACCGAAAATTTGGCAATCTCCGTGGGCTGGAACTGCTGCCCAGCGATGAAGATCCACCGGTGGGCGCCGTTTCGTTCGGGCATAAAATAGACGATGACCAGCATCACAACGGTGACGCCGAAGGCCAGCCAGGCAAAGCGATGCCAAATATGGTAATCCCAAGTGGAAAGGAAGGCCATAGCCCCAAGGCCCAACCCCGCCCAAACCAGCTGCCGGGTGATGTAGTGGAAGCTGTTGCCCTCGTAGTAGTAGGCGTAGGCGTAGCTGGCGGAGAACATCAGCACCAGCCCGCAAACCAGCAGGGTAAGCACCAGCACCAGAAAGGTGAGATCGATGTTCCCCTTTGCCCGCTTGATGGACGCCCTGCGGGCGGTGGTCCTGCTTTCCATAGGGAGCATCTCCTTTCCGGATGATTGGTTCGATCACATTGTAAGGGCGGCCCAGATAGCCAGGGCGGAGCCTGCGGCGGTGACCAGGGCGAAGGCGGTGACAATCTGCACTTCGGTGTAGCCGCACAACTCAAAGTGGTGGTGGATGGGGCTCATCTTAAAGATGCGCTTGCCGTGGGTAATCTTAAAGTAGGTCATCTGAATTACCACTGAGGCCATCTCCACCACATAGATGACCCCGATGAGAAGGACAAAGAGGGGCAGCCCTGTGCCAAAGCAGAGGGCAATCACCAGGCCGCTGAGGAAAAGGGAGCCGGTATCCCCCATAAAGACCTTGGCGGGGTAGAAGTTCCACACCAAAAAGCCCAGACAGCCCCCGGCCATAGCCGCCGCCAGAATGCCCATCTCCCACTGTCCTAAAATCGCGGTGAGAATCATATAGGCGATAGCCACCACAAAGGTCACCGAAGAGAGGAGACCATCCAGTCCATCGGTAAAATTCACCGCGTTGGAAAGGGCCAGGATGGCAAAGAGGGCAAAGGGATAGTAAAGAAAGCCGATATCCAGCATCCCCACAAAGGGCACCACTAGGACGGTGCTGCGGTTGCCGCTGACGTGCAGCAGGGCCAGGTAGCCGATTCCGAACAGCAGCTGCAAAAACAGCTTCTGGTTGGGGGTCAGTCCCTCGTTCTGCTTGCGCACCACCTTCAGGTAGTCGTCGGTGAAGCCGATGAGGCCGAAGGCGATTGCCAGCATCAGTCCGTAGAAGAGCCGGGCCTTGATGGCGGCGCTATCCGGCCGGGCGGTTCCGCCACCCCCCAGCTGCATCAGCAGGAAGCTCACCACCACCGAAAGGACAATGCCGAAGATAAACATAATCCCCCCCATGGTGGGGGTGCCTTGCTTATTTTTGTGCCACCGGGGGCCGATGTCCAAAATAGTCTGCCCAAAGTGGAGTTTTCTCAGGATGGGCAGCAACCACATCCCGGAAATTGCGGTGATGGCGAAGGCCAGCACCACTGCCATGATGATCCAAATTCTGTCCATATCCACATCCGTTCGCGGGGTGTCCCCGCCGTCTCGTCCTACCTGGCCCTGTTAAAGCGCCAGGCGGAAAACAACTGCCTGGAATCCCAGGCTCGTACCGTTTCGTTTCCTTTGCTGCTCAGTCCTTTTGGGGGTCCAGCTTCTGGTACAGCTGTTCCACCACTTCCTCCAGCTTCATGCACCGGCTGCCCTTGAACCAAACCAGGTCTCCAGGCTGTACTGTCTCCAGCACCGCCCTGGTAAGCGCCTCCTTTTGGGAGAAGAAGCGGGCATCCCGGATCCCCTTTTCCGACGCCCCCCGCACCAGCTCCTGGGAAAGCTCCCCCCAGGCCAGCAGGAGGTCCACGCCGCTTTGGGCGGCCTGCTCCCCCACCTGGTAGTGGAGCTGCGGGGCGCTCTCCCCCAGTTCCAGCATATCCGAGACCACGAAAATCCGCCGCCCCGCCGCCGGGAAGCGGCCCAGGGTATCCAAGGCGGCGGCCATGGAATCGGGGCTGGCGTTATAGCAGTCCTCCACCACGGTGACTCCCCCTTTTTCCACCACCTTCTGACGCATCCCGGAGGGGGTGTAATCCCGGAGGGCAGCCACCGCCTCCTCCGGCTTCATCCCCATGCTCACCCCTGCCCCGAAGGCGGCCAGGGCGGCCAGCACCAGGTGTTTCCCCGCGCCAGGGATGAAGGCGTCGTAGCTTTTTCCCTCCCAGGCAATAGAAAATCCGGTGGAAAAGGGCGTAGTGTTCTTTATTGTACCACAGATGGAGCAGCTTTGGTTGTCGATTCCATAGAAAATTATGGAAAGACGAGGAATTTTTACCTTTTGCAGCAGGTCGTTGTCCCCGCACAGGAGAAGGGGAGCCCCATCGGGGAGACACTCCGCCAGCTCCAGCTTGGCTCGGAGGATGTTTTCCCTTGTACCCAGGCGCTCCAGGTGGGAAACGCCGATGTTGGTGATAATGCCCATCTCCGGCTTTGCCGCCAGGGCCAGGTCCTGAATCTCCCCCAGTCCGGTCATTCCCATCTCCACCACCGCCGCCTGGGTGTCTTTTTCAATGGTAAAGAGAGTTTTGGGCGCTCCAATCTCGTTATTCAGGTTCCCTTGGGTTTTTATGGTGGAAAAGCGGGTGGAAAGCACCGCCGCCGTCATCTCCTTGGTGGTGGTCTTGCCCACGCTGCCGGTGATGCCCACCACCCGGACCGGCATTTTGCTCCGATACCAGGCGGAAAGGGCCAGCAGAGCCTTTAGGGTATCTTCCACCAGCAGGGTCCTTCCCTCCGGGTAGTCCCCAGGGTGGTGGACCAAAGCGCAGACGGCCCCCCGCTGGATGGCCCCCCGGACAAAGTCGTGGCCGTCAAAATTCTCCCCCTGGATAGCCACAAAGAGGCAGCCGGGCGTCACCTGCCGGGAATCGGTACAGATGCCCGTCACCTCCCCGTCCATGGGGCAGGGAATTTTCAGCGCCTGGGCGATTTCGCGGATGGTCAGTTTTTCCATTGGGTCGTTCCCACCTTTATCGCAGTTTATTCAAAAGACACCCAACTCGCAGACTATGCGGTAATGGAGTCCTGCCCGCTCTGCGGTATTCAGTCCCTCCTGGGTTTGAAGGAAGTCGAAAAGGGTCGTTCCATCCGGGGTCTCATAGGCTGCTAGGTACTCTGCCAGGATACGGTCGTAATGCAGCTCCACAAAGTCCGGCCGCTCCTCCACCTTCTTCACCGCCAGCACATGATGGTACTGTGCGGGATAGGTGATGTTGATCCACTCCGGGCCGGTAAGCTCCACCACCATGCCGGGGCGTTTCAGCGCCGGGTCGGTATTTTTCTCCGGCCAGGAGAAGGTGAAAAGGCCTTCGGTTACTTTGTCATCCTCCAGCCCCGCCGCCAGGACGAAATTGCTCTCCGGGTAGCAATACAGAATCTCTACCACGCTTTTATAATGGGTGCTGCGGTACTGCTCCCAAGCCCTGCTGCCAAAGAAAACTGCGGCGGGCAGGATAAGGAACAAAACCGGCAGAATGAGCCATTTCCTTCTTCCTATCGTTTTCACATCTGTAGTCCCTTTCTCCGGAGGTCACCCCTGTCCCATCTCCGCCAGAAGCTGCTGCACCAGCACCTTCTCGTCGAAGTAAACGGTCTCCTCCCGCAGCACTTGGTAGTCCTCGTGGCCCTTGCCGGCCAGCAGAAGAATATCGTCCTTTTGTGCCTGTTCCAAGGCCCATTTCACCGCCTCGTACCGGTCGGGGATGATTTTATAGGGGGTTTTGTGCTGCAAAAGACCGGGGCGGGTGTCGTCGATGATTTGGCCTTCGTCCTCGGTGCGGGGATTATCGGAGGTGAGGATAGCCAGGTCAGAATTTTTTGCCACAATCTCCCCCATGGCGGCCCGCTTGGTGCGGTCCCGGTCCCCGGCGCAGCCAAAGAGGGTGATGAGCCGTCCCTCTCCTTTGTAGGGCCGCAGGGTGGTAAGAATCTGCTCCAGCTCCTCCGGCGCATGGGCGAAATCCCGGATGATGGTAAAGTCCACAGGGGCGGGTATCACCTCCGCCCGGCCCGGCACGCCGGGACAAGCCGCCAGACCTGCCACTATCTTTTCTGGCGGAATACCCAGGGCATAGCAGGCGGCAGCGGCGGCCATCCCGTTGCTCACAGAAAAGCGCCCCGGCATCCCGATGCGGGTGCGCTGGATAATCTTCTCCCCCACCAAAAGGAAGCTGCTCCCCTTGACGTTGGAGGTGATGTTCCGGGCGGTGAGGGTGGCCTCGTCCTTCTCCAGGGAGAAGGTGACGGTTTCCGGGCCCAGCTCCTCGGCCAGCTCCAACCCCTTGGAATCGTCCAGGTTTACCACAGCCGTGTCCGCCATGGCGAAGAGCTTCTTCTTGGCGGCAAAGTAGTTTTCCATGGTGCCGTGGTAATCCAGGTGGTCCTGGGAAAGATTGGTGAAAACCGCAGCGGCAAAGCGGCAGCCCTCCAGCCGGTGCTGGTCCAGGGCGTGGGAGGAAGCCTCCATCACCACGTAGCGGCACCCGGCCTCCGCCATCCGCTCCAGCATGGTGTGCAGCTGGTAGGGGTCCGGGGTGGTATGCTTGGCGGGGAACTCCCACTGGCCAATCTCGTTGTGGATAGTCCCAATAAGCCCCACCTTCTCCCCCGCCTCCTGGAGGATGCTCTTTATGAGAAAGGCCACGGTGGTCTTGCCGCTGGTGCCGGTGACCCCAATGAGTTTCAGCCGGCTGGCGGGATTGCCAAAATGATTTCCGCAAAGAAGGGCGTAGGCTGCCCGTGTGTTTTCCACCAAAATCTGGCGGGGAAGCCCCAGGTCCCGTTCCACCACTATGGCGGCGGCCCCCGCCTCCAACGCCCCGGCGGCTTTATCGTGGCCGTCAAACCGCCCGCCCCGGATGCAGACGAAGATGCTGCCTTTCCGCACCTGCCTGGAATCGTTGGTCACCGAGGTCACCGGGAGCCGTTCCAGCTCCTCTTCCGCCATCGCGGTTTTGTACCTGACCCCTGCCAGATAATCTTTCAGTACCATAAATTCGCCCCTTTCTGGGCCTCTCGTACCTCAAAGCCCCTTGGCCCTTCCCCCGCCTGTTTGTACCTTTTGCCATTCTTCTTTTTGCTTCTTTTTCTTCTTTTGCAAGAAGAAAAAGAA
>OFHO01000377.1_pt1 | contig 42433 bp, 43 predicted proteins | sample 1521531 | NCBI WGS metagenome assembly OFHO01 (sample SAMEA3504124, study PRJEB24116) | mouse gut metagenome | biome: mouse gut; feature: mouse-associated habitat; material: faeces | place: Denmark | collected 2011
CCCTACTGGATTGCGCAGGGGCGCGTAAGGAAATCAGCAGCGAAAGCTGCATGCGCCCCGCGCGGGGAGACCACAGAGAGTTTCCGGGAGTGCACCCCGGGAGCGGATTCCTGAGATGAGAAAACAGGAGGGGAGAAGGATGAGTGAAATAAAGGAAAGCGCCCTGGAACTGATCGGCAGGACGCCGGTGATGAAGCTGAACCGTTATATGGAAAAAAACGGAATAGGGGATGCGGTGATTCTGGCAAAGCTGGAATACCTGAATCCGGCGGGGTCGGTGAAAGACCGGGTGGGAGCCGCCATGATAGAAGACGCGGAAAAAAGAGGAATACTAAAGCCCGGCGCCACCGTCATTGAGCCTACATCAGGCAATACGGGAATCGGCCTTGCCGCAGCGGCGGCCATCAAAGGATACCATATGATATTGACTTTGCCGGATACCATGAGTGTGGAGAGAAGGACGCTGCTGGAGGCATACGGGGCCGAACTGGTGCTGACGGAGGGGGCAAAAGGAATGGCGGGGGCCATAGCCAAAGCGGAAGAACTGAGGGATGCCATACCGGGCGCGGTGATTCTGGGACAGTTTGAGAATCCGGCCAATCCCGGAATCCACAGGGAGACCACGGGACCGGAGATCTGGGAACAGACAGATGGAAAAGTGGATATTTTTGTGGCAGGTGTGGGCACAGGGGGGACCATAACCGGTGTGGGAGAATATCTGAAAAGCAAAAACCCTGATATCAGAATCGTGGCCGTGGAGCCTGCTTCCAGCCCGGTATTGACAAAAGGCACTGCCGGGATGCACAAAATACAGGGAATCGGGGCCAATTTTGTGCCTGCGGTGTTAAACACCGAAATTTATGACGAGGTTGTCACAATTGAGGATGAGGATGCTTTTGCGGAAGGCAGGTCTCTGGGGGTAAGTGAGGGGATTCTGGTGGGAATTTCTTCGGGCGCGGCCCTGAAGGCGGCGGGAATTCTGGCAAAGCGCCCGGAAAATAAGGGAAAGGTGATACTGGCCCTGCTTCCGGACTCCGGGGACAGATATCTGTCCACACCGCTGTTTTGGCATTCATAATCAGGAAGCGTTTAAGACACACCGCTGCATGTATCATACCAAGGAGGGAAGAACGGTCATGATTGCACTGGAAGGAATCACAAAAACATTTACCATGAAGGAAGGTCAGGTGGAGGCTGTCAGAAATGTGACCCTTCACATAGCCGAGCACGAAATTTACGGGATAATCGGGTTCAGCGGCGCCGGGAAGTCCACCCTGGTGCGCTGCATGAATCTGCTGGAACGACCTGAACAGGGAAAGGTGAAGCTGGCCGGGAAAGAGCTGACCGGTCTTAGCGGCCGGGAACTGCGGGAGGCCAGGAAGGATATCGGCATGATCTTCCAGCATTTCAACCTGTTCAGATCCAGAACGGTTTTCCAGAATATTGCGTATCCCCTGAGGGGACGGGGCAGGGACAAAGAGGAGATCCGGAAGAAAGTGAGGGCGCTGCTGAAACTGGTGGACCTGGAAGATAAGGAGAATGTCTATCCCTCCCAGCTTTCCGGGGGACAGAAGCAGAGAGTGGCTATCGCCAGGGCCCTGGCCACGGATCCGAAAGTGCTGCTGTGCGACGAGGCCACCAGCGCGCTGGATCCCCAGACAACCCATTCCATTCTGAAACTGTTAAAGCAGCTGAATGCCCAGCTGGGAATCACCATAGTGATGATCACCCATGAAATGGCCGTGATCAAGGAAATCTGCGACAGGGTGGCTGTCATGGACCAGGGGAATGTGGTGGAGGAGGGGGAAGTGTTTGAGGTGTTTGCCAATCCCGCGCAGCCTATCACCAAAGCCTTTATCAATACCACGTCCGTGCTGCGGAAAGTGTATGAACTGCTGGAGGAAGATTCCCCGGTGGTGAAACTGGCTCCCGGCGAAAAACTGCTGAAGCTGCAGTATCTGGAAAAAAGTGTGTCAGAGTCCCTGATTTCCGGCATATCCCGGAAATTCGACCTGGACTGCAATATTATTTTTGCCAACATAGAGATTATCGGGGAGGCGCCCCTGGGAGGAACCGTGATCATCGCAAACGGGACCCCGGAGGCCATGGAAGGCGCAATCCGGTACTTAAATGACAGAAATATTTCGGTGGAGGTGTTAAAAGATGGAAGTGATACTTGAAAAACTGATTCCCAATGTGATGGATAAGCTGCCGGAACTGTGGAAATGTACAGGACAGACTTTATATATGATGGGATTGTCGGGAATCATTTCCTTTGTGCTGGGGCTGGCGGTAGGCGTGATTCTGATTGCGTCCAGACGGGGAGGCGTGCTTGAAAATTCTGTTGTATACAATGTGCTGGACAAACTGATCAATGTGTTCCGCTCCATTCCTTTCGTGATTCTGCTGGCCAGCCTGATTCCCCTTACAAGGGCGGTGGCAGGGACCGCCATCGGTACCAAGGGAGCCATACTGCCCCTGATTTTCGGCACCGTGCCCTTTTTTGCGAGACAGGTGGAGACGGCCCTGGCCGAGGTGGACGACGGACTGGTGGAGGCGGCCGCGGCCATGGGAACCTCGCCGGTGGGAATTTTGTTCCGGGTCTACCTGAAAGAAAGCATTCCCGCACTGACCAGGGGAACCACCATCACACTGATCAGCCTCATGGGGCTTACTGCCATGGCCGGGGCCGTGGGAGGAGGGGGACTGGGAGACTTCGCCATTCGCTACGGGCATGAGCGGAACCAGACGGATGTAACCTATGTGACAGTGGTTATTTTGCTGGCGGTGGTGATGATTTTTCAGGGAATCGGCAATCTCATTATCCGGAAGACAAGTCACTGAGAAAAACATGGCATCACAGGGGCAGGAATGCCTTTTGCCCCGTACATTATATCATTTCAAAAAAAACGATAAAAAGAAGAGAGGAAAATAACATGAGAAAAGGAAATCAGACAGTCAAAAAAACAGTCACATTGCTGGGGGCAGCATTGCTGGGGATATCTTTACTGGCAGGATGCGGCACGAAAGCAGAGGAAGCGTCCGGGGATCCGGGTACGGTCACGGTGAAACTGGGTGTGGTGGGCGAGGACAATGAACAGTGGGTACCGGTGGTGGAAGCCCTGGCCAAAGAAAACATTCAGCTGGAACTGGTGAAGTTTTCCGATTATGCCATACCCAACCAGGCGCTGGCAGATGGGGAGATCGATCTGAATTCTTTCCAGCATTACGCATTTCTGAACAATGAAATCCAGGATAAGGGGCTGGAACTGACTGCCATAGGAGAGACCATCATTGCGCCCCTGGGGCTGTATTCGGACAAGATTTCGGATGTGGGGGAACTGAAGGACGGGGACAAAATTGCCATTCCCAATGACGCCACCAACGGGGGACGGTCCCTGAAGGTACTGGAGGCGGCAGGCCTGATCAAGGTGGACCCGGCGGCAGGGTACACGCCCGTTCTGGCCGACATCACGGACAATCCGCTGAACCTGGAGTTTGTGGAAGTGAAGGCCGCCAACACGCCCAGCCTTCTGCCGGACGTGGCGGCAGCTATCATCAACGGTTCCCATGCGGTCAGCAACGGCTTATATCCCCTGGAGAACGCCATTTATCTGGAGACGGTGCAGGAGGGCAGCGACAATCCCTACATCAATGTGCTGGTTGCAAGGACAGAGGAAAAAGACAATGAAGTTTATCAGAAAATCCTGGCGGCTTACCAGACGGCGGAAGTAGAGAAAGTATTGGAGGAAGTCTATAAAGGGGCATATCTTCCCGCATGGAAGTAAGGGGAAGGCGTGCCGCAGGCAGGAGGAACAGATTCTGCCGGGGGTTCCGGCTGCCGTGGTGGAAAAGTACCGGGCAGGAGATGCAAAACAGAAGAAGGAGGCGCCGCTATGCTGCAGCCATATATTGAAAAACAGAGGGAAAAAATCATTTCCCTGAGACGGGACTTTCATAAGCATCCGGAGGTGAGTATGCAGGAATTCCGCACTGCAAAGCGCATTGAGGAAGAACTGGATTCTCTTGGAATCCCGCACAGAAGGGTGGGGGAAACAGGCGTCCTGGGGGTAATCGGCAGGGAAAAAAAGGGAAAAACAGTTGTTCTGCGGGCAGATATTGACGCGCTCAGGATACAGGACAAGAAACAGGTTCCCTATGCCTCTGCCTGTGAAGGGGTGATGCACGCCTGCGGGCATGATGGCCATGCGGCGGCTCTTCTGGGGGCGGCGGCGGTCCTGAAGGAGCGGGAGGAAGAACTGGACGGATGCGTCCGGCTTTTCTTCCAGCAGGGGGAGGAATTCGGCCAGGGGGCCAGGATTTTTATCAATGAGGGACTGCTGGAAGGGGTGGACAGGGTGTTCGGGATACATGTGGCTTCCAATATTCCGGTAGGCAGCGTGGGGATAAGCGCCGGCCCGGTAAACGCATCGGTGGATCATTTTACCATTCGGGTAAAGGGAAAAAGCGCCCATGTTTCCACGCCGCACCTGGGATCGGACGCTCTCTACGCTGCCGTCCAGATAGTGAATGCCCTGCAGTCCATTGTCAGCAGACAGACGGACCCCATGGACACGGTGGTGGTGGGAATCGGCGTCCTGCAGGCGGGGGATTCCTACAATATCGTTGCGGGAAATGCCCGGATTGAGGGCACCACCAGGTGCTTTACCCAGGAAACCAGGAAGTTTGTCAACGGCAGGATACGGGAGATGGCGCAGGAGATGGGCAAAGCCCATGGGGTGGAAGCAGAGACGGAATTTGAAGATTTTGCATCCCCCCTGGTGAATGACGGGGAAGTGTGCAGGGAAGCGGCTGCCGTGGCAGCCCGGATTGTGGGGCAGGAGCATGTGATTCCCAGAAAGCCTTCCCTGGCGGGAGATGATTTTGCGGAATATCTGCTGCGGGTTCCCGGCGCATATGCCTATGTGGGAACGGGCAATCCGGAAAAGCCGGATACCATGGAACCCCAGCATGCGGACAACTATGACCTGGACGAGGAGGGGATTCTCATTGGTGCCGGCCTATACACGGATTATGTGTTAAAGATTTTAGGGAAAACGGAAAAGTAGGAAAAGCTTTGCGTTCCTTTGGACGATAACGCTTTAGCGGGCAGGATCCGGTTCCCGGGGGGAAAGGTTTTTCGCCTTCCATCACATCCATAATGCTCTTGTGGTAAGAGGTGCCTTCCGATAGACGTAAGGCACCTCTTCTTTTTGTGCGCAGGGGCGCGTAAGGAAAATAGTTGCTGACGCAACATGCGCCCCGCGCGGCGGGTAGTGGAGAAGGGCATTCCCCTACTAGATTGAACAGGGGCGCGTAAGGAAATCAGCAGCGAAAGCAGCACGCGCCCCGCGCGGCGTACTCGATTCTGTGGGATAAATCCCCTCTGGCGATCAGAATCACATTCACAGTTTCCTCTTGAAAAAATGATTCCATGTGATATAGTGAATACGTTACAATTGGCCGGACGGCCGGTAATCATGATATTATGCACGGCAAATGGGCATGGGACGCCGGTTTGGGCGCTTGGGGTCCGGGGGCAGGAAAGTGCGTGCGGGGACACCCGGAGGCACCGTCCTGTAAAAAGCCACGGACAGGAATGATTCATTATCAGGAGGAAGGAGCGGTTATGTTTACGGATCAAGAGGGAAAACAGTGGTATAAGGGGAATCTGCACATGCACACCACCTGCTCGGACGGGCAGAAGACGCCGGAGGAAGCGGTTGCGGTTTACCGGGAGAAGGGCTATGACTTTCTGGCGCTTACCGACCACTGGCATATGGGAAAGTCCTGGCAGGAGGAAGGATTTCTGATGCTTTCCGGAGCAGAGTATGATAACGGGGCGGATCTGAAAGAGGGGATTTACCATATTGTGGGAGTGGGCATGGAAAGGGAGCCGCAGCTGGAGAAGACGCCCAGGCCAAAAGCCCAGACGATTATTGACAGCATCCGTGAGGCAGGGGGCATGGCCATTCTGGCGCACCCGGCATGGTCCATGAACCGGGCGGAACAAGCCATGGGACTAAAGGGACTGGAAGGCTGTGAGATTTATAACACCACATCGGGAATCCCCTGGAACTGCCGTCCGTATTCCGGCATTTTTCTGGATGACATGGCAAATCTGGGATGTTTTCTGCCCTGCATGGCGGCGGACGATGCCCACCACTATCAGGGAGATGAGACCGGTTCCTGGATCATGGTGCAGGCCCGGGAATTGAGCCGGGACGCCATTCTGGAAAGCCTCAGGAAGGGAGATTTTTACGCCACCCAGGGGCCTTTGTTTCATGTGGCCAGGGAAGGGAACATGATTCATGTCACATCCACGCCGGTGAAAAGCATTGCCTTTTTCACGGACTGGATCTGGGAACCGGACCGGGCGGTGGCAGGAGAGGGCGTTTGCGGGGCCTCCTTCCAGATCAAGCCCCAGGACCACTGGGTGCGGATAGAGCTTGCGGATAAGGACGGCAGAATGGCCTGGTCCTCCTTTTACCGGGTCTGAGAGGGCCGGGAACATGGGATGGCCGGCGCAGCTGTCCTATGAATGAATAATTATGCAGATTTTTAAAAAATAATGCATAAAAATAAAAAGTTGTGGACATTTATGCAGAAAGTGCTATACTTACATAAGATACCGCCCGGAATAAGCGCAGGAGAGGCCTTTTTCCGGGCCGTTAAGACATTGCGCAAAAAGCTGTGCGGAAATGGGGAGAAAGATGATAAAAGCAGGGATTATCGGTGCAACGGGATATGCGGGAGGCGAACTTGTGCGTCTTCTGGCAAATCACAAAGAGGCGGAGATTGTATGGTATGGTTCCCGCAGCTATATTGACCGGAAGTATTATGAAGTATACCGGAACATGTTCCGGATTGTGGAGGATGTATGCCGGGATGACAATCTTATGGAGCTGGCAGAGGAGGCTGATGTGATTTTTACGGCCACACCCCAGGGATTTCTGGCGGGAATTCTGACGGAGGAAATTCTTGAAAAAGTAAAAATCATTGATTTGTCTGCGGACTACCGTATCAAAGACGTGGCGGTTTATGAAAAATGGTACGGGATAGAGCACAAATCGCCCCGGTTTATCCGGGAGGCCGTCTACGGACTGTGCGAGGTCAACCGGGGGCTGATCACGGAGAATACCCGGCTGGTGGCGAATCCGGGATGCTACACCACCTGCTCCATACTGACGGCCTATCCTCTGGTGAAGGAGGGGCTGATAGACCCGGACAGCCTGATTGTGGACGCGAAATCGGGCACATCCGGAGCCGGACGGGGGGCGAAGGTGCCCAATCTGTTCTGCGAGGTGAACGAAAATATCAAGGCCTACGGGGTGGCGGGCCATCGTCATACGCCGGAGATCGAAGAGCAGCTGGGGTACGCGGGAAACTGCAGGTGTACCATCAGCTTCACGCCTCATCTGATGCCCATGAACAGGGGAATTCTGGTGACGGAATATGCGAATCTGAACAGAAAAGAAGACGGCACCCTGCCATCTTATGAGGAAATACAGGCAGTCTATGAACGGTATTACGGCGGGGAAAGGTTTATCCGCCTGCAGGAAAAGGGCGTATGCCCCGAGACAAAGTGGGTGGAGGGCAGCAATTACGTGGATATCGGATTTGCCATAGATGCCAGGACCGGGCGCATTATCATGATGGGGGCGCTGGACAATCTGGTGAAGGGCGCTGCCGGCCAGGCAGTGCAGAACATGAACCTGCTGTTTGGCCTGAAGGAAAGTGAAGGGCTGGAGTTAGTGCCCTGCTTCCCGTAACCGGGCAGGCTGCCGGAAAAAAGCCTTTCCGGGCCGCCGTAAATCCGGTAAAAGACACTGGACGCTGTATCCAAAATATGGTAAGCTAAAAATGCTTGTTTTGCCGGATAAAATTTATAAAAAAAGGAAAAGACAGGATAAAATAATGAACAGTCAGACATTTACCGTCAGGACAATGACATGCGGGGATTACGAAGGGCTTTATGCCTTGTGGAGAACCATCAGGGGATTTGCCATGCGCAGCATCGACGATTCCAGGGAAGGGGTGGAACGCTTTCTGAAAAGGAATCCGTCCACAAGCGTGGTGGCGGCAGACCGGGAGGGGACTATCGTGGGAGGAATCCTGTGCGGGCATGACGGCAGGCGGGGCAGTCTGTATCATGTGTGCGTCAGGGAGGACTGGCGCAGAAAGGGTATCGGAAAAGCCATGGTAGTGCACTGCATGAAGGCGCTGGAGGCGGAGCAGATCAATAAAGTGAGCCTGATTGCCTTCACGGCCAACGATATCGGAAACGCTTTCTGGAACCGTATCGGCTGGACCAGGAGGGAAGATCTGAATTATTATGATTTCACCCTGAATGAAGCCAATATCACGGCATTTAACAAGTAAGAGGAGAAAAGAGGAAAGACATGAAAAGGACTGAGGGCGGCGTGACTGCGGCAAGGGGATTCCAGGCGGCAGGTGTGGAAGCGTCAGTAAAATATGCAAACCGTAAGGACATGGCTCTGATTTACAGCACCGTGCCCTGTGTGGCGGCGGGAACCTTCACCACAAATGTGGTGAAAGCGGCCCCTGTGCTCTGGGACCGGAAAATTGTGGAAGAGTCCCCTTTTGTCCAGGCAGTGGTAGTCAATTCCGGCATTGCCAATGCCTGCACGGGAAAAGCGGGGATGGACTGTTGTGAGGCGGAGAGCAGGTGCGCGGGAGAGGCGCTGGGAATACCGGCGGATTCCGTGCTGGTGGCATCCACCGGCGTCATTGGCATGCAGCTGCCCGTGGACAGAATGCTGGAGGGAATCCGGAAACTGGCCGCGCAGAAATCGGACAGCCAGGAGGCCGGGCTGGATGCGGCGAAGGCCATTATGACAACGGATACAAAGGAAAAACAGGTGGCCGTGACGTTTGAGATCGGCGGGAAAACCGTGACCCTGGGCGGCATGTGTAAGGGCTCGGGCATGATTCATCCCAATATGTGTACCATGCTGGGATTTCTTACCACGGACGTAAAGATATCCAAAGAAATGCTGCGAAAAGCCCTGGGGGAGGATGTGGTGGATTCCTTCAACATGATCTCCGTGGACGGGGACACCAGCACCAATGACACATTGCTGATTCTGGCAAACGGCCTTGCGGACAATGAGGAAATTGTGTCGGAGGGAGCCGACTACCACATCTTTTGTGAGGCACTGCATGAGGTGACCACATTCCTGGCCAGGAAGATGGCGGGAGACGGGGAGGGCGCCACGGCGCTGTTCGAGACCAGGGTCACAGGCGCGGCGTCCAGGGAAGATGCCAGGAAGCTGGCCAAGTCCGTCATCTGTTCCTCCCTGACCAAGGCGGCCATCTTCGGCCATGACGCCAACTGGGGCAGGATTCTCTGTGCCCTGGGATATTCGGGGGCACAGTTTGACCCGGAGAATGTGGATTTGTTTTTTCAGGCCGGGGACAGGCGGATACAGATTTACGGCGGCGGTGTGGCATGCGATTACAGCGAGGAGGAAGCCACGCAGATTCTTTCCGGCCCGGAAGTCACGGTGCTTGTGGACATGCATATGGGAGACCAGGAAGCCGTTGCCTGGGGCTGTGACCTGAGCTATGACTATGTGAGAATCAATGCGGATTACCGGAGCTGAAATTCCGGGGTTTTTCGTAAAGACGGGCAAAAGGGGAAGCAGGCTCCGGAGCGGGGAATGACAAAGACAGTTTCGGACGGAAAGGAAAGAACGGACCATGGAAAAGGACATGGAGAAAGTACTGCAGAAGGCGGAGGTCCTCATTGAGGCCCTGCCCTATATCCAGCGGTTTAACCGCAAGATTATTGTGGTGAAATACGGCGGAAGCGCCATGAGCAATGAGGAACTTCAGAAAAATGTCATAAAGGACGTGACCCTTTTAAAGCTGGTGGGGTTCAAGCCCATTATTGTACACGGAGGCGGAAAGGAGATCAGCCGCTGGGTGGGCAAAGTGGGCAAGGAATCCTCTTTTGTGAACGGACTGCGCGTGACGGACGAGGAGACCATGGAGATTGCGGAGATGGTTCTCAACAAGGTCAATAAGGACCTGGTGACCATGGTGCAGGAGCTGGGTGTGAAGGCCGTGGGTGTCAGCGGCAAGGACGGCGGGCTTCTGCAGGTGGAAAAAAAGTATGCCGACGGACAGGATATCGGGTATGTGGGAGAGATCACGGAAGTGAATCCCAAGGTACTTTACGACCTTCTGGAGAAGGATTTTCTTCCCATTGTGGCTCCCATCGGGCTGGACTGCGGATTTCAGACTTACAATATCAACGCGGATGACGCGGCCTGCGCCATAGCCAGGGCGGTGAAGGCGGAAAAGCTGGCGTTCCTGACGGATATTGAGGGGATTTATAAAGATTTTAAGGAGAAAAAAGGTTTTATCTCCAGAATTTCCGCAAGCCAGGCCGAGGAACTGATCTCGGGAGGCTTTGTGGGAGGCGGCATGCTGCCCAAGCTGCATAACTGTACGGCGGCAGTGCGCAATGGCGTAAACCGGGTCCATATTCTGGATGGCAGGATTCCCCACTGTCTGCTGCTGGAGATTTTCACCAGGCAGGGAATCGGAACCGCCATTGTGGATGACGGGGAACCGGAATAATTTGGGAACTGACTAGTATATGCGCAAAAGCAGCGCGGAAATGGTGGAAAACATGAATATGCAGGAATATATCGAAGAAGCGGAACAGGCGCTGCTCCACACTTACAATCGTTATCAGATTGTGCTGGAGCGGGGGGAAGGAGTCTATCTCTACGACCTGGAAGGAATCAAATATCTGGATTTTGTGTCGGGAATCGGGGTGTTTGCCCTGGGGTACCACAATAAGGAGTACAGCGAGGCCCTGAAGACGCAGATCGACAGGCTGATACACACTTCCAACTATTATTACAATATTCCGGCCATCAATGCGGCGAAGAAGCTGAAGGCAGCTTCCGGCATGGACCGGGTGTTCTTTACCAATTCCGGTGCGGAAGCCGTGGAGGGAGCCATCAAGGCGGCGCGGAAATACGCCTTTTTGAAAGACGGCAGCACGGATCACGAGATCATCGCCATGAACCATTCCTTCCATGGCAGGACCTTCGGGGCGCTGTCCGTGACCGGAACGGAGAAGTACCGGGGGCCGTTTGAACCCATGATAGGAAATATACGGTTTGCAGATCTGAATGACATGGAGAGTGTCAGGAAGCAGGTGACGGATAAAACCTGCGCCATCATCATGGAAACGGTTCAGGGGGAGGGCGGTGTCATTCCCGCCGAAGAGACTTTCTTAAAGGAAGTGAAAGCCCTCTGCCAGGAGAGGGATATTCTCCTGATTCTGGACGAGATTCAGTGCGGCATGGGACGAACGGGCTATTTCTACGCATGGCAGCGCTACGGGGTAAAACCGGATATTATGACCACGGCGAAAGCGCTGGGCGGCGGTGTCCCGGTGGGGGCGTTTCTGATGACGGAGAAGGTGGCCGAAAGGTCCCTTGGGGCAGGGGATCACGGAACCACTTACGGCGGCAATCCCCTGGCCTGCGCGGCGGTGGAAAAAATGCTGGAGTTGTTTGAAACCCAGTCTGTGCTGGAACATGTGAGGGAGACGGCACCCTATCTGGAAAAATGTCTGGATCAGCTGAAAGACAGGTATGACTGTATTCTGGAGCGGCGGGGACTGGGACTGATGCAGGGACTGGTGTTTGACCGTCCGGTGGGGGAGATTATCGACAGGGCCCTGGAGGAAGGGCTGCTGCTGATTAATGCGGGGCAGAATGTGATTCGCTTCCTTCCATCCCTTGTGATCTCGAAAGCAAATATTGACGAGATGGCCGACATTCTGGACAGCTGTCTGGAACAGGTCTGCACGCAGGGCGATCCGGATGGGCAGGCGTGAGATTCGGATGTGTAAGGAGTGGGTATGCATTTGAAAAAAAGACTGACGGCTGCCGCCGCCATACTGGCCATGACGGCAGCGCTTTTGTTCATAGGTTTTCCGGAGGCAGGGGATACGGAAGGGACAGAAGGCTTTACCCCTTTGTCGGCCGGAAAAGAGACCATATATTTCTGGTATTCCGATGAAAATATGACGAATTTTCTCAACAGTGCGGCCGTCTCTTTCGGAGAGAAAGAGAATGTGCGGGTGATTCCGGTGCTGGCGTCCGACAGCGAATACCTGGAGGCGCTGAACCAGGCTTCCGTAAGTTCCGACCAGGTACCGGACGCGTATCTGGTGAGCCATGATTCCCTGGAAAAAGCCTATCTGGCGGGGCTGGCAGAAATGGTCCAGGATCCGGAAAACATCTGCAATGAAACAAATTTTCCCCCGGCAGCGCTTTCCGCAGTGTCTTATCAGGGAAAACTGGTGGCCTATCCCCTGTTTTTTGAAACCAGCGCCCTGGTTTACAATGAGACGTATCTGGCGGAATGGGCATCCCAGACAGCCATGAAGGAACTGCTGAATGCCGGGGAGCTGGACGAGAATCCGGAAGACACGGATGGGATTGCCGTGGACGAGGAACAGCTGGCGGTCCTGACGGAGCAGTATTATGGGGAGGCCGTTCCGGAGACAATAGATGACATTCTGAATTTTGCGGATACCTTTGATGTGCCCCTGGGGGCGGAAGGCGTCATGAAATGGGATGTATCGGATATCTTTTACAATTACTGGCTGGTGGGCAATTATATGATTGTGGGAGGGGACAGCGGTGATGACCCCCAGAAGGTGGACATCAATAATCCCCAGACCATTCAGTGCCTGGAAGTGTACAAGGCGCTGAACCAGTTTTTCTCCATGGAAGCGGACACGGTGGCATATGAGTCCGTGGTGGAGGAGTTCTGCCAGGGAAAGTATGTTTTCACCATCGGTACCACGGATGTGGTAAAGAGACTGGAGGAGGCGGAAGCCGAAGGCAGCCTGGGTTTTGCGTACGGGATCGCAAAGCTGCCCCATGTCAGTGAGGAACTTCTGAGCCGCACCATGTCGGTGACCACTGCGGTGGCGGTGAACGGCTATTCCGGGCACAGGGAGCTGGCCAACCGTTTTGCGTCTTACCTGGCAGGGGAATATGCCTCTTCCCTGTACGATATGACGGGAAAGGTGGCGTCCAGCCTGAACACGGAAAAAGACAATGCACTGCTGCAGGTGTTCAAGACGGAGTATGCCGGCAGCGTGCCCCTGCCCAAGATGCTGGAGACGGGAAATTACTGGCTTCAGCTGGAGGGACTGTTTTCCAGGGTCTGGAACGGCGCGGATGTGACGGCGCTTGTACAGGAACTGGGAGATCAGATTGCCGCACAGGTAAATGCGGGGAGACAGTAAAGGCTTACATGCATATTTTTCCAATCATGGGATACACTGAAGAGGAAACCTCGGAAAGGAAGGTGTAACCCATGATTGGTTTTTTTATTGCTTTGATTTCAGGAGCCCTGATGAGTATCCAGGGAGTGTTCAATACCCAGGTGACCAAGTCCTCCAGCATCTGGACCGCCAGCGCTTTTGTGCAGCTGACGGCGCTGGCCGTCTGCTTCGGCGCCTGGCTTTTCACGGACCGGAGTAATCCCCTGCAGGTGTTCCAGGTACAGCCCAAATACATGCTTCTGGGAGGTGCCATAGGCGCCTTTATCACCTATACGGTCATCAAAAGCATGGATATGCTGGGACCCGCCAAGGCGGTCATGCTGATTGTGGTGGCCCAGCTGGCGGTGGCTTATATCATTGAACTGCTGGGGTGGTTCGGCGTGGAGAAACAGCCCTGGGAATGGCGCAAGCTGGCGGGGATGGCGCTGGCAGTGGCAGGCATCATAATTTTCAAGTGGAAATAAATGTTTTTTGGAATAAAATATTTCCACAGAACGATAAAAGAAGCAGACCGCTTAATTTTTTGAAAGATTTTGAAAAGCCACTTGTAAAAAACTTTTGATTCCGATACAATAAAAGATATCAGCATAGAGAGGCAATCCCTTTTGCTTTTGAAAAAAAGAGAAAGGGACTATGATGAAAAAAAGAATATTTTTGACAGTGTTGTGCTGGGTATGTGTGTGCCTGTTTTCAGGAGGCTGCGGTGAAAGGGGAGAAGATCTTTTCATGGGCGGCATCCGGGGACAGGAGGAAATCATTCCCGGAGAGACTAAGGAGGAAGAGCCGCAATCCCATACCCCGGAAACGGCGGAAGACCAGTCCATCAGCGTCTATGTCTGCGGAGCCGTGGTCAGTCCGGGGGTGGTGGAGATTCCTGGGGGGAGCAGGGCGGAGGATGCGCTGCGGGCGGCAGGAGGTTTCCGGGAAGACGCGGGACGCACCGCCGTGAACCTGGCAGACTGGGTCACAGACGGACAGATGCTCTATTTTCCCACGGAGGAGGAAGCGGTGAATCCTGTTGCCGGGGAAGGAGAGCCGGGGCTTGTGAATATCAATACGGCAGACAGCGCCGCCCTGTGTACCTTACCCGGAGTGGGTGAGGGCAAGGCGGCCGATATCATATCTTACAGAGAGGCAAACGGTCCCTTTGAGAACTGTGAGGATATTATGAAGGTACCGGGCATCAAGACGGCGGCTTACGAAAAGATCCGTGACATGATCACGGTCAAGTAAAAATGAAGGATGGATTTGAAGATGGCGCGGAAGAAAGTTTTGGTAGTAGATGATGAAAAGCTGATTGTGAAAGGAATCCGTTTCAGCCTGGAACACGAGGGCATGGAGGTAGACTGTGCCTATGATGGGGAGGAAGCGCTGGAATATGCCAGAAACAATCAGTATGACATCATTCTTCTGGATGTGATGCTGCCAAAGCAGACCGGCTTTGAGGTCTGCCAGCAGATCCGGGAATTTTCCGCCGTGCCCATCATCATGCTCACGGCCAAGGGGGAGGATATGGACAAGATTCTGGGCCTGGAGTACGGGGCGGATGATTATATTACGAAACCCTTTAACATTCTGGAGGTAAAAGCCCGGATCAAGGCCATTATGCGCCGGACGGAGCCGAAGCGTATCATGGGGGAAATGCCGTCTGCCAGAACTGTGGAAAGTGGCGACATGCGTCTGGACTGTGAGAGCAGGAGGGCCTTCATTGCGGGGAAAGAGATCAGTCTCACGGCCAAAGAGTTTGAGCTGCTGGAACTGCTGATGCTGAATCCGGATAAGGTTTACAGCCGCGAAAAGCTCCTGCGCCTGGTGTGGGGAGCGGATTATCCGGGAGATGTGCGTACCGTTGACGTACATATCAGAAGACTGAGAGAGAAGATTGAATCCAATCCCAGCGAGCCCCAGTATGTACATACGAAATGGGGAGTGGGATACTATTTCCAGAATGTATAATACAGGATGGATTCCGCGGCACAGCCGGACTCCGCGCCTGTGGGCGGCAGAGGGAAAGTCCGGCTTTCCGGCGTATGGGGATATCAATGATGAATAATATTTTCGGAGAGCTGAAGCGTCTCCTTTCTTTGCGGAGCCTGCAGGCGCGCATCTTTATCATAGTGCTGGCGGCGGGATTTATTCCCAGCGTGATTGTCCGGTACGGAATTTTGGACAATTATGAGGACCATTCCGTCCAACAGAGGATTTCCAATGTCCAGAACCAGTTGATTATCGTGGGAAATCACCTTATCAGCAACAACTATTTTAATACGAAACCGGAAGGCTACAGCAGCAGTGTGTCCAGGGACGTGATCAACGCGGAACTGGAGATGATCTCGAACCTGTATGAGGGCCGTGTCATGATCATTGATTCCGGCCTGAGAGTGGTAAAGGATACCTATGACATCAGCGAAGGGAAAACCATTATTTCCGAGGAGGTCATCCGTTGTTTCCAGGGAGTGAATACTTCCAATTACGACAAGGATCACGGATATATCGAGATGACTACCCCGATTATTGATGCCACCGTGGATTCCAGTGAGATCGTGGGGGTTATGCTCACCAGCATTTCCAACGAGAGCATAGTGGCCACGCTGGAGGTGCTGAACCGGAAGTCCGTGCTGGTGCAGAACCTGATGGTGGTGGTGGCCGTGGCAATGGCAGTGGTTTTGTCCATCATACTGACGCGGCCCTTTAACCGTGTGTCCGAGGCTATCAATGAGGTGAGCGCGGGATACAGTGACGAGAGTATTTCCGTGCCGGATTACGCGGAAACCATTCATATTGTGGATGCATTCAACCAGCTGCTGGCGCGGATGCGGGCGCTGGACAATTCCCGGCAGGAGTTTGTGGAAAATGTGTCCCATGAATTGAAGACTCCCATGGCAGCCATCAAGGTGCTGGCAGATTCCCTTCTTGTGCAGGTGGACGCGCCGGCGGAACTGTACCGGGAGTTTATGGAAGACATTGTGTCGGAGATCGACCGGGAAAATCAGATTATCACGGATTTGCTGGCCCTGGTGAAAATGGATAAGAAGGCCCATGAACTGAATATTTCCTCCGTGAATATCAATGAACTGGCGGAACTGATTCTCAAGCGGTTAAGGCCCCTTGCAAGGAAAAAGGATGTGGAGCTGGTCTTTGAAAGCATGCGTCCCGTGACGGCCGCGGTGGATGAAGTGAAAATGACGCTGGTTATGACGAACCTGGTGGAAAACGCCGTGAAATATAATAAGGAACATGGCTGGGTAAAGGTGGAGCTGGATGCGGACCATCAGTATTTCACATTTAAAGTCAGTGATTCCGGACTGGGAATACCGGAAGACGCATTATCACATATTTATGAGAGGTTTTACCGTGTGGATAAATCCCACTCCAGGGAAATCGGAGGCACCGGTCTGGGACTTGCCATAACCAAAAGTGCGGTTCTGATGCACAGGGGCGCCATCACGGTGACCAGCGTGGAGGGGGAAGGGTCATGTTTTGCGGTGAAAATACCCTTGAGCGGCGTGACCGGAGGCTGAAAAAGATTTGCGCCGGAGGCTGAAAAGACCCGGCCGGTACCGGGGGCGCAGCCGGACCGCTGTGATTTCCGGGAGGAAAGGGGATATTTTCGGGGTACATACGGGACGAAGGAAAGCGGCATCCGGGCCGTATTGCAGCATAGAAGCAAAGGAGCAGGGTATGAAAAAGATATTCGGGATACTGGTTTTATTTTCTTGCATGGTATTTCTCACTGCCTGCGCCCAGGAGAAGAAAGAGAATGAGAATATTTTTCAGGTGTATTATGTGAGCAATTCGGAGACGAAGGTGGAAGTGCACCCTTATAATATGCAGGCCACTGAGCCGGAATGGCAGATGCGGGAACTGATAAAATGTCTTTCCTCGGATCCGGAGAAGCTGGAATACAAGGCGCCCCTTTCCATGGGATTTGAAGTACTGGGCACGAAGCTGGAGGAGGGCATGCTGGAAATTAATGTGAGTGAGTCCTACTACAAACTATCCGCAACCACGGAGGTGCTTGTGCGGGCTTCCATTGTGCGTACCCTGACCCAGATTCCGCAGATTCGCTTTGTGACCATAACCGTGGATGGAAATCCGCTCAATGACAGCAAGGGCAGGGCCGTTGGCTGGATGAATGCGGATCAGTTTATCAATAATGATGGAAATGAGATCAACACCTATGAACTGGCTAAGGTGAGGCTTTATTTTGCAGACGAAAACGGTGCGAACCTGATTGCGGCAGACCGGGAAAAGCATTACTCCACCAACACGCCGATGGAGCGTTTTGTGGTGGAGGAACTGATTGCGGGCCCCAGCGGAAGGGTGGAGGGACTGTATCCTTCCGTAAACCCGAATACGAAAATAGTCAATATTACTACCAAAGATGGGATTTGTTATGTGAATCTGGACGAAAATTTTCTCACGGTGGTGAACAATGTGTCCACGGATGTGTCTGTGTATGCCATTGTGAATTCCCTGGTGGAACTGAGCAATGTCAACAAAGTGCAGATTCTCATCAACGGAGAGGTGCCATCTTCCTTTTCCACGAATACTTTTGAACGCAATCTCGATATTGTGACAACGAGGGAAAATTAATCCGTAAAACATTCAGAATGTCATGGGCAATTTATGCCATCTTCACAGGATCTTCATCTTCATATGCTATAATATACTATCCTAATTTCACAACAGAAGAGGCCGAATGGACAAAAAACATGATTGGCGATCATGTGCTGTCCTTAATTCGTAACAGAAGCGGCGGAATGACCAAAAAATCTCTAAAACGGCTCAGGGGGAAGTAAAATGGAGACAAAAGTATTATTTTTGGAGGACGAGCCTACCATCCGGGAAGTACTGACGGAGTATATGCTGATATCGGGATATCAGGTAACTGCGGTCCAGCGGGGCGACAGGGCACTGGAACTTCTGGGAGAGCAGGAATTTGACATTGCGGTGCTGGATATCTGTGTGCCGGGAGCAGATGGGTTTGCGGTGCTGGAATTCATACATAAAAACCACAAAAAGACGGCGGTGATCATGCTGACTGCCCTGGAGGATGAGCAGACCCAGGTGAAAGCGTTTAATCTTTATGCGGACGATTATGTGATCAAACCGGTTTCCCCGATTATTTTGTTAAAGCGCATGGAGACGATTCTGCGCCGCACATCAGGGGGCGCGGAAGAGGAGAAAGAGAAGGCTATGGGACTGGTGCTGCAGGAAAAGGCCTTCTGCGCCCTATACCGGAAAGAGCGCCTGCCTCTTACCCTCAGTGAATATCTGCTGCTGCAGACACTTTACAGGGAACCGGACAGAGTGTTTACGAGAGAGCAGCTCATCTTGTGTATTTTTAATGAGGACTATATCGGAAATGACCGGATTATTGATGCCCATGTGAAAAATCTCCGGAAGAAACTGCCTGTAAACTGTATCAAGACAGTCATCGGGGTGGGATATCAGTTTGACGCGGAAGGGGCAGAAAGGTAATCCGGAAGGAGGGCAGGTTTATGCGGCTGGGACAGAAAAATTTATGCTACAGCATGGCATTGGCGGGAGTGATGCTGTTGTTCCTGACTGGTTATTTTATGTATATGCTGCCGTCCCTTTATGTGGATTATGTGATGGAGCAGAATCTGAATTCGCTTCGGGAGCAGCACCGGTCTTATATGGAAAACCACACATACGAAGGCATCCGGGTAAAAAATGCCACCGCCTGTATTTCCGTGGACATTCCCATGGAAGGAAACAGCTTCCTGGTCACCGGAAAGGCTTTTTCCATGAATGTCACTGTCAGGGACCGGAGGCTGCAGGAAATCCTGGACAGATTCAGACAGCAGGCCTCCGCAGGGCAGGTGAGGAGAGAAGATGCGGCGGTACTGGAAGAAGATGCGGAGAGACTGATGGAGATGTTCCGGGAAACGATGCGGGAGAATACGGCCCTGCCCTTCAGTATCAGCCAGCTGTATGTCAGGGATATGGGAAACGAGTTTTACCATGAGTCGGTGAAAATGCATTCCTATCTTGACGATTTTGTAATCTTTGAAATGAGCATAGAGGATTCCAACAACCGGTATACCAATTACATTGCGGTGGAATGTGACGAAAACCGTCTGGTCTTTTCCCTGCTTCCCGCGGTGGCGCCCGAGGCGGACGAAATCAGGCCGGTGGTACTGCAGAGCCTTCCCATGCTGGCTGCCGTCATTCTTCTGGTGGTGCTTTTGTCGTCCCGGATGTATTCCAGGGGAATTGTGGGACCTGTCATAGAGCTGGTGGCCCATGCGGAACAGATGAAATCAGGACATGACTTCGCGGGCAGGAGAATTCCGGAAAACCGGCAGGGGAAAAAAGATGAAGTGCGGATGCTGGCAGATACCCTGGATGATCTCTACCGGCAGATCAGAAAGGGATATCAGAAATTAGAGGAGAAAAACCAGGAACTGGAGGAAGAAAACAAGCGCCAGGAAGTTTTTCTCAGGGCTTCTTCCCACCAGCTGAAGACACCCATAGCCGCCGCCCTTTTGCTGGTGGATGGGATGATAAACGAGATTGGAAAATACAGGGATACAAAGGAATATCTGCCCCGGGTGAAGGAGCAGCTTCTGTCCATGCGGAAGATGGTGGAGGAAATTTTGTATCTGAACCGCTGTACGGAAAATATCAGAATCCATCCGGAAGACGCAGGAAGACTGCTTGAACAGAGCCTGCAGTCCTACCAGGTGGAGCTGGCTGACAGACGGCTTTCCCTGGATGTGACGGAAAACGGGAAGCTGACCATGGATACGGACGAGGCTGTGATGGTGCAGATTCTGGATAATCTTCTGTCCAATGCCGTAAAATATACACCGGACGGAGGCCGGATTCAGATCACCGTGGAGGGCGAGGATAAAGAAATCAGGATAGAAAACTTCGGTGTCAGGATTCCAGGGGAGCTGCTGGACCATATATTTGAACCTTTTGTGGGCGGGAACCACGGGGCAGGTTCGGTTCCGGGAAAAGACAGCCATGGACTGGGACTCTATATTGCCTCTTATTATGCCAAAAAGCTGGGCATATCCCTCACCGTGTCAAACGGCAGGGATAGTGTCAGGGCGGTGCTTGCGTTTCCGGAAAAGAAATAATGGTCCGGAAACATTCTACAGGAAACCTTCTTTTGTTCTTCATATGAAATTCACATCGGTCTGGTAAAATAATCATGAGAAAAACAAGATAGGAGGAGGCAGGACAATGTTGCTATCCATTCAGAATTTGGTGGTGCGATACGGGACGGATACCGCACTTTCCATAGTGGAACCTGTTACCATCGAAGAAGGAGACCGGGTGGGAGTGATCGGATCCAACGGCGCGGGAAAAACCACCCTGATCAAGAGCATTCTGGGTCTGGTGCCTTATCAGGGAAGGATTCAGACAGACTTGAAGCCGGGACAGATGGCAGTGCATATGCAGTTTAACGAATACACGGATGCCATGCCCACAAAGTATATTATGGAAGCCGTCCTGGGGACAAAAATTGCACGGGATCCCAGACTGCAGGAACTGATCGCCTTTTTTGAATTTGAGGACTGTCTGCGGAAAAAATACAGTAAATTGTCAGGAGGGCAAAAGCAGCGGTTTACCATCATCATGGTCATGATGCAGGAGGCAGCCCTGACATTTTACGATGAAGTGACATCGGGGCTGGACTTTGAGACGAGACAGAAACTGGTGGAAAAGCTGGCAGAATGGTATAGGGGAAAAGATGCCAGTTTTGTGATGGTATCCCATTATTATGAGGAACTGGACCAGCTCACAGACAAACTTCTGATTCTGGATAAGGGCAGGGTGGTTGACTATGGGGATAAGGAAGCGCTTTTTCGGAAATATTGCGGCCGGGCAGTGATTGTGGCGGGGAATAATCTAAAAAACAACCATATATTATCGGAATACAATAAAATAGCCTCCCCGGAACATCTGATTGCGGTGCCCTGCGAAAGTGCGGAAAAGGAAAAGCAGATCGTGGGCCTTCTGCTGGAAAATGATGTGAACTATAAGCGGAGCAACAATGATATAGAGATACTCTACATGAATGCCAAGGCATGTCAGGAGCAAAAGAAATGAACAAGTTGGAGGAACCGGGCAGAATGGACCGTGTAACAGACTGGGTGAGTGAAAGCATATATTTGATTTGGAGGAAAGCATGAAAAGGAAAGACCACAAAAACAGTTTGATATCATTGCCAATGATTTTGTTTGAATTTCGGAAAACCATAGGAAATCCCTATGTCCATATTTTCGGGGTGGGCATGCCCATTCTGATGATGATCATCATTACCCGTGCCGTGGTGGGAGGAATGACAGAGGGAACAGTCCTGGCGGACGTGTGTACTTCTGTATTTCTGGGAATCGGCGCGATGATTCCCATGGCCACAATTTTTATGGGCTACGGCGTGTCAAATGCCCAGGAACTGGAAAAGGGAATTCCCCAGAGAATGGAATTATTCGGTATCAGCACAAGTGTTTCCATGTGCAACAGGATTCTTTCCGAGATGATATTCATGGTTATGGCTTTTTCCATTTATTTCGCGGCAGGATACGGACTGGTGGAAATCCGGCTGCCGGAATGGTCGGGGGCGCTGCTTTATATCTTATGCATACTGGCGTTCAGTGTGATTTTGTTCTGTCTGGCCCACGGGATTTCCAGTCTGCTGCGGAAGTTTTCCCTTACCTATTGTGTGACAATGCTGCTGTATTTTGGGATGATGATTTTGGGCGGCATGATGGGAATTTCCTATGACAATATGCCGTCGGTTGTCCGGGCAGCGGCCAGACTGCTGCCGGTCACATATATCAACAAAGATTTTTTCAGTGTGTGGAAGGGTGAAAGTTACAATTTCATGCCCATGTTCCAGTCCTATCTGCTGCTGGGGGCAGTGGCGGGAATTCTGCTGTTTATTTCCGCGAAACGTGGTTCCCGGAAGCTGCACTGAGGGCCGGGAAGGGCGCATCATTTTCACAAAGGAGGAGATTCGGGATGAGAATGGAAAGGAGCAGGGATGAGACGACCTTTATTTGCCGCGGCGCTTTTTCTGGTAATCATTGCCGCCCTCCGGCTGGGGGCCGGGGGAGCGGACGGGGTGCCTCCGGGGTATATCAGTACGGAAGGGCTGGAAGCGGACCGGATCCTGCTGGTCACCGGCCAGGTATACCAGAAAGATGAGAAATCTGTTTATCTGAAATCTGTTGTTCTGTTGGAATCAGACGCCCTGGGGCGTTCCGCCGCGCAGTCGCGGCAGTCAATACCGATAAAAGAAAATCTGATATGTGAGACGGAGAATGCGCTGGAGATTCCGCTGGGAACCACAGCGGCATTTCGGGGCGAATTCGCTCCCTATTCCCATGCCACCAATCCGGGGGAATTTGATTCCGCCCTGTACTACAGAACCCTGAAGGTGGGCGGGAGACTCAGGAAAGCAGTGCCCGTGGCCCTGGGGGAACATTACTGGCATGTGAGGGAAGCGCTGTTTCAACTGAAATTATATTTTAAGGAGCGCCTGTACCGTATTTTCCCGGAAAAGGAGGCGGCGGTGATGAGCGCCCTGCTTTTGGGGGACAAAAAAGAGCTGGACAGTGACCTGAAGGAATTATACAAGAGAAACGGGATTCTGCACATTCTGTCCATTTCATCCCTGCATATCACCATCATCGGCATGAGTGTATACACACTGCTGCGGAAAGCGGGAATGCCCGTTATCCCGGCGGCAGCGGCGGGCAGCGTGCTTTTGTCCGGGTATGGATGTATGACCGGATTCGGGGTGTCGGCCTGCCGTGCCATCGGGATGTATGGGATCAAAATGCTGGGGGAGATGGCGGGAAGAACCTATGATATGCTCACCGGGCTGGGTGTGATGGCGGCGGTGATGGTGGCAGGCAATCCCTATTATCTGCAAAACAGCGGTTTTCTACTCTCTTTTACATCTGTGCTGGGGATTGCCCTTCTGAGTCCGGCGCTGGTTCCGGAACAGGACAGGGGGAGGGCTGCGCCCGGCAAAGAGAAGGAAAAAGGTTTCCGGCGTCTGGCAGGAGAACTGCGGGCAGTTCCGGGTAATGTGGGAAAGTCACTGTGTGAGTCCCTGTTTGTCAGTTTATCCATCACGCTGGCGACTCTGCCCATACAGCTTTATTATTATTACGAAGTGCCGGTGTACTCCGTTTTCCTGAATCTTTTTGTAATCCCCTTTATGAAACCCATGATGATAACCGGCCTGCTGGCCATGCTGGTGCCGGGACTGGGCATTCTGGGCTGTGTCGACTATGTTATCTTAAGGGGTTACGAAATACTCTGCGGTATTTTTGACAGGCTGCCCTTCCATGTGTGGAATCCGGGCTGTCCGCGGATATGGCAGATAGCAGTCTATTACGTACTGCTGTCCGCGGCGGCTGGGCTCAGGATATACTGCAAAAAAGAGAGGCAGGAGGGGACGGAGATATCCGGGAGAATCAGAATGGGAAAACGGATCAGCGTGCCGGTGCTCTTTGCGGCGGTTCTGCTCTTTGCCATAGGAATGCCCCGGGAAAACAGGGTTATTTTTCTGGATGTGGGGCAGGGGGACTGTATTCTGGTACAGACATCCTCGGGCCGGAATTATCTTTTTGACTGCGGCAGTTCCAGCCGTAAGAAGATCGGGAAATACATATTGATTCCTTTTCTGAAATACTGCGGCATTGGGAAACTGGATGCGGTGTTTCTCTCCCATCCGGACGCGGACCATGTGAATGGCGCGGCAGAGCTTCTGGAGACAGGCGGGGATCATTCCATCACTGTGGGACAGCTTCTGCTGCCTGCCATAGAGGAGGGCGCGCGGGAGGAACAGTGGGGAAAACTGATACAGGCAGCAGAACAATACGGCCGGGACAGGCCCGTTCCGGTGGGGTATCTGGGGGCCGGGGATGGCTGGGAATGCAAAGGGGCACGTTTTACCTGCCTGCATCCTGCTTACGGATTCGGTGCCGGGGATGTGAACGGCTATTCCCAGTGTTTTCTGGCAGAATTTTCCGACAGTGTTTCCGGACAGGGCTGGTCTTTGCTTCTCACCGGGGATGTGCAGGAAAAGGGGGAAAGCATGTTTCTGGAAGAGCTGCAAAGGAGGGAGATCCGTAAGGTAACGGTGCTGAAGGCGGCGCATCACGGGTCCCGGAATTCCACTCCGGCGGCATTTCTGGATCAGGTGGCTCCGGCGGTTACCGTGATTTCCAGCGGCCGGGACAACCGTTACGGACATCCCCACGAGGAACTGCTGCAGCGGCTGGAAGACTCAGGCACCCATATTGTGCAGACAGCCCGTTCCGGGGCAATTACGGTTTCTCTCCGCAGGGGAAGACTCCGTGTATCCGGTTATTGTGAGCAGAGTGGGTGCGGGGATTTCTGAGAGGAATTGCTCCCAAAAAGGAACAAACGGTTCCCGGCAAGACCGTAGCCCGGAAAGAAGATGACGGATTCCAACGAATGGAGTGATGAACTTATCATTTCAGTATCAAAGTCATATCCCGCGGCAAGGGCAAATCCGCTGTTGCCGCCGCCGCTTACCAGGCGGAGGAGAAAATCACAAACGAGTTTGACGGAATGACCCACGACTACACCCACAAGGGCGGTGTCGTCCACAGATTTTACTACCCGACCACGCCCCCGCCCAGGCTAAGCCGGTGGTCTTGACTTGGCACTTCAACAGCCTGATAAACTGGAATTTACAGCGGCAATCATAAACTGATATCCACTGATTTTGACCTCAAATGCCGTATCGCCCCACGGCTGAACCATCAGCGCAGTTGGTTTCAGCACCAAATGGTTCTCATATATCTGCTTGAGCTGTCCACCAGGTACGGTCATGTAGATTTCAACTCCACACCCAATATGTGAAAGCTGATTGTCAGGAACATATCCCTCCGTGATACCAAGCAGGACAGAGTTGCCGCAAAGTGACACCCCCACCAAAGGGTCACCACTCTCCCAAGGCTGCGAAAAATCGATATTCCACCCAACAGCAGCAAATTCCTCTGCTGCCTTATAGGGGTCTATACAAGCAAAAATCGGCTGAATCATTTTTACTCCCTCCCTGTCCCATACATATAAATTCCGATTTATCTATTAACTGATTTAACTTCCCCCTATTTCCAAGGCTTTACGACATATGCAACCTCAAAATATGTATTCTTTTCCCTTGTTTTTGCCCTTATGAGCAAGCTACAAGGGAAAGTTTCAATATTCAATTTTTAATCCATTCCCACAACCTTATCCAAGAGTTTTGCAGAATCCCGCTTTGCCTCTCTTGTGGCGTGTGCATAGACATTCATGGTAGTGCTTACGTCCGAGTGTCCTAAAAGCTCCTGCACATCTTTTGGCTGCGCCCCGTTTGATAACAGGTTTGTTGTATAGGTGTGTCTCAATGTGTGGAAGTGGAAACCTTCTAATTCCGGTACTTTCCTTGCCGCTGTCCGGCAGGCTGTTTCTACGGTGGCAGGAAGTTCAAGACAGCCATCTTCCCTAATGCATACAAAGGAGATTTCCGTATAATCCTCCGGCGCATCTTCCGTCATTCCCAAGTTATAATACTCATAATGCACCCGATTTTTCTCCGTAACTTCTCTGTAGAAATTTCTGTGGTAGAGTTCTCCATACTGCATACGGTTTTTAAGCTGCTGTTTCCTTGCTTTCTTCAAGATGTCAGCGAGGGCATTGCCAAAATCAACAATCCGCACTTTCTTCCTTTTTGTAGAGCCGATTTCGTGTTTATGGGTAGCTCCGTTGTAACGGACACTCCTGCGGACTGTCAGATATTGTTCCTCAAGATTGATGTCCTGCCAAGTCAGCCCTGCCACTTCCCCAAGCCTTAGACCTGTGAAATAGGCTATCTGTACAGGCAGGATTGCATCTTTGCTCCGCTTGCCAAGCTGTGCAATCAGCCTTTGGTACTGCTCAAACGAAAGCGGCTTGACCTTGCCGTTATCAGTGTCCGTTTCCTCTGCAAACAAGTCCATATCGTCCTTTTTATGCCTCATAACCACATACTGCATGGGATTGAATGTAATGTACTGTTTTGGAAATACCGCAAAACGGAACGACTGTTGTAATACTGCGGAAAATGACCTCACATAGTCTTTGGAGTACCCTTTGGAAACAAAATCTTCGACAGTACCGCCAAAAGACATGATATCCATAAACTGCTGTAAATGCCCCGAAGTGACCGTTTTGAGTTTCCGTCTGCTTACAGGGTGCTGCTTGATGCGGTTGATTGCCTGCAAATAAGTACCGACAGTGCCATTACTAAGTGTCCCAGTCTTTAATTCTTCCTCCGCCCATGTGTCAAGCAACTGCCCAAGCGTGATATTGTCTGCCTTTGCAATGAATTTCCTGCTTTCGTAATCCTCCATTGCCTGCCTTAACAGCTTTTCCGTTTCGCTTTTGCTCTCTGTTCCTGCACATTCTTTTTGTACCAAATTCCCGCTTGCGTCCTCAACATAAAAGCGGTAGTACCATTTCTTTCCTTTTTTCCTTACAGAACCTTTTGCCATGATCGTTCTCCTTTCGATAATGGGCAATCGGAACTGATGAAATGCTTTCTGCGTGTAAGTATATCATAACTCCGATTGTTCCGCTATACCGATTCGGATTCTTCCCCCGATACCATAGAAAGAAGATTTGCAAGCCTTACGGTGGCTGTTTCGGGATTTTTGGAATAGAGCCTTACAATGTCGCCCATGTCATTAAACATATTTACAGTGTGGGTGATTTCCCGAAGGAACATAATCTCGTTATATTCCTTATTTGATTCAAACCCCATCGTCTGGGCGAGTGCGGCATTTTCCGCATTGTCCTTGAAATTCTTACAGGCAGACTGAAAAGAATCTACGAACAATTCATACTCCCTTAACATCAGCAGCAGTATATCTTTTGAAAAGTCCGATTCTGCCTGTTCCATGTCATAAGGCAGCTTTTCGAGAATGGAGGACATTGCATCACGAATCAACAATTCCCTTTTATCCGTAATGTCTGTCTGGTATTCCTCTGTTTCTCCCTTTAACCACTCCACGGATACATGGAGGGCTTCTGACAGACCTTCCAAGACCAGTTTCTTTGTGTTGTCGATTGTACCCGCCTCATAGCGCACGATTGTGGAAGTGGCTACCCCCATCTTCTCTGCGACATAAGGCTGATTTAATCCCAACTCAACCCTCCGCTGTTTTGCCCTGCTACCGATTAACTTGCGTAATTCCTTATCTTTCATGCTGATACGCCTCCTGTTCTTTAGGAGGCGTTGCCTCCTTTGTCGGTATGTTCATACTATACCACAGGAAAGTTGATAATGCAATATGCAATTTTAAAATAATTTTTAAATTATCATAACGCTTGACAAGAAGATATAAAAGCGTTATAGTATTCATACTATCAAAATTGCGTTATGCAATTAGAAAGGAGGTGAACCAATGACCGGAACGAAAATCGCACTGTCCATAGAAGAAGCTGCCGACTATACGGGTGTTGGGAGAAATACCCTCAGAAAACTTGTGGAATGGAACAAGCTTCCAGTTATCAGAGTCGGAAGAAAGGTACTTATCAAAAGCGACATCTTGGAAAAGTTCATGGAAGTGAACGAGGGAAAAGACCTGCGGGATAAGAATGATGTAAAAACAGTTACAAGAAAATCAGCAGTATAAAAGGCGGCTTCCGAGGAAACCGCCCAATGGTATGTATCAGACCGAAGCCATGATATACCTACACGCAAATAGATTATATCATGTGCTTCCTTCCGGTACAAGCGGAAATTTTGGGAAAAGCAGAAAGTAAGTTGAAAAAATCAGTCCATTTCATGTGAGTGGACCTAAAAAATCAACTGATTTCTGTATTTTCAGTTGAAAAAGTCAACTGATGTTTTGAACGGTATTCCCAATGTGATGTAAAGCGGCTGTAAAAACAAACTGATTTTCCTATTTTCAGTAAAAAAAATCAACTGATATTTCAGATAATGGTGTTGCGACTGTCATAGCAGCATTTTCACTATCATATGTGATATTACTTTTTGCTATCATCTAAAGGCAGATATATCAATTTTTACTATCATATATGGTATCAATTTTTGCTATCACTCAAATGCAGATGACATCATTTTTTACTATCATTGCAGTATTTTTTACAGTCTCAATCCAGACATTTTAGGAGGGATTTTTCTTTTTTTAAGCCCTCGGCGTTTGAGAGCGAAATACACCCATTGCACAAACTGCGTTTATGCAATGGGAATTTCGCCCTTGCAGGGGGCAGAGGTCAGCAGAGCTGACCTTGCAAATGCTTCCGCTTTTGGGATACCGCCGCTTTTCCTACTCCGCATCCATCTGCAGGAGGGAGGACAAGGCACAATACCAAGACATTCATTTATACGCATGGGCAAGCTGCCTGATGTCAGGGGCAGGATAACTTATATATCCAGCCATGCGAAACAGGAAAACCTGTATGCAGTTTATGAAACAACAGACCGGCATTATTGGACGGAGCTTGCAAAATGCAGCCAGCAGGAATTTCAGAAAAGCGGCACAGAGGGAAAATGCATTGAGGCTAGGGAATTTATCATTGCCCTTCCCGAATCTTTTCCAGACCTCTATGAGCCGGATAAGCTGTTACAGTTGTTTACAGAACGGTTTAAAGAAAAATACGGTGTGGAGTGCGTTTCGGCGCTGCATCATAACAAGCGGAAAACGAACTACCATATCCACCTCATTTTTTCAGAGAGAAGGCGGCTGCCCGAACCCATAGAAAAAACGGCGTCGAGAAATATGTTCTATAATGAGCAGGGGAAACACGTCCGCACCAAAAAAGAAATACTTGATGAAAATGGGGAAATCCGCAAAGGGTGCAGGATTGTGAAGAAGGGCGAGGTCTATGAGCGCAATCTCTTTACACCCAAAGACAGGCTGTTTAAGCAGGACAGCTTTGTGGACGAGGTAAAACATTTTTACACTGACCTTATCAATGCCCTCATAAAAGACGATAAAGAAAAACTGCACGTTTTTGACAGCAATGGTCTGTACCTTGCCACCAAGAAGATAGGGAAAAATAACCCGAAAGCGGAACAGATACAGACGGATAATGAAAAGCGTATGCGTTGGAATCAGGAGGTTGACAGGGCGATTGTCAGCGGCGTAACGGAAACAGAGATACGACAGATAAAGCAGGAATATATCACAGACCGCATGAAGGAATCCTTCCGGCTGTTTGGCAGTAAGCCGGAACTTTTCAGCAGTATTATTTCCACAGCCATTGCCGCACTGGTGCTCTTGGTTTCTAAGGTAATGAAAAAAGCAGTGGAACTGTCGGAAAAAATTCTCCATACAGAACCTAAATATGCATCTGTCACGCCGCCAAAAGAAACCGAAACCAAAGCGGCACCTGAAATGCCGCAAAAAATATCGGAACAGCCACCGCCAAGACCTGCCATGCCCGCAGATGCGGCAGCGTATCCCAAGCTGCATAAAATATATATTGAATTATCCAAACAGAACGGAATTATATTTGACGCAGAACGGGAACGCAATGCCATAGAAGAGGAAATCAATAACCTGAAAGGCATAGCCAAACTTACCAAGAAAAAGGAATTGCAGGGTAAACTTGACAGGGCAAATGAACGTGTTGACCTCTTGAAAAAAGGATTGTCGGGTATTGTAAAACGCTATGGTTATCAGACAGTCCACGATTTTTATCGGGCATACGGCGTGAGCAGAAGCGCCTATGCTGATTATCAGGAAAACGATGCTAAATGGGAAGAAGCTTATGGAATGAAAACTCCAAAAGATACTTTGCATGACAGGTTACAGAATTATCAAAAAACAATAGCAGAAGAGCAAAAGAAAAAACACAGCGTTCACAGCAAGGGCAGAGGAGCGAGATAAAACTTCCCTTTTTCCTTCATTCCTGATTGTTGTGATTTACTGCAATAAAATACAGAGGTAGATTTTTAAGTTTTGCTCATAATCTATCTCTGTATTTATCAGCGGTAAATCATCATAACTTTTTTTATAAGCAGTTTTCCAGTTTTTCCAAAAACGCTGTATAAAATGCCTTTTCTTTAAGCTGTGCCTGTTGAACCTCTATGCTTTTCGGTACATATGCCTTCGGGTGCTCCAAGTCATACAGTGCCTGTTTTGTTGCTTGGATTGCAGATTCCACTGTGTTTCCCAAAATATCCGTATTGTCCGTTTCACCTTTCAGCATTTTATTACATCTTTGCACCATCATTTGTGATATATGGCTCAACATACCATTCTTCCTGAGCCCAAGACCGTTCGCACTTACTTCCTTTGCCGCCTCCATCCATGCCTGTTTTACTTCTTCCGGTGCATTCGCACCCACAGATTCAAAGGCTTTTTCATCGTAGTCCGGCTTTTCATTCTGTGTCGCTTTTTCAGCCACAATTTCCGTAAATCCCTCAGCCACAGTTTCAGTATTCTTTGTTGTATATCCGATTGTCGGATAACCTGTTACGCCAATGCCGTTGATACCCATTTATCAAATTCTCCAATCATTTTTAATCTTACAATTTATCTGTCGGTCAGAATTGTCCATGCTCATCACAAACCGAAACATTCCGCAGGGTGCAAAATTTTATGCACCTTTGCGGAATTAGGTAAAATCAGAAGCGTCTAAACTATCCAAAACTTTGAAGTAAGCTCACGGTTTATAATGGATGTAAAGAAATTCGGATTACTGTTTTGGAATGCTTTCAGACTATTAAGGAAAGCCTCTTTATTCTCTGTTTTAATGTCTGCAAAGGTAGTATCCAGCTTTCGGTCTTTCACATTTTTCTCTACATATTCTTTCGACTGTTTTTCATATTTATCTACCATCGAAGGATTTTTATTCACTGCGTCCGTATACCAGTTTGTAAGGTATTTTAATGAACTGAGACCACTATCATCGTTTTTTTTCACCTTCTGGTATTCGGAATATGCGTCTTTGTCCATTGTCCGCATCATGTCAATTGCGCTTGTGGTTCGGACAAGACCGCTGCCATGCCCAAGATACCTGTTTTTTGCAATTCCATAGTCCATGTTCCCGTTGTTGTCGGCTTTTCCGGCACTTGCAAGCTTGGCAATGGATTCCATTGCTTCCAAAAATGATTTCCTGCTGTCTTCAGGGATAAAATTCTCTGCTGCATATTCCGCTTTCTTCATGCCAAGTGAGATATTTGCCTGCCGTTCCTCCTCCGTCATGGAGCCGCTATTTCCGATAAGGAAGTTCTGCCGGATGATATCATATACAAATCCCTGCTCCTCTTTGCCGCAGTTTTCAACCGCAGCCGCAACTGCCTTGTCTGCATCGTATATCCCAGAATACGTCGGAAGATTATTTAAAGACTTATCCACCTGTGTAATCTCTTTTTGGAATGCCGCATTCCTCGCATCCATTGCATCTCGTTGTTCCAATGTCATGTTGGCATCTACCGCCCCTTTTTTGCTATCTACAAGGGCAGCCATGCCGTCACCGGAAAACTCCACAATGACCGCATCTCCATACTGTGAACGGATATCTTTCATTGCCTGAATCGTTTCTTCCCTTGACATCTTATCCATAACTTTGTTGCCATGCTCGTCTGTGGTGTTAAATTCATACCTTACAATGGTATCCTTTTTGTTTGTACCACTCCCATATGCAGGAATATTCGTTGTACCTCTGTAAAATTGGCTGTAGTCCTGATTAATATTCATTGACATTTTATTATCCTCCTTGAAATGTTTTTATTTTGCTTATCCAATGGTGCTCTCTGCTAGTCAGAGCCGCCCATGCCCTTACAATAAGTCTGGGCATTCCACAGGGGCAAAAGTTTATATACCCCCACAGAATCAAATATGAATATTATATCTTTACATCTAAAGAACCACCTGCTTTCTTCAAGTTAGCTTCTATAGAGTCTCTTGTAATGCCATCCAATGCTCCGGACGGAATCGGCTTGCCAATTTCCCACTTAGTATCAGCCTTTCTTGCAGCATCTATAAATGCCTGTCTGTATGCTCTTTCGTACTGTTCCATTGTGTATCCCGCCGCCAACCGGTCATTTTTTTGTACCTTGCGGTACATATTGGTATATACATCTGACCTTTTTGTCGTATCTCCATTCAAGACTCCATTTTCACGCAAAAATTCCTTCTTCGTCAGTTCAAACATTTCATCCTTACTGCTCTCTGGAATGGAAATGATACGTTTTCTGCTGTTTGCGTTTTCTTCTGTTACTAAAAGACCTGCCAGCCCTGTAGTAGGATCAATATAGTCCCCATCCTTGTCATAGCTTTTCATCAGATTTTTTATTCCTTGAATATTCGCATACATTGTTCCGTTTGCATTTGATGTCATCTGTTTTATCGCCGCCTTATACTGCCTGCTGTTTGTATCAATGCCTGCAGCTTTTAATTGTGCCTGAACAGAACAGCTGTTCAACTGTGACAGTTGAAAACTGCCTATTGCACTTGTACTTTTTGTTCCAAACATACTTTGAAACAAAAAACTGTAATCTGTGATTTTTGACATACCTTTATCCTCCTTGATAAAAATTTTTTGCCTGTATATAAAATCTGTCGGCAGATGTAACCATTTTTCAAACCCACATAACAGAAAGTGACCATTATTTGCAGAAAATGACTATAAAATCACCGCCGTCTTTGCTTCACAAAACCGATACTGTACATGACCTGTGTTTTTCCACCTTTGAATTATTAATGGTGAAAATCAGCTATACGACCATCATGCACTCATGAAACTTAAAACTTTTTTATGGCTTTATTATATATATCGTCATTTAAACAAATTTTTTTATGGTTTTTGCATTATTTAATCCGATTGCACTTATACATCATTATTATTTTATCGACTTGCACCTACAATGCGTATGAGGTGGTAACAATGATAGATTATAAAACGATTGGCGGGAAAATCAGGAAACAAAGAATCGCCTGCAACCTATCACAGGAAAAGTTAGCGGAATTATGTGATGTTGGCACAACACATATATCTCATATTGAAACAGGAAACTGCATTCCAAGCCTAAAAGTATTTATCGCTATATTAAACGCTTTATCCTGCTCTGCTGATGAGCTTTTATGTGACGAATTGGAACGGGCAGAATATACATATATTTCTGAAATTACTCATATACTGGAGGACTGTTCCAGCCATGAACTGATGATTATTACGGATACGATACAAGCCCTGAAATCATCATTGCGCAAACAGAACATTACACGAGTGAAATAAGAAATTACCCCTATCTGACAAAAAGACACTTTCTCCTTGAAAATGTCTTTTTGCATATAGGGGTATTCAAATTCTTTCATTTCAAATGCAAGTTTTATTCCGTCCTGCAGCCCCAATCTGTAAGCAACAGCACTGTATGCTGCTTTGCAGTCATTGGCGGCTGAAATCGCTTTCGTGCCCTCATAACGGAACAGCATCTTTTGTTTCATTTACATGATGTTATCTGGTATATCCTCAATGCCTGCTTTTTCTGCAAAGCGTTTCTGCATACCTAAAAGTTTCTGCTGTGTTTCCTGCGGCAGACATTTTAGTATGTCGTCATAATCCATTTCTTCCATTGGCGTGTTGTCTGCAATATTAAGAAGCTGTGTGTCAAGCCATTCATTCCAAAGGTCATTAAACAGGCGTTTGCTGTCATTAAAAGAAAATGCGTTATCAAATCCAAGATGTGACCTGAAATACTGTAATTTTATAAAACCATACTTTCCGGCATTGACAACGGTTAAATCCTCATTTTCAAACAGTTCAGCAAAAGCGTCCACAACCTTTTGGCATTTTTCTTTCTCTTCGTCAGTGATATAGGTCTTTTTTTTATTCATAGCGCCTCCTTTTAGCTGATTAGCAGTTTTCAAGCTGATTAAGCATTTGGCTTAAAGAAATATGTCCTGTGCGTAAAAGATTTCTGATGTTATCAGAACGCCCAAACGGAAACCACGCTCAAATTTTACCTGTTCGTTGCAACTGCTTTCATCAAAAAGCGTTTCAACCAGTTCTTCAAGCAGCTCTTTTTGTTTGTCGTTCAGTGTTTCAGCTAATGCGTCCTGAAGTGTGCCGCTTTTTTCACATAGTGCCCGATGTTCGGGAGTGCGCTGTTCCGTTCCGCTGTCTACACGAAGCTGCTCGGTCAAAAGTGCTTCCAAAATCTTTCCCATTTATTTTACTGTCCTTTCTTTTTCGTCCACAAGCCGCTTGCAAGACAGAGCCGAACAGTGCTATAATATTTGTGCGGCCCGCCTTGCTGCGGGTGGCATGGGGAAGTGGTGTAAATACGTTTGCCAACGGCACCACTTCCTTTTCATTTTTCTGCATTGAGAGCCTTAATGCCGTCACGCAATCCCTGTGGGCGTGATACGCCCGCCTGTTGACAGTATTTATCCAGCATTTCTAATTCTTCTTCGGTCAAACGCACATCAACACGCATAGTCTTGGGATTGTCAGTTGTTGGTCGCCCTCTATGCTTTTCAGGCATGCTTCCCTCCTTTCCTTGCCAACACAATTAGTATAATATATTACCGCCAATAATTCAAGAAATATTTTACCGCCAATAAATTTGTGTCATTGTCTTTGGTGTCTGTTTCTTATTTGTGGTGAAATAGGAAAAACCATGATTTATCAGCACGGAGGGTAGATGAATACAATAGGAACAATAAAATAGGGGATAATTCCCCATTTTATCAAAAGATTATGCATTTTCTTTATAGAATAATTTTGAAATATAACAGATTGGATAACATAATAGGGCGATGAAACTTACGCTTATCGAAAATTATTTTATAGTTTCCAGTAATTCCGGTGATTCGGATTTTATTCCTTTAAGCTGTTTCTTGTTGCAATTGAGTAATTGTGAAACTGTAGAAATTTGATAGTGCCGCCATATACGGTCAGCCTTGTTCTTGGCAATAACTTCAAATATATATTTATCCTGCCAATCATCCAATATAATTCCCTTTCTTTTCAGGGTGTAATATGTCTGCATGGTAAGCGTATAATTTTCCCCGCAGACATCATATAAATCTTTTGCAGATTTTTGTTTAAAATCATCAACACAGAATATATTATGCCGCATGAACATTTCCAACAGTTCATTGGAGAAATGATACTCAATAAAAGATTGTTTTATAGGGGATAAGGAATGTATCTGTATCCCGTGTTCTTTACAGATATTGTCAAGCTCTGTCATTGTGCCTTTTCCCATATTACGGAAACCCAATATTTCCTCTCTGGAATGTATTGATAACTGTGAGAGGTATAGTATGTTATTACACATAAGGACATTTTGCAACCGTTTTGACATTGGAATATCATTAACATATATTTCATTTTCCGGCGGGTACAGGTATCCTAATGCGTTCAGCTCATCAGCCATAGCAAGCGCATTACAATTTTTGGGACATTTATTTGCAAATGTCAGATAATTGAGTCCTTCAAGTTCTGAAACTTTTGTAATTTTCATATACCATGTCAGGAATATTTTGGTTCCCTGAGAAAGTTTTAAGTCTTTAATATATGTTTCCATATCGTGCTCCTTATATTCATTGAATTACATCGGTTATAGGGTGGTACTTTTTCTTACAGAATAAAGAAAAGCGACTAAAATAGTGTGGATTGAAATGACAAAAGATTGTATAAATCCGTGAATGTCCTTATCCATATGTGTATCTGTCAGTCATTATTCTGCCAACGGTGACAATATAAATGATTCCATATAGATTATCAATATTCTTTGCAGAAAATGAACTATTTGAGCAGAAAACGGACATTAAAACAACTTTACCGCATTTAATGGGTTAAAACTGAGTATTCCTTTTCATGTATTTGAATTGATGAAATTAAAACATTCTTCTTTTACAAATAAAGAGAGAACTGGCGTATATTTTAGCCAGTCCTCTATAATAAAAGAAAAATATGTTACCACACTTCCAATGAATCTTCCGCATCTATCCACATCTGCATATTTCCCTCAAGGTAAAGTCTTACATATTCAAGTGGTTCATCTATTGCCAAGGCATTCAAGGCACACTCGGAGCATGGAGTGGTTTTCAGTCCTTCTTCCGCTTTTCCGCAGTCTATTCTTAACATATATCCATCAAAAGTAGTCACATCAATACAGTTATGGTGCATATTATATTCTGCATATATGAATCTCATATCTTATCTATCCTTTCTTTATTAACCAATTTTCGGAGAAATTAAGAAAGCATTTCAATCAGTTCTTTTCGCCTGTTTTATTTTGTGTTATACTTTGTTACAGGTTTTTCTTTCCCTTATTTTTGCCCTTATGAGCGTTCGTAACATGAGGGAAAAGGATATAACACAAGGGAAAGTCTAAGGGCAAACTCACTTGCTATAAATTTAGTGTTTTCAAGGGTTTGCGGACTTTTTGAAGATAAGATATAACAGTTAATAAATGTTATAAAAAGTGTCTTATCAGAATTCCGATTTATCGGTTAGTTTGTCGGCTCAAATTATAGCACATCTTCCTACGGAAAACAATCCTCGCTCTACGTCCGTTCCGGCTATCCAGACCGTCATGCCGACACCAGCCGCAAAATCAAGACCGTTTTCAAATCCAGAATGAAAATGAACTGGAAAATTTTTCAGAAACCGGCGCGCTGCTGTCCTCTGTGACAGATATAGAAAGCGACTATCAATTTCTCACCAGTGGAAATCACATGGTTTTTTACCGTGTGAATGGGCAGGACGTGTACGTTGACCGTGTTCTCTATGGCAGACGGGATTATCTTCGGATTCTGTTTCCTGATCTGCCGCAGAATGACAACGAAGGAAAAAACTGACGAGTGTGGAAAAATGTTCATCATGCCAGGGCAGACTGGACTGTTATAAGAGATGAAAGCGGGAGCCGGATAAAGATGGAGAAATATTGACATTTTGAAACAGGGGTATATAATGAAATTATAAAAATCAATAGAGACATCAGGAGGAACTGGAAAGTGGGTACTTACTACAGACACAGGAAGACAGAGACATTTGATGTGCCGTATTCCTTCCGCTGTGAACAATGCGGGAAGGACAGCGGAACACTGAAGGCGACTATTTCCGGAATGGAAGCGGAAATCAACAGCAATTTCAAGCAGCTGGATGATAAAAAGCAGCAAAAGCTGAATGAGACGGCGCATACATATCTTGTGAGGGAAGTCAGGGAGGTATATCAGAACGTCACGGAAAAGCAGATTTATTCCACGGCTTTCAAAGATGAATGCCCGTATTGCCATAAGCCCCAGTCATGGGCTGTGAGCGGTGCAAAAAACGAGATGTTCGGGACCCCGATAGTGTGCGTCATTCTGGGCATTATCATTGGCGCGGGATGTTATTTCTTCGCGGAAGTGGATAACAGCCTGACAATCGCACTGGCGGCAGCCGGAATCTGCTTTGCGCTGGCGGCCGGAAGCCTGGTTTTCAATATCATCAAAATAGGAAAGAAACAGAGGCAGGTCTCCGGTTCCACTCACAGAAACGTACCTGTCATTGAATGGGACGGGGTAAAGAATCTTTTGAGTGAAAATTAGAAGGATCCGAATACTGAATTGCCTCTGTGCCATGGGGGATGTCCGGGCCTTTTTTGGCAGGAAGGACAGCCTGCCGGCGGCGGGATCAGGATAAGGAGGGCAGGAATGCAGTCCCTTGATTTATATGAACAGAAAATCCTCAGTGACCCGGAATTTCCGGTGCAGATGCATGTCAATGACAAGAACCGGAAAATGTGTTATTTTTCACAGCACTGGCATGAACATATAGAACTGCATTATGTCATGGAAGGCAGGACACTGCTGCGGTTAAACCAGAGGGATATCCTTGCCCGGGAGGGAAATCTGGTGATTGCCAACAGCAACGAGACCCATGCGGGATACTGTGACGGAAGTCATATGAAAGTGCTGGTAATCATTTTCGACATGGGAGATTTCTCCAAGGAGCTGGCGGACAAGGATATCCTGTTCCAGTCGCTGATTGAGAAGGATGCCGTGATTGACGGTATTATGTCGGCAATATATGAGGAATTTCAGGAGCAGAAAATCGGATACCGCCTGATCTGCAAGGGAGAACTGCTGAAGCTCATCGCGCATCTGGTACGGGAATACGCGGTGAAGGTTCTGACGGAGCGGGAAAGTGACCGGAGAAAGAAACAGCTGGAACGCCTGAATACCGTGCTGGATTATATTCAGACAAATTATACCAGGCAGATCGGCATCCGGGAGCTGGCAGATGTGATTCATTTAAGCGAAGGGCGGTTCAACCATCTGTTTAAGGAGGGCATGGGTATATCCCCTCTTCAGTACATCAATGAGGTGCGGGTAAAAAAGGCCATGAACCTGCTGAAGAGAAGGGAAAATACGGTGGCAGAGATTGCGGACAGCGTGGGATTTACGGATTACAACCACTTCGGAAGACAGTTCCGAAGGTATTACGGCTGTCCTCCCTCGGAAATTTTAAAGAAATAAGTGACAAAATAAATAGCAGGATTGTATGGATAAACAGCAGAAAGATTCTTTCATCTTCTGCTGTCTTTTTTTATAATCAGAATAAAGGTAAAAATACATAAAGGAAATGGAGGAAGAGCGATGAAATTAGGAACATTGACGGTGGCACTGGGTGATCTGCCTTTTGAGGAAGCCTGTGCGTTTCTGGCGGAGAGAGGCGTACAGATGGTAGAAATCGGATGCGGCGGATTTCCCGGAAAGGCTCACTGCGACGCTGCTGAGCTTCTGGCAGATGAGGGAAAAAGGGAGAAATTTATGGAGACCCTGGATAAGTATCATCTGGAGATCAGCGCCCTGAGCAGTCACGGAAACATGGTGCATCCTGACAAAAAAGTGGCGGAAAGCTATGAGAGGGACTTCACCAACGCCATTCTGCTGGCGGAAAAGCTTCATGTGCCGGTGGTGAACACATTTTCCGGCTGCCCGGGAGGCAGCAGGCAGGACATGACACCCAACTGGGTTACCTGTCCCTGGCCGGATGACTTCAGCGAGATTCTGGAGTATCAGTGGAATGAGGTTCTGATTCCTTACTGGAAGGAAAAGGCTGCTTTTGCGGAAGCCCACGGTGTGTCAAAGATTGCCCTGGAACTGCATCCGGGATTCTGTGTCTACAATACCAGGACCCTTCTGCGTCTTCGCCGGGAGGTAGGCCCCCAGATCGGCGCAAACTTTGACCCCAGTCATCTGATCTGGCAGGGTATGGACCCTTGTGTGTCCATACGGGAACTGGGCAGGGAAGGCGCAATTTTCCATTTCCATGCCAAGGACACAGGCATTGATGCCAGAAACACTTCTGTCAACGGCGTGCTGGATACCACCCATTACGGGGAAGAACTGGAGCGCTCCTGGATTTTCCGCACGGTGGGCTATGGCCACGGGGAAGACTACTGGAAAGACATCATCTCCCAGCTTCGCATGGTGGGCTATGATTACGCCATTAGCATTGAACATGAGGACGGGCTGATGTCCGGCAGGGAAGGACTGGAGAAAGCCATTGGATTCCTGAAAAATGTGCTGATTTACGAGGACAGGGGCGCCATGTACTGGGCGTGACAAAAGCGGAAGGAATACGAACCGTGTCAGGCGGCAGATCTGTCATTCAAAAATAATATTGATTGGTATGCCCGCTTCGGCGGGCACGGGGGATAAGATTGAAAATTAAAATTTTCAATCGCGGGATTTGTGTCTGCGCGCTGCAAAGCCATACATGGCTTGCCACAAACTCGTTATGCGCAAAAGCAGCGCAGAAATGGTGGATAAACATGAAACACAAAATAGCTATTGTTGGTTTCGGCGGAATGGCCGAATGGCATTATCAGGAAATTCAGACTATGGACAATCTTGACATAGCGGGAATCTGGGACATCAGGGAGGAAAGACGGGAATATGCCAGGGAAAAGGGCCTTCATGTATATAAAGGACTGGAAGACCTTCTGGCAGATCCGGAGACGGATCTGGTGCTGATCGCCACACCCAATGATGTACACAAGCCGGTGGCCGTTGCCGCCATGGAAGCGGGGAAAAACGTAATCAGCGAAAAGCCCATCACACTGAGTTCCGGGGATTTGCAGGAAATGTGGGACGCTTCCGTGAGAACCGGACGTTTCCTGACAGTTCACCAGAACAGACGCTGGGACGAAGATTTCCTGACGGTAAAAAAGATTCTGGAAGAGGGAAAGCTGGGGGAATTGTTCCGGCTGGAGTCCAGGGTGCATGGTTCCAGGGGAATTCCCGGGGACTGGCGGCAGGAAAAAGAGCATGGCGGCGGCATGATTCTGGACTGGGGCGTACATCTTCTGGACCAGATACTGCTTTTGTCTGGAAATGTGTCCCTGCGCAGGGTATATGCCACCAAAACCCATGTGACCAACCAGCTTGTGGACGATGGCTTCCGGGCAGAACTGGAATTTGAAAACGGAGTCAGCGTTCTGGTGGAGGTGGGAACCAGCAATTTTGTTTCCCTTCCCAGATGGTATGTGCTGGGGGCAAATGGTACAGCCATTATCCAGGACTGGGAACTGCACGGAAAAATTGTGCGGGCTTCCGGCGTGGACGAAAAGGATGTGGCACCGGTGATCACTGCCGCGGGACTTACCAAAACCATGGCTCCCAGAAGGGATGACAGTATTTTTACGGAAGAACTGCCCCGGGTGGAGAGCGATGTGAGAGACTTTTACAAGAATGTGATGGCGGTGCTGGAAGGCAGGGAAGAAAGCCTGATCCGTCTTCCGGAAGTGATGCGCGTCATGAAACTGATGGAAGCCATTGAAAAATCCGCAGACGCAGGGGAAGTTGTGGCGTTTGAACCATAAAATAATCCGGCGGGAAATGCACTGTGGTAAAGTAAAGCAAGTGAATCAAAAAAGAGAGGGAAATACTATGACAGCATTGAAAATTGCCGCCCAGGTATATTCTGTGCGGGAGCAGGCGGAAAAAGATTTTCCGGGAACCATGAAGGCGCTGAAAGAATGCGGCTATCAGGGGGTGGAGCTGGCGGGCTTATACGGCCATGCCCCGGAAGAGATTCGGGACTGCCTGAAAAAAGAAGGGCTTGTGCCGGTGAGCGCCCATGTGGCACTGGATTTGTTCCTGCAGGATATGGAAAAAACCATTCAGGATTACCGGACTATCGGATGTGAATATATCGGAATTCCGTATATGCCGGGAGAGCGTCTCTTTGGCGGGGAAAAATACCAGGAAACCTGCGCGTTTCTGAAGAAGCTGTCCGCCCGGTGCAGGGAGCAGGGCATGACGCTGCTGTACCACAACCATACTGCGGAATTCCAAAAGACTGCCAACGGCACTTATGTGCTGGATGAACTGTTTTCCGGCATGGAGCCCGGGGAGCTGCAGCCGCAGCTGGACACCTGCTGGGTGAAGGTGGCCGGGGTGGATCCGGTGGCCTATTTGGAAAAATATAAAAACCGCTGTCCGGTAGTACATATGAAGGACTTCCGCAGAGAGGGAGAAAAAGTGGAGCTGGTGGCGCTGGGACAGGGCGAACAGGACGTGGCCGCCATAGCCGCAAAGGCGCTGGAATGCGGGGCAAAGTGGCTGGTGGTGGAACAGGATGACCATCCCTACGGGACGCCCATGGACAATATGCGGGAAAGCATCCGCTGTCTGCAAAGAGAAGGCTGAATCCTGGGTGGAAATAAGCCCGGAGGGATGCGCCGGGGATATCTGACCTGACGGAAAAAACGTAAAGTTTCTTTCATTAATAGGTGTGTCGAAGCGACTTTACTCTTTAGTGCTATCGCGCAGCGATTTAAACTAGTCCAGCTAAGAAAAGTCAAGAGCTATTGAAAATAATTTGTGGTGGACAGTAAAGTCGCAAAGGCGCACGAGAGGAACTTTTATGAGATTCCTTTCGAAAGAAAAGTTTCTCTCATTAATAGGTGTGTCGAAGCGACTTTACCCTTTAGTGCTATCGCGCAGCGATTTAAACTAGTCCAGCTAAGAAAAGTCAAGAGCTATTGAAAATAATTTGTGGTGGACAGTAAAGTCGCAAAGGCGCACGAGAGGAACTTTTATGAGATTCCTTTCGAAA